>Ga0163109_10000897_pt1 | contig 23408 bp, 19 predicted proteins | sample CRUFie1St13metaG_FD_108704 | JGI IMG/M metagenome (GOLD analysis project Ga0163109, IMG submission 108704) | Marine microbial communities from the Costa Rica Dome - CRUD Field 142mm St13 metaG | ecosystem: Environmental > Aquatic > Marine > Oceanic > Photic zone | place: Costa Rica: the Eastern... | reverse complement strand
TTTTTTTGCTCAGTGATTTCTTCTACATTGCCACTTCCTGGGGCTGCAAAAAGATCAAACTGCTGTCCATACTTAAAAGAGCTTTTATCAGATTTTTCATTAATTATTTGATTTTTATCATTGTTTTTTTCCTCTTGAACAAAAAAGATTTTATTAAAACTTTCGGCAATTCTTCTAAACTCTAATTCTTCAAAAAGAGAGTTTACTTTAGATTGGTCTGGTTTTTTAAACTTATAATCTTCGGGCTCAAAATTTACAGGTACATCCAATATTATTTTCGCTAGTTCTTTAGATAATAGCCCTTGCTCTTTATTAGCTTCAATTTTTTCACCTAACTTACCTTTAATATCGTGAGCATTTTCGAGAAGATTTTCTATACTTCCATAAGTTTTGAGAAATTTTTTTGCAGTTTTATCACCTACACCAGGAATTCCAGGTATGTTATCTACTGCATCACCCATCATACCTAAGTAGTCAATTACCTGTATAGGACTTTCAATTTCAAATTTTTCTAATACTTCTGGGATTCCCCAAATTTCAATTCCATTTCCCATTCTAGCTGGACGATACATGAAAATATTATCTGAAACTAATTGAGCAAAATCTTTGTCAGGGGTCACCATAAATACTTGATAACCTTTTTTTTCAGCTTGTTTAGCAAGGGTACCAATTATATCGTCTGCTTCATATCCCTCCTTAACTACAATGGGTATATGCATTGCATTTAAAAGTTTTTCAATGTAGGGAACAGCAAGGCTTATAGGTTCTGGTGTTTCATCACGATTGGCTTTATATTCGTTAAATAGTTCTGTTCTTGAATGTGACCCTCCCTTATCAAAACATACAGCAAGGTAATCTGGTTTTTCTCTTTTTATAACATCTAAAAGAGAGTTAGTAAACCCCATAATTGCTGAGGTGTCCATTCCTTTTGAATTAATTCTAGGGTTTTTGATAAAAGCATAATATCCTCTAAAAATTAATGCATAGGCGTCAAGAAGAAATAAACGTTTTCCTGAATTCATTGAATCGTTTAGGTTAAATTTAAAAACTAAATTACACAATGCATTATCCCGACAATTTATTTAATAACAAATTAAGTTTATTTGATATAGTTTCAACATCAAGTCCTATTTCATTTAATAAATCAAAAGTTTTACCATGTGAAACAAATCGGTCATCAATACCTTCTGTGTTTATTGGTATTGAGTATGCGTGTTGAGCAGCAAATTCTAGTACTGCACTTCCAACACCCCCTTTTTTAATCCCTTCTTCAAAAATAATAACTGCTTTATAGGTTTTAAATATTTTATGTAATAATAATTCATCTAAAGGTTTAATAAAGCATAAATCAAAATGTGCAAATGCTTTTGAATTTTCAACTTTTAGCATTGCTAAATTAATTTTTTCAGCTAAAGTCCCAATTGTTAATATTGCAATAGTATCCCCTTCTTTTAGTTGTTTTCCCTGTCCCCATTTAATTTTTTTGAAGTCAAATGATATTTCATTTAATTCACTAAAACCTCTTGGATATCGAATGGCTAGTGGAGATTTAATACCCAATTGCACTGTATAAATTAAATTTTGAAGAATTTTAGCATTTCTAGGTGCTACGATTTGAATATTTGGAATTCCACGAAGGTAAGCGATATCAAATACACCGTGATGAGTAGGTCCATCATGACCTACAATTCCTGCACGATCTATACAAAATATTACAGGTAGTTTTTGAAGGGCTACATCATGAATTATTTGATCATAAGCTCTTTGTAAAAAGGTAGAATATATTACACAAAACGGGATCATTCCTTGAGTTGCCATTCCAGCTGAAAGTGTAACAGCATGTTGCTCAGCAATACCTACATCGATACATTGATTAGGAAGTTTATTCATCATATTTACTAAACCGCTTCCAGTAGGCATTGCTGGAGTTATGGCGATAATTTTTTTATTTTTTTTAGCAAGATTAAGTAATGTTTCTCCAAGAATATTTTGAAACTTAATTTTTTTGTTTTCTGGTGAGGGATTTAGTTTTCCTGTAACAGGATCAAATTTTCCAGGAGCGTGGTAAATTACTTTTTCTTTTTCAGCAGAAAGGAGTCCTTTTCCTTTTGTAGTTACAACATGAAGAATTCTTGGACCAGATTTTTTTTTCTGCCGTTGAAAAGACGAAATAAGTGATTCTAAATTATGCCCGTCAATTGGACCCTCATACTTTATATTTAAAGATTGAAAAAAATCAGGAACTTTTGAATTTTCTTTTTTTATATTAGTAAGATAATTTTTTAGAGCTCCAACACTCGGATCAATACCCATACTATTATCATTTAGTATTATTAGAACGTTTGCTTTAGTTGTCCCAAGATGATTCAAAGCTTCAAAAGACATACCGTTTACTATAGAGGCATCTCCAACAATTGCTATGTGATGTCTCTTTTTATTTTGAAGTTTTGCACTTATAGCCATACCCAAAACAGCTGAAATAGCTGTTCCAGCATGACCGGTTCCAAATGTATCATACTCGCTTTCTTCCCTTTTTGGGAATCCACTAATTCCATTTTTTTTTCTTAAGCTTTTGAATGAACTCCTCCTACCTGTTAGCATTTTATGAACATATGCTTGGTGTCCTACATCCCAAATTAATACATCAAATGGAGTATCGAAACAATAATGCAAAGCCACACTTAATTCTACTGCCCCGAGACTTGAACCTAAATGTCCTTCACCAGTAGATAAAGTTTTAATAATTTCTTTTCTTAATTCATCAGAAAAATATTTAAGCAAATCTGGAGAAAGTTTACGAAGCTCTTTGGGGGTTTGAATTCTTTTAAATCTTTCAATATCCATGAGGTAAAGTTAAGGCAAAAGATTTTCAACAGACAACTCTTTAGAATGTGTATTTTTATGTTATGGAATTGAATGATGATTATTTTATGAAGTTTGCTTTAAAAGAGGCTGAAAGGGCTGCAGTTCAGAATGAAATTCCTGTTGGAGCTATCGTAGTTGTAGAGGATAAAATAATTGCTCGTGCTCATAATTTAACACAGAGATTAAATGATGTAACAGCACATGCCGAAATGCAAGCAATTACCTCAGCTGCAAATTACTTAAATGGGAAGTACTTAGTTGGATGCACCCTATATGTTACATTGGAGCCTTGTGTAATGTGTGCAGGAGCTTTAATTTGGAGTCAGTTAAATAGATTAGTTTATGGAGCATCAGATCCAAAAAAAGGTTTTTTGCAATCTGGTGTACAATTTCATCCAAAAACTGCAGTCACATCTGGAGTTCTCAAAAATGAGTCTAAAAATCTTTTAGATGATTTTTTTTCAAGCAGGAGAAAAAAATAGCATCTTAACTCGAAGATGCTATAAATTTTGAAAGATATTTACTACAATAAAGTAATATTGGAAGCTTGTTTGCCTTTTTTACCCTCTTCTTCGACATACTCAACTTTAGCCCCTTCTTTAAGGGTTATTCCATTTAGAGAAGAAATATGAACGAATACATCTTCTTCAGATTCGTCGTTTGTAATAAAGCCATATCCTTTGGCCTCATTGAAAAATTTAACTGTACCAGTCATGCTTATATTTAAAAATTATTATCAAATGTAATCTTATTATTTTGGATTTTCAGTATTTATGACATTTTTCTAATTGAAAGTGATTGACTTACAGCGAGTTTTTAATTATAAATTTAAATTTTATCACGCATTTTTTTTAAGTTCTCTTCACTTAGAGTATAATCTTTAAGATTTTTGCCTTTCCAACGATGGTATAGAAAAAGGGGAAGGTAAATGAATACCCCACCAAAAACACTAAAACCTATTATTTTTTCGCCAATTTTATAATCAACAAAATTCTTATAGAAAAAACCAAATCCCAAAGAAACTATTGTTAAAACAAATAAAAACCAGAGTATTTTTTTCAATTTTCTTTGTCTTTAGTAGTTTTCAAAAAAAGCTCTTTGAGTTGAAGTTTATCTAAATATGAAGGTGCTTCAATCATAATGTCTCTTCCACTATTATTTTTTGGAAAAGCAATGAAATCTCTTATGGTTTCTTCACCACATAAAATAGCTACTAATCGATCAAAACCAAAAGCTATTCCCCCATGAGGAGGTGCACCATACTTGAAAGCATTCATCAAAAATCCAAATTGAGTATTAGCTTCCTCAAAGGTAAGACCTAAAAGATCAAAAATTTTAGCTTGTAAGTCACCATCATGAATACGTATCGAACCACCTCCAACTTCATTTCCATTTATTACTAGATCATATGCATTAGCTTTAACTTCTCTAGGATTCTTATTCAGTATTTCGATATGTTCTGGTTTTGGAGCCGTGAAAGGATGATGCATAGCATGAAAGCGGTTTGTCTCTTCATCCCATTCAAGTAAAGGGAAATCTGTAATCCAAACAGGGGCAAATTCATTTGGATTTCTTAACCCCAATTTTTTTGCTAATTCCATCCTTAAACTACTTAATTGATGTCTTGTTGTCTTTGCATCTCCTGAAAGAATTAAAATAAGATCCCCGATGTTTGCACCTGTTCTTTTAGCCCAGCTTTCAAGGTCAGAACTATTAAAAAATTTATCAACGGAGGATTTATAACTTCCGTCATCATTCAATTTTACCCAAATTAATCCTTTAGCACCAATTTGTGGTCGTTTTACAAAATCAATTAACGAATCAATTTCTTTTCTTGTAAAATTAGCCGCATTAGGAACAGCAATTCCTACAACCAATTCCTGGCTATCAAATACTTTAAAACCTTTTCCTTGGGCCAGATCATTTAATTCTGAAAAAATCATTCCAAAACGGATATCAGGTTTATCGTTTCCGTAATTTTTTATAGCATCCTCATACTTAATTCTCGGAAATTCTTCAATCTCAACACCTTTAATTTCTTTTATTAAATATTTGATTAAGCCCTCGAATTGTGCAAGAACATCTTCTTGTTCTACAAAGGTCATTTCACAGTCTATCTGAGTAAATTCTGGTTGCCTATCAGCTCTTAAATCTTCATCACGAAAACATTTTACAATCTGAAAATACTTGTCTAAACCACCTACCATTAGCAATTGTTTGAAAGTTTGAGGAGATTGAGGTAAAGCATAGAATTGTCCTGAATTCATTCTAGAAGGAACAACAAAATCACGAGCACCTTCAGGAGTAGACTTTATTAGATAAGGAGTTTCAACTTCAATAAATCCTTTTTTAGTCATATAATTTCTAACCGCCATCGAAACCTTTGAACGAAAAATAAGTTTCTCTTTAACTGGTGTTCTTCTAATATCTAAATATCGGTATTGCATACGCAATTCCTCTCCTCCATCTGTATTATCTTCAATTGTAAAAGGCGGCGTATTAGATTTGTTTAAAATAGTTAACTCATCCACTAAAACTTCTACATCACCAGTATTAATATTTGAATTTTTTGATTCACGTTCTAAAACAATTCCTTTTACTTGAATTACAAACTCTCTATTTAAGGCTTTAGCTTTGTTAAAGACTTCTTCAGGAGTTCTTTCTTCATCAAAAACTAATTGGGTAATACCATACCTATCTCTAAGGTCAACCCATATTATAAAGCCTTTATTTCTTGTTTTTTGCACCCATCCAGACAAGGTTACACTTTCATTTAAGTTTTCTCTCTTTAAATTATTGCAATTGTGTGTTCTGTACATAAATCAAATTATATTCAAAAATAAAAAATCCTAAACTGGTAAAGTAAAATTATTGTTGTTTAAAAAATCTTCTTAATCCAGAGTTTTATCGAATAAATTATTGAAAAAGTTGCAGGGACTATTACTAATGTTAAAAAAGTAGCAAAAGTCAAACCAAATATCACAGTCCAGGCTAAAGGGCCCCAAAAAATGACATTATCTCCACCTATATAAATTCTTGGATCCCATTCAGAAAACAAAGAGAAAAAATCGATATTTAAACCAATAGCAAGCGGAATAAGTCCTAATACTGTTGTAATTGCGGTTAAGATTACTGGACGAAGACGAGCTGTTCCACCTTCTATTATTGCCTGAGTTGCTTCTTGTTTTCCTAAGAGTGTTCCTGATTTTAAATTTAATTCAACACATCTTCTATCAATTAGCAGTTGTGTATAGTCTAAAAGAACGACTCCGTTATTTACAACAATTCCAGCCAAAGCTATTATTCCCATCATTGTCATTAATATAACAAAAGGCATTTGGAAAGCTATTAATCCTAAAAATACACCTGTGAAACTTAAGAAAATCGAAAGTAGTATAATTAACGGTTTTGAAATTGAATTAAATTGAAAGACTAAAAGCAATAAAATTAAACCCAAAGCTGCTAAAAGAGCATTAGATAGAAAAGACATATTCTTTTCTTGTTCTTCAATTTCTCCTGAAAATTTAAAATTAACTCCCTTAGGCAAATCATAATTTTTTAATAGACTTTTTATTTCGTCTACCACAGCATTTGCATTGTAGCCAGCTAAAACTGGTGAATAAAGTGTTACTACTCTATTAAGCTGTCTGTGTTTGATCGCGTTAAAACTTGTAATATTTTCTCTTTCAATTAGAGCTGTAACGGGTATTTCTTTTATTTGTCCATTAGCAGGATCTCTAAAGATTATATTTTGATTGTATAATGCATTATTATCGAAACGATTTTGTTTATTGAAACGGACATTGATTTCATAATCATCTCCGTCTTTTTTGAATATACCAGCTTTTGATCCAAATAGGGAGGTTCTTAATAGCTGACCGACTTGTGATGTAGAAACACCTAATTCTCCAGCTTTTTCTCTGTCAATATTAAGTTGGATTCCGGGTTTGTTTTTGTTTACATCTATTTTTAATTCTTCAACACCGGAAACATTAATTTTATTTAAGTAGTCTTTCATATTTTGGGCAGTCTGAATAAGATTTAAATAGTTTTCCCCGGTAATTTCAATTGTTATAGGATATCCTGCTGGAGGGCCATTTGCATCTTTTTCAACTGAAATAGCAACACCTGGAAATTTTCCATCAAGTTGCTTTTGAATATCTTTCCTTAAAGATTCACTCGAAACACCACCACGTAATTTAAATTCTCTCATAGTTAGTGTTATTTTTCCTTTGTGAGGCAATTCGTTTGTATTTCCATTGTCAATGAAAGGATTTCCAGCACCTTCTCCAACTTGTGCAACTCCTGATTCAACTAAAAGATTGAATTCTCCATCATTGTATTCGGGTCTTTCAATTACTTTGAATATTTCTTGTTCTATACGACTTGTGGTAGTATTTGTTTTTTTAATGGCTGTTCCTTCGGGATATTCAATGAAAACAAGAATTTGTTTTGGTTGGTTTTCTGGAAAAAATTCAACGCTAGGGGGAAAAATACCCATTAATGCAAATGAACTAAAAAGTAAAAAAAATGTTCCTCCTAAAAAAAGAATTGGTTTAAAGCCACTTAATGCGAATCCAAGAAACTTACGATATTTATTTTCAAGACTCACTAAAAATGTATTTCGGAAACTTTGTGCCCAATTTTTAATGAAGAGCTTGTACATCCAAAAAATTATAGGGGTTAAAACCATAAGGTTCCCAAAAATCCTAACATTAGGATTTCCAAGTAATAAAATTATACCTAGACCGCCCATGATGAATGTCAATTTCCATAATGATCTACTACTAATTTGTCTTTCTTTAATTTCCATAAATTGAGATACTAGCATAGAATTAAAAAAGATTGCTACTACTAAAGAAGAACCGAGCACTACAGAAAGAGTTATCGGAAAATAAATCATGAACTCACCCATCAAGCCTGGCCAAGCTCCAAGTGGAACGAATGCAGCAATAGTAGTTGCGGTTGAAACTATTATTGGAAAGGCTATTTCTCCAATGCCAGCTTTAGCAGCTTGAATTCTTGACATTCCTTCTTTTTCCATTAGGCGAAATACATTTTCGACAACAACAATACCATTGTCAACTAACATTCCTAACCCCATCACTAGACCAAATAAAACCATTGTATTCATTGTATATCCCAATGCAGAAAGGATCATAAATGACATAAACATAGACATTGGAATAGCAAAACCAACAAATAAAGCGTTTCTAAATCCTAGAAAGAACATTAAAACAGTAACAACAAGTAAAATTCCAAAAATGATGCTATTTACTAATTCACTTACTTGGTTTAATGTCATACTTGACTGGTCATTTGAAATTGTAATAACAAGATCTTTTGGTAATCCTATATCTTGAGATTTTTCCACAATTTTTCTTATATCTTGAGATGCCATAATAAGATTCTTACCGCCTCTTTTTACAACATCAAGTAAAACTGCTTTTTCGCCAAAAGAACGTGCATATGAAGTTGCTTCTTTTTCTTTAAAACTGATTTTTGCCAAATCACCCAAATAAACTGGACCACCATCAGTTTTAACAACAAAATTTTTAAGTTCATCAGGGTTTTCAATTTCTCCTGTTAAACGAATATTTCTACGTTGGCCACCTAGTACTATATTGCCGCTTGATATAGTAGAATTTTCTTGTGAAATGGCCCCTAGTATATCGTTGAAAGAAACTCTAGCAGCCGTCATTTTATAAATATCAACTGCAACTTCAACTTCAAAGATTTGAATTCCCCGGATATTAACTTCTTTTATTTGAGGTAATTGTTCTATTTTATTTTCAAGTCTTTCAGCATAAACCTTGAGTTGATCAATAGGATAGTCTCCAATTAGGCTAATATTTAGAATAGGCTGAAGTTCAGAAAAATCAAGTTCAAAGATATTTGGTTCTACTTTAGCGTTATTAAAAATAGGCCAGTCAGGGCCGCCTTTTACTCCATCTACAAGGTCTTTAACTTTTTGTTTAGCATCATCTATGGTTATATTTTCATCAAATTCAATATCTATAACTGAGAAATCTTCTGAAGAAGTAGAACGTATTTCAACCAAATTTGAAACTCCTTTTAGGACTTCTTCAAGTGGGTCGGTTACAATACGTTCAATATCTTCAGCTGTATTACCAGGATAAATTGTGCTTACAAAAACTTTTGTATCATTAATTTCAGGAAATGCTTCTCTTGGCATTGAGAAATAAGATGAAATCCCTAGAATAAAAAATATAGACATGATTACATAAATTACCGTTCTATGCTCTATAGCCCATGAAGAGAAAATGAATTCTTTAATTTTAGTGGTTTTTGATTCTTTATTCATTATTCAATGATTCTTTTTACTTTTTGATTTTCAACTACAAGACTTACACCTTCATCCACGACAAGTTCATCAGAAGTCAGTCCTTTTGTTATCTCAATCATTTCTTTTTTATTTTTTCCTAAAATAATTTTGCGTTTTTCAGTAGTGTATCCCTGATTTTCTTCAGGTTTTTTAAGAACAAACACATAAGGCTCACCTTTAGCATCTTCTCTGATCACTCTTTGAGGAACCAGAATTGCTTTTTGATTAGTATAATCAACAATACTTAAACGAGCATTAAGATTTGGTTTTATTAGTCCGTTTGAGTTTTTTATTGGGGCCTCTATTCTAAATGTTCTGTTGCTTGGAGCTATAAAATTACCAGTCAGTTGAATTTGAGTTGTTTGTATTTGATTTAATGCAGGAATAGTCACTAAAGCTTTACTTCCTTTTATGATATTTGGTAAGTAATTCTCGGGGACATCGGATTCAACATACATGCTATTTAAATTAATGATTCTTAAAATAGGAGTTACTCCGGGGACGAGATTACCGCCTAATCTAGCTGGTATCTCGTCTATTATACCGTCGAATGGAGCATAAACTTTTGTCCTAGATAACTGCTGTTTTATTTGGCTAACTTGTTTAAAAGCTGATTTGTATCTAGTCTTTGCTTCAAGATACATCATTTCAGAACCTATTTTTTGTTCCCAAAGCCTTTCTGTTCTTTCAAATGTTGTTTTAGCTAAATCCAGTTGCAATTTTGATTGTTCAAGTTGATCTTTAAGCCCTGCATCATCAATTAATGCTAATAATCTCCCTTTTTTTACATTTTGCCCTTCACTTACATTTAATTTAATTAGCCTTCCATTAAATTCAGGGTAAATCATAATATTTTTTCTGGTTTTAATATTTGCTTGAACTTCTATTTGGTGTTCAAAAAAAGTGGTTTTTGTCTTCAGTGCAGTTATTAAAATTCTCTTCTCTGTAACAGCTAAATCTTCAATAGCATTATTTATTTTTTCTAATTCAACATTTAGATCATTTATTTTTTTTGTGTAGAATGCTTTTTGTTCATTTAATTCTTTTAAGTTATTTGAATTTAAAGAGTTTGAATTATTATCGCTATCATTGCTCTGAGTACAGTTATAAAAGACTAAAATTAGTCCTAATAGATAAATATTTTTTTTCATATAATTTTATTGAGTTGTATTAAGTATTGTTTGAAGAGATAATTTTTTTTGAATCACTTCTTGGATTGATTTGATATAATTATTTTGAGCACTGTAAAGTTGTAACTGAGCTTCTCTTAACTCAAATGAACTCGTAACTCCTTCAAAATATTTTAATTGATTCTTTTTTTCAATTCTTGTTGCTAATTCAAGATTTTCTTTATTTGTGAAATAATTTTCTACAGCTAGTTTGTAATCATTTTCTGCTGCTTTAACTTCAATTAAAATTCTTTCTTGTGTTTCGGTTAGGTCATTTTCAGCTTGCAACATGGCAATTTTAGCTTTTTGTGAAAGTGCACTTCGTCTAAGAGAGCTAAAAACAGGTATTTGGAGATTAATACCTAACAACGCAGCACCAAACCACTTTTGTCCTTGTTGAGTAAATGTGAAAGATTCGCTATTGCCGGTATAATTTCCATTTAAAAATGCAGAAAGGCGAGGTAATCCTTTAGAACGTTCATATCTATACAATAGAGTTTCAGATAATAAATTATTCTCCGCAATTTTTATGTCAATATTGTTATCAAGACTAAGGTTTTCAGGAACCTTAAAGTTAAAAAGACTGTCATTAGTTAATTTTTCCAAATCATCAGATAATATAAGAGGTGATTTTATAGGAAAACCCATCAATAGTTTTAGCATGTCTAAAGTTATTCTTTCTACATTATTAATATAACGTAATTGGGTTTTGACTCCTGACAATGTCAACCGGATTTGCTCTACACTTTCTTCTTCTTCGAAACCATTTTCATATAATTGATTTAACTCAAGAAGATTTTTCTCTAAATTATTTTTATTCTTTTTTAAGAAATCGATATTTTCTCTGGCTAATAATACAGATGAGTATGTTTGAACTATATTTCTTCTAACCTCAAGAAGTGTCTTTTCAAAAATATTTTCTGAAATTTTTAAAAAAATCTTTGATGCTTCTAGCCCAACAATATATGACCCGTCAAAAATTAGTTGTTGAAGAGTTAGTCCAGCCGTCATTGTTTGTGGTGTTCCAAATTGGACTTCAGCAAATTCTCCTTCATTACCCCCAAAAAACTGAGCTGGAATTAATGAAGTTGGTAATTCAATAAAATTTTGATAATCAGCATTAGCACTTATTTGTGGTAGGCCTATAGCAATTGTGCTCCACTGATCTTTATAGGCTTTTCTAATTTCCATGCTAGCCTTTTTTATATTCCTATTATTTTGCTCACCAAATGCTAATGCCTCTTCAAGAGATACTAATTCAGGTAGTGTCTGGCAAATAGGAAAATGAAGTCCAAAGAGAACAAATGTTATCAAATAAATTTTGTGAATCATATATTAAGTTCTTTTTTATATTTAGTTAATTTTTCAATTCCCTGTGGAGTACAGATAGCTCGTAAATGGTATTCAGTAAATTGAATTAATAGGTGTTCATTTTTGTATTTTTCAACTGGGAAAAGTTCAGAGTCTTGTATTCCTCTAATACCATTGTGAAAAATTCTTGTAACAAAATCAATATCTATCTCTGATCTAAAAAGACCTGTTTCGATACCTCTTTTAAGACTTTTAGAAAACATTCCCCCCAATGCAGTGAACTCTTTAATTTGAAGTTTTTGGTAGATGCTTCTGTAATATTTTTGAAGTTGATAAATAGGAGAATTTTTTTCGTTTGATAAATACTTTAAAGCTTCTTTATTCATCTGATATAACTCTATAATTGGATCTTTAGAGTGTTTAGAAATAAACATCATTTTTTCAATTATAATGTCAAAATGTTTCATCACACTAGTTTCAACAAGAGTTTCTTTTTTGGGGAAGTGAGCATATATAGTTTTTTTGGAAACGCTCATTTTTTCCGCTATATCGTCTATAGTAACACTTTTGAACCCAAATTTTGAGAACAAATCAATAGCTTCTGTAATAATTTTTTCTTTCATTTTTTTGCAAATATAGAAAAGGAAACTTAAAAAACAAAAAAAGTTTCCTAAGTTTCAGCTTATTGTTTTATATAAATCCTACTTTTGTAAAAAAGAATATGAAAGAATTTTCAGCATATTTTGAAAGTTTTAATAATTCATTAGAGGAATTCGTAAAAAAAAATCCCTCAAAAGGCCTTTATAGTCCAATTAATTATCTACTAAATCTAGGGGGAAAACGTTTAAGACCTATTTTAGTTCTATTGTCGGCAGACGCTTTCGGTAAAAAACATAAAAAAGCTATTCCTGCTGCATTAGCAGTTGAGATTTTTCACAATTTCACCCTTATGCATGATGATATAATGGATGAAGCACCTCTAAGAAGAGGAAAGCTTACTGTACATAAAAAATGGAATTTAAATTCGGGAATTCTTTCTGGTGATGCTATGCTAATTCAAGTATATCAGCTTCTTCAAGGTTATGATTCAGAAAATTTAAAAAAGCTTTTAATTATTTTAAATAAAACTGCCCTCGAAGTTTGTGAGGGTCAACAATATGATTTAGATTTTGAAACCCAAACCGACGTTACGCAGAACCAATATTTAGAGATGATACGATTAAAAACGGCTGTACTTGTTGGATGTTCCCTTAAAATGGGTGCTATTATCGGGGGAGCATCTGAAGAAAATGCAAAAATGATTTATGATTATGGGGTCTCGCTAGGAATAGCATTTCAAATACAAGACGATTATTTAGATGTTTTTGGGGATGCAAATTCTTTTGGCAAACAAATTGGAGGAGATATAGTTGAAAATAAAAAAACCATTTTGTATCATCTATCAATGGATAGAGGTTAAAAAAAAGAACAAAAGCTGTTACGAAGCTGGTTCTCAACTAAAACACAAAAAAAATTTACAGAAAAAAAAATAAGTGAAGTAAAAAAAATATTTGAAGTAACAGGAGCCAAAACGTCAACTTTAAATTTAGTAGAAAAGTATATAAAAGACGGTTTTAAAAAACTAAACAAAATCAAGCTACCAGATGAATCAAAAAAAATATTTGAAACATTTGGACTTCAATTAATGGACCGTAAGTTTTAAAATAGTCTTTGTAAAAAAGCCTTTACAAACCATAATTTTTGATTTACATTAAATGAAGCCATTATTTTTATTTCTTCTGAAAGTGATGTTTTTCCATCGAGAAAACGAAAAATTCTTAAAGGAGGATTTTTATCAAACATACGACTAAATAGTTTACTGCCTTCTGAATTATAACGTGACAAAACATCTAAAAAAAGTAAATCGTAAAAATTAAATCTATTTTTAATTTTAAATGAATTCAATTTCTTCTTGGTTTTTAAAAAAATAATAAGGCTATTTATATTTCTTATTGTGTTCATAAATGTAAAACCAGTACTAGCTTTTGTCCACCCACCTGCAGTTCCAATATGGAGAAGGCTATTAGAGTTAAATTTATCAAATGGAAAGCAAGTCATTGGAATATTCCCTTTTTCTCTTTCTTCAATTATGTAGTCATATATTCCTTTACTTTCAAGATACGATTTTATCCCTTTTTCATAAGACTCATTTTCCAAAAGATTTTCAGAAAAAAGGGTATACTCTACCAAAGCATAATTTGTCTTTATAGGTAGTACATATAGAAACCTGGTTTCCTTTTCTTGTGGTATATCAAAATCCATAAAAAGAATCTTACCTGGATCAAACTGCGGTTTTTTAGTCTTAATAAACCATCCAACAAAGTGTTGTCTTAATACAGGATATTTTTTTTGATGTAATAAAGGCTCTGGATTATATAAGCTATTGAATACTCTTTTGGATTGGAAATTTCCTTTTTCAGTTATGACCTTAGTTTCATTTTTCTTTGTTTTTATCTCTTTAATTTCTGTTTGTAAATGAAAAGTATTTTTTGTTTTAAGATGATTACTTTGAATTAATTTATAAAATTTGGAAGATCGAAGCATTTTATATTTTAAAGGAGCTAAATCAAAATTTTTTTTAAATCCTTTAGAACGAAACTCAGCATTTGACCACTTTTTTGTTAGAAGATCATCAAAAGTATCAGAGGAAGACTCCCAAAAGCACCAAGTTCTGTCATTTTTATTTTTGACTTCTTTTTCAATTAATAGAACAGAATAATTATCAAAATAGTTATCCTCCCGTAAAGCTTTTAATAGCAATAAACCTGAGGCACCCCCTCCACAAATGATAAAATCAAAATAATTTTGTTCCATACTTTAACTATAAAAGTAACTAATAAGGGACATAGATGTTAAATTATTCCACTAAACTCTATATTTTCGCAAAAAGAAATAGTTTGGAATCAATTATTGAATTTTTCAAAGATACTAATCCTGTTCTTGGAGCTTTTTATGCAACTCTTTTTACTTGGGGTCTCACTGCTCTAGGGGCCTCTCTAGTTTTTTTTATAAAAAAATTGAATAGGGCGTTATTGGATGGACTACTTGGTTTCACAGGTGGGGTTATGGTTGCAGCAAGCTTTTGGAGTTTATTGGCTCCTGGGATAGAAATGAGTTCTGGTGAAGGAATTTTCAAAGTATTACCTGCAGCCATAGGTTTTGGTTTTGGAGCTTTATTTATTTTTGGCTTAGATAAAATTTTACCTCATATACATATTAACTTTAAAGAATCTGAGGGTATAAAAACACCATGGCGAAGAACGACCTTACTTGTATTAGCAATCACTTTACATAATATTCCCGAGGGTCTTGCAGTAGGAGTTTTATTTGGAGGAGTTGCAGCTGGTGTACCTGAGGCCTCAATTACTGGAGCAGTTGCCTTGGCATTAGGAATTGGAATTCAAAACTTTCCCGAAGGTATAGCCGTGTCTATGCCAATGAGAAGACAGGGAATATCAAGATTTAAGAGTTTTTGGTATGGCCAACTTTCTGCTATAGTAGAACCTTTTGCTGCCATTTTTGGAGCTTTAGCTGTTACTTTTTTTACACCTATTCTTCCATATGCATTAGCATTTGCTGCTGGAGCAATGATCTTTGTAGTAGTGGAAGAAGTTATACCTGAGACTCAGCAAGACAAACATACTGACATAGCTACATTAGGCTTTATTTTAGGTTTTATTGTGATGATGACACTAGATGTCTCATTAGGGTAGTTTATTTTTTTGAGAAAGATTCCCAACCCTGAGCGGTAAGCTCAATTTGTTGTCCTAACCCGGAAATAATTTTACAACCATTTTTAATATCGGTAGCATGACCTATGATTGTTAAATAAGGATGATTTTTAATTTTGTCATAGCTATTTTGATGTATTGTAAATAAAAGCTCATAATCTTCACCCCCATTTAGAGCTGCTGTTAAGGGATTTAATTTAAATTCCTCACATGTTAAACTTACTACAGGATCAATAGGAATTTTTTCTTCAAAAAGATGAAATCCTACTTCTGAAGCTTTAGAAAGATGTAATACCTCAGATGATAGACCGTCACTTATGTCTATCATAGAGGTTGGAACTATTTTAAGCTCATGAAGTAAATCAATTATGTCTTTTCTTGCCTCTGGTTTTAATTGTCGTTCTACGCAATAGGAATATTTACTTAAATCAGGTTGAGAGTTTGGATTAACTTTAAATACTGCCTTTTCTCTTTCCAAAACTTGAAGCCCTACAAAAGCACCTCCTAGATCACCACTAACAACCAACAGATCGTTTTCTTTTGCACCCTTACGTTTTACAATTTTATTTTTCGGTCCAGTTCCCAATACTGATACAGAAATTATCAAACCAGTAACACTAGTGGAAGTATCCCCTCCAATTAAGTCTACGTTATAGTTTTTGCAAGCTAATTGGATGCCCTTGTAAATTTCATCTAAAGCTTCAAGACTAAATCTATTTGAAACAGCAATTGAAACTAAAATTTGCTCTGGATAGGCATTCATCGCATATATATCAGAAAGGTTAACTATGATTGCTTTATATCCTAAATGTTTTAGCGGCATATAACTCAAATCGAAATGAATACCCTCAATAAGAAGATCTGTACTAATCAAAGATGGATTTTCTCCGTGTTTTACCATTGCAGAATCATCTCCAATACCCAAAAGAGTTGAATTATTTTTTGGTTTTATAGTTTTTGTTAAATAGTCAATTAATGCAAATTCACCAAGATCACTAAGTTCAGTTTTTGAAGTATTTTTATCTTCTAGCATTAGACAAAAATACACATCCCTCTTAAAAATTAAACTATATAGTGGATCTAGATTTTTATTTAATTTTGAATAGATGAATAAATTAATAATTATTGCTATTCTTCTTCTTTTTGGATGTTCAAAAAAAGAGAATCTAGACGAAATAGTTAATGTTGAATTTCAATTACCTTCAGAATCTGAAAATATTGAAACTAATGAAAGTGTCGAACAAAAGGGTATACCTTGTTTAGATGGTTTTGCAGAGATTTATCCATGTTCTGGTTATGATCTTCTATCGCATATTCCACTTTCAAAATTTAGGAGTGAATCAGCAAATGATAATTGGGGTTGGACCGATCCTAGTTCAGGGAAAGAGTATGTTCTTTCTGGATTAGATGACGGCACAGCATTTATTGACATTAGTGATCCCAAAAACCCAATTTTTTTAGGTAAACTTTTAACAGAAAGTTCACCAAGCCCTTGGAGAGATATTAAAGTATATAAAAATTTTGCATTTATAGTGAGCGAAGCTCCTAATCACGGGTTGCAAGTTTTTGATTTAACTAGGTTAAGAAACCAAACCAAAGAATTTCAAAATTTTTCTGCGGACACCACTCTTTCTGATTTTGGGAATGCTCATAATCTATGGATTAACGAATCTACAGGGTATGCTTATGTTTTTGGATCAAATTTGTATCAAGGAGGACCATTATTTATTGATATAAATGACCCATTAAACCCGGAAATAGTTGGAGGATATGCTGACGATTCCTACTCCCACGATGCACAGATAGTAAATTATAAGGGACCTGACACTGAATTTAGAGGAAGAGAAATCCTTTTTGGAAGTAATAGTGATGGTGGAGAAAACAATCAAATTGTTATCATTGACGTTACTAATAAATCCAATCCTATTAAAATTAGTTCAAAAAATTATTTAGCTAGTGGATATACTCACCAAGGCATTTTATCAAAAGATCAGAAATACTTCTTTCTTGGAGATGAATTAGATGAATTAATTTATGGTACACCAACCTTAACAAGAATTTTTGATTTATCAGAACTTTCAAATCCCAAAATACATTTTAATTATTTTGCACAAGTGAACGCAATAGATCATAATGGTTATATAAAAGAAGATTTGTTTTATATGGCGAGCTATACCGCAGGGCTTAGAGTTTTAGATATAAGTCAAGTTCAAAACAAAAGGGTAAATGAAATAGGATTTTTTGATACATTCCCATCAGATAATAATCCAAAATTTAATGGGGCTTGGAATGTTTATCCTTTTTTTGATAGTGGAGTTATTGCAATCAGTGATATCGATTCAGGTTTATTTTTAGTTAAAGAATCTGAATAAAATGAAAATTACATTGGTTTTTATGTCTTTAATTTTTTTCATCAGATGCGATATTATTGAAGAAACAAATTGGTCTTTTTTACCACCAGTTAAAAATGAATGGGAATCAGTTAATACATTTGGAGGTAGTAAAGAGGATATTGCTAACGCTATTATATTGACTAAAGATGGTGGTTTTGCAATCATTGGAAATACTAAGAGTACAGATGGCGATTTTTATTTTAAAAAACGAGAAGGGAGCGACGTGTTTTTAATGAAATTCAATAATTTATCTGAATTACAGTGGATAAAAACTTACGGAGGTTCTGATGATGACAGAGGACATGGGTTGGTTCAACTCCCTGATGGGGGATATGCATTAGTAGGATACAGTAAAAGTAATGATGGTGACGCTTCAGAAAATAAAGGACAACACGATAATTGGGTAATAAGAACTGATATTAAAGGAGAACTTTTGTGGGAGAAAAGTTTTGGTTTTCTTGGCCATGACCATGCATATAACATAATAAAAACCAATGATGGAGCACTTTTTTTTAATGGATTTTTAGATGTTACTGCTTCTAATGGTTTAGGGCAAAATAAAATTTATTCAAATTCCTCGTCAAGACACGGAGTCGGTGAATTTTGGGCTCACAAAATTGATTTTGAAGGTAATATTCTGTGGAGAAATTATTATGGAGGAACTAATAACGATCGATCTTACGATGCGATAGAAACTTTAGCAGGAGATTTTATTTTGGTCGGAACTTCTGAAAGTCAAGATCAAGATATAAAAAATTCAATTGGAGGATATGATATTTGGGTTATTAAGATTGACAAAAACGGCAAATTAATTTGGGAAAAATCTATTGGAGGCACTGAATATGACAGTGGTACGTCTGTTATTGAGCTTCCATCTGGGGATTTCCTCATTTTAGGTAACTCTTTTAGTACTAATGGTGATATTGTAAATGCATTAGGTTCATCTGATATTGTTTTATCAAAAATTTCCACGAATGGAGAGGTTAAAGAAGTCAAAAATATAGGTACTTCCGCCTTTGAAACAGCAAATTCATTTATCAGACGCCCAGATGGAACACTAGCAATAGTTGGGCACAGTAATAGTGAAAGCAATATTTCAGATTATCAAAAGATAGGGAATGATATTGTACTCTTTTATACTCTTGAAAATGGGGCTATTATTAAGAGAAACAACTTGGGGAACATAGGTTTAGATTCTGGGAATGATTTAGTTTATGATCATAATGGGAGGCTGATTGTAGTGGGCTCTATAGAAAATATTTCGAGAGGAACTTTAAAAAGAGAAAGCAATAAAAATATTTTTGTTGCTACTTGGCATTAAAAGACCTGATTAGAATATTGGTTAAATCAATGACTAGCAAAGAGAAATCAAGAGAATTCCATTATATTTGTAAAAAAAATATTAATAATATTTTTTAATATGATAAAAGTTGCAGAAACAGCTAAAAATAAAGTCTCTCTTCTAATGAAAGAAGAGGGTTTTGATCCCACTAGCGACTATGTTCGTGTAGGAGTGAAAAGTGGAGGCTGTTCGGGGCTATCTTATGAATTAAAGTTCGATAAAACTCTTCATGACGGAGATAAAATCTTCGAAGATAATCATGTAAAAATATTAGTTGATAAAAAAAGTCTTTTATACTTAGTAGGGACAACTTTAGAATACTCAGGAGGTTTAAATGGGAAAGGATTCGTGTTTAATAATCCTAATGCACAGAGAACTTGTGGTTGTGGTGAAAGTTTTTCACTCTAAAATAAAAAAATGGCATACACTGAAGAAGAATTAAAAAAAGAATTAGAAACCAAAGAGTATGAATATGGTTTCGTAACAGATATTGAGTCAGAAACGTTTCCTACTGGACTTAATGAAAAAATTATTAGGGATATTTCAGAAAAAAAGGGAGAGCCTGAGTGGATGACGAATTGGCGTTTGGAAGCCTATTCTAATTTTATGGAAATGGAAGAGCCAGATTGGGCTAATGTGAAATATAAAAAACCTAATTTACAAGAAATATCATACTATTCGGCTCCTAAAAAAAAACCTAAATACGAAAGCCTTGAAGAGGTAGATCCAGAATTATTAAAAACTTTTGATAAACTTGGAATTTCATTAGAGGAGCAAAAGAAACTTGCTGGTGTTGCGGTTGACATAGTTATGGATTCTGTATCTGTAGCGACAACGTTTAAAGAGACGTTAGCTGAAAAAGGAATTATTTTTTGTTCTATTTCAGAAGCTATTCAAAAACATCCAGAATTAGTAAAAAAATATATTGGGACAGTTATTCCTCCGAAAGACAATTATTACGCAGCACTAAATAGTGCAGTATTTACAGATGGCTCATTTTGTTACATTCCCAAGGGAGTTAAATGCCCTATGGAATTATCCACCTATTTCAGAATAAATCAAGCTGGAACGGGACAATTTGAACGTACACTAGTTATTGCTGATAAGTCTAGTTATGTGAGCTATCTAGAGGGTTGTACAGCTCCTTCAAGAGACGAAAATCAATTACATGCTGCGGTAGTAGAACTAATTGCTTTGGATGACTCTGAAATAAAGTATTCAACAGTTCAAAATTGGTATCCAGGAGATAAAAAAGGTAAAGGAGGGGTGTTTAATTTTGTTACTAAACGGGGAATTTGTCATACGAGAGCAAAAATCTCATGGACACAAGTTGAAACAGGTTCAGCAGTAACCTGGAAATACCCATCATGTATTTTAAAAGGAGACAACTCTATAGGAGAATTTTATTCAATTGCAGTTACAAATAACTTTCAGCAAGCTGACACTGGAACAAAGATGATACATATTGGAAAAAATACAAGAAGCACTATAATTTCTAAAGGTATTTCTGCTGGGAAGTCTCAAAACAGTTATCGCGGACTAGTACAAGTTGCTTCACGTGCTAAAAACACAAGAAACTTCTCACAATGTGATTCGTTATTAATGGGTAATAATTGTGGAGCTCATACCTTTCCATACATAGAGGCGAAAAATAATACAGCACAAATAGAGCATGAAGCAACTACCAGCAAAATTGGTGAAGACCAAATTTTTTATTGTAATCAAAGGGGTATTGATACTGAAAAAGCCATAGCTCTTATTGTAAATGGATTCAGTAAAGAGGTTTTAAATAAACTTCCAATGGAATTTGCTGTAGAAGCTCAAAAACTTTTAGAAATTTCCCTTGAAGGATCAGTGGGATAAAAAACAAGAAATGTTAACAATTGAAAATTTACACGCCCAGGTAGAGGGCAGGGCAATATTAAAAGGTATTGATTTAGATGTTAAGGCTGGAGAGGTTCATGCTATTATGGGACCTAATGGTTCAGGGAAAAGTACTTTATCTTCAGTAGTTGCGGGTAATGAAGAATATGAGGTTACTAAAGGTAAAATTTTATTAAAAGGTAAAGATTTGGCTGAATTTAATCCAGAAGAAAGAGCTCATTTAGGTGTTTTTCTTTCTTTTCAGTATCCTGTGGAAATTCCTGGAGTCACTGTTACAAATTTTATTAAAACAGCCATTAATGCTAATAGAAAAGCTCAAGGAATGGATGAAATACCTGCCAGTGAATTATTAAAAAAAATTCGTGAAAAATCAAAAATGTTGGGAATTGACTCTAAATTTTTATCGAGATCATTAAATGAAGGTTTTTCAGGAGGAGAGAAAAAAAGAAATGAAATTTTTCAGATGGCTATGTTAGAGCCATCACTTGCCATATTAGATGAGACAGACTCAGGATTAGATATAGATGCTCTAAAAATAGTAGCTAATGGAGTAAATAAACTTAAGGGTAAAAGCAATGCAGTTGTCGTAATTACTCATTATCAAAGATTACTAGAATATATTGTACCAGATTTTGTACACGTACTTTTTGATGGTAAAATAGTCAAATCCGGAACTAAAGAATTAGCTCACGAACTTGAGGCTAAAGGATATGATTGGATAAAAGAATTAGCCTAAAATGGAGTTTAAAGAGAAATTAATATCATCACATTTGGCATTTGAAGAGGATCTTGACTTGTTTGACACCGTTCATGAGACAAGAGCGAATGCTTTAAAAATATTTGAAAAAAAAGGTTTCCCGTCTAAAAGAGATGAAGCTTGGAAATACACTTCCTTAGATTCTTTGATCAATCAAGATTATTCTCTTTTTCCTAAGTCTGAAATTAGTATAGAATTAAAAGAAGTAAAAAAGTATTTTCTTTATGACACAGACACTTACAAAATTATTTTTATTGATGGTGTTTATAGCCCTTTTTTGTCGAATACAACACACGATGGGTTAGATGTATGTTTAATGTCAGCAGCTTTATCTAAACCAAAATATAGAAAAATTATTGACAATTATTTCAATAAGATTTTACCAAATGAGGATAGTTTAACAGCATTAAATACTTCTTATGCCAAAGAGGGAGCATTTATTAATATCCCAAAGAATACTATTGCTGAAAAACCAGTAGAGATTATCCATTTTTCATCTGGGAAAGAAGAATCTTTATGGCTTCAACCAAGAAATTTAATTGTATTAGACAGAAACTCTCAAGTTCAGATTATAGAACGTCACCAAAGTCTAAAAACACATCCAGTAGTTACAAATAGTGTCACAGAAATTTATCTACATAACGATGCTTTTTTAGATTATTATAAGCTGCAAAACGATCTTACTTCTGCATCTCTTATTGATAATACTTTTATTCAACAAGAAAAAAATAGTCATGCAAGTGTACATACTTTTTCATTAGGGGGTAAGTTGATTAGAAACAATTTAAAATTTTTTCACAGAGGAGAAAATATACTTTCAACATTGAAAGGAGTTACTATTTTAGAAGGCAAACAACATGTAGACCATTCAACCTTAGTGCATCACTCTAAACCAAATTGTGAAAGTCACCAAGATTATAAGGGTATATTTTCAGAACGTTCAGAGGGAGTTTTTAATGGTCAAATTTTAGTAGATAAAATAGCACAAAAAACAAATGCTTTCCAACAAAATAATAATATACTTCTCGATGACAAGGCAACAATAAATAGTAAACCTCAATTAGAAATATTTGCTGACGATGTAAAGTGCTCGCACGGCTGTACAATTGGGCAAATGGATGAAGAAGCATTATTTTATTTAAGAACTAGGGGGATCCCTAAAAAAGAAGCAAAAGCTTTAATGACTTATGCTTTTGCAAATAATGTCCTTGAAAGTGTAAAACTTCCTTCACTGAAAAAAAGGATAAATGGTCAAATCGCAAACAAACTTGGAGTTAATCTTGGATTTGAACTTTAATGATTGATGTAAATAAAATAAGAAAAGATTTCCCCATACTTAAAAGAAAAGTTAATGGACAGGACCTTATTTATTTTGACAATGCAGCAACCTCTCAAACTCCATTGCAGGTAATTGAAGTAATTACTGATTATTATTCTAGGTTAAATGCTAACATTCATAGAGGAGTACACCAACTTAGTCAAGAGGCAACTGATGCTTACGAAGAAGCTCGTATCAAAATTCAAAAACATTTTAATGCTGCAGAAGCTTATGAAATCATTTTTACAGCTGG
>Ga0163109_10000896_pt1 | contig 23408 bp, 34 predicted proteins | sample CRUFie1St13metaG_FD_108704 | JGI IMG/M metagenome (GOLD analysis project Ga0163109, IMG submission 108704) | Marine microbial communities from the Costa Rica Dome - CRUD Field 142mm St13 metaG | ecosystem: Environmental > Aquatic > Marine > Oceanic > Photic zone | place: Costa Rica: the Eastern... | reverse complement strand
TGGTGGCATGTATAGCATGGCAGATCTTCCCATTGAGAAAATGGGAAATTATACAAGCACTGGAGCCATTATTGCTCGTGACTTGAATACCGAACTTATGGAAGTTGAAGATTCCAAAGCAGATGGTAAACCCAAAACTTATGTTGTAAAATTTTCAGATGTGGAGAACATACATGAAGTATGATGATAGACATGGCGGTCCATATGACCGAGGTGGAGCAGACAGCTACTACCGCAGAGGTTTTGATCCTCACTATTACGTTGGTGACAGTATGCAAAGTGAAAAAATCCCCGAAGCATTGATGACCAATGCTGAAATTGAAGCATACCATGCTGGTTATAAAGACAACGAAGAAGCTGGTGATTTCAAAGATTGGGGATAATCTTTTTTCAAAAAAAGACGTCTAAAAGGTTGACAATAAGACGTCTTGGTGCTATTGTATAAGAGTAAGTTAGAAAAACAGGAGTTGACAACATGGCATACATTTCCGCAGAAGACGTAAAAGCAATCCGTAACGAACTAAAAGCTACATTTCCAAAGTTCAAGTTTGGTGTAAAAAAGATGAGTGGCGGTTCAAACGGTGTTGACGTTACAGTAAAAGCTGGTCCAACAGACTTCAGCGATTGCTTTCGAGGCGATGAAGGTTATGCCCAGATCAATCATTATCATACACACATGTATGGTGATCATCAATCGTTTTTTGATGCTATTCATAAAATTATCAAAACCGCTCCTATCAAAGGAGAAGGTTATTGGAAAAACAAAGGCTGGTATGACAACAGTGATTCAATGACGGATTACTTTGACACTGCTTATTACATCAGCATGAACGTTGGTAGTTGGAACGTGCCTTACGTTCAGAAATAAGTATTACTTGGTACCTACAAAGGCGGTCCGTGCGACCACATAAGGGTAGGCTAAGTTACTAGATTGAAACAGTTGCATGCCAAGATCTAGAAGCCAAAACAAATCCACTCTTAGCTCAGTTGGATTAGAGCAACGGTCTTCTAAACCGTAGGTCACAGGTTCGAGTCCTGTAGAGTGGGCCAATTTTTGTGGGTGTGCCCGGAATCGGTTACGGGCCGGATTGCAAATCCGTGTTATGCTGGTTCGAATCCAGTCACCCACTCCAAATGCGGGTATAGTATAATGGTATTACAATCGCCTTCCAAGCCAAAGACATCGGTTCGATTCCGGTTACCCGCTCCAATACTTGCGGCATTATTTTCAATCACGGCATGCGCTCCGGCACATGCTGATATCATGCAAAGTATTACTATTCATGATGTTGGCGGATATCATACTAGATTGATGAAAGAGGGAACATATCAGAATACATTCACAAGACTCAGTGAAGTTGTTGATGCAAACACAGTAACACTGATTGATACACTGTGGATCAAACGTGCAGAAGATACAGTTGACATTGCATTTGATCCTCACGACTGGGCAATGAGTCCCACTGCCAGTGATTATCCTGTACTGGTACAAGATGCAAAAAGCAAAGGATTACAAACAGAAATAATTATTCAATTGTTCAGCACACGTGATTGGAACAAAACACTCAGTGAAAGGTCAATTGATGATACAGTATTTTGGGACAGTTATTTTGCCAGCATGGGTGAATTGATTGTCAAAAGAGCTCGTATGGCACAAGCACTTGGTGTGGAAAGACTGAGCATTGGATACAATAATGTATATGAAATTCGTGTTGCAGTTGACTATTGGCAAAAACTTGCACATGAAGTTAGACAAGTATACAAGGGTAAACTAGGTTATTATGCTGAACTTGACACCAGTGAAATGCACAGTGCATTTGATGCTACCAGTCATTATCAAGGTGAGCAAGCTCGTAAAAAGTTATTTGACCAATTTGATTACATAGGATTTATAGTGCAAGATCCTGTTGAACCTGACTTCAGTAGAAACCTCAAACGATTTGCTCGTTATGATAAAAGTGTTGTGCTTATGGTGACCACGCCTAGTGTAGTACAATCAGTGGCACACACTCGTTATATTGAACCTTGTGTACCCTGTGGCAGTATAGCACCCACAACTGAAATTGATTTACAACTACAAAAACAAGCATACCAAATTGCAATTGATGCAGTGAATCGATTTGATTTTGTACAAGGACTCAACAGTTGGGGATATCATCTAAGAGATGACCTTTTTACAACACAAGATAAAAATGACAGTCTGTACAATAAAAGTGCTAACGTCAGAGGCAAGCCTGCAGAAGATTTAATTAGCACATGGTATAAAAAATGGGACTAAATATCTTGACAAAACAAACAGGAATATTATATTATAGTAAAGCTGGTGTAGCTCAGTTGGTAGAGCAGTTGATTTGTAATCATCAGGTCCGCGGTTCGAGTCCGTGCTCCAGCACCACTATTGGGGAGCAACTATGTATAGAGTAACTGCCTTTTTCAAAGATTATAAAGTGTCGCAAAAGTTTCACGACATATATGATGCTATTGATTTCAGAGACAGTGCAGATGCTCACTATCCTAAACACGTAACATTCGAGAAGGTAAAAGATATGAGAGAATGGGTATATGACAATTGGAATGCAGTAATGGATTATGATAAGAATCCACTGAGTAACATTCCGGACCTACAAGTTAGACACCTACTCATGCAAGTACTTGCATGGATGTGGTGCATTACATTTGCATTTATTGTTGGTAGCTGGACCGTATTTGGTATCAGTGCTATCATTCACGTGGCATTGCTGGGAGCCATTGCGGTAACAGTGGGTACGTTTGAAACAGCCAAACGTAAACCAGAAATGTTCGATCTAAAAAACGGTTATCACACATTGAGTCGCACAAGACAAAACATGTGGATCAACGGAAAAAAAGTACAACTGGATGCCAATGATCCAGGTGGCGAACACGAATAAGTAAAAATAAAGGAGAATAGTATGAAAGCAGGAGACGCAATTATTGAAGCCGCAAGAAAGCAAGCAGAAGGTGAAATGGCTGTACACAAAGCCAACATCGAAGTCTACAAGACTATGCCAGCCGGTATTGGGGAACACAGTGACGTAACTGAAGCAGTTATTGCAGAGCTAGACAAAATGGCGGCGGCTTACGATCGCCTGGAAATGCTAGATAAATTTTTTACTTATTCGGCTGAAAAGCCATAATCAAATAGCCCATGTGGTGAAATTGGTAGACACGCAGGTTTTAGGTACCTGTTCTTTATAGAGTGGGGGTTCAAATCCCTCCATGGGCACCACTAATCATGAAATTAACTTTCGGACTAACAGATCAATTACAAGAAGATTTACATGGTGATCTCAAGCTAATTGAAGATGTCACGGAAAAAGAATATTGGAACTACAATCTCAAGCGTCAAGAGTTTGACAGAGAAAAAATCAGCATTGAATACGAACTGTATGATTTGCCTTGTATAAAAAATATACTTCCAATAATTCATAAACTTATACAAAAACCTCATCTAAAAATGTGTGGACTGTCACACCAACCCAATGTATGGTTACCAAATTTCAATGATACACTGTTGAGACTTGATTACATTCCCATCTTGCACACCATTCAGCAGGATGACTATGTGCCAACAATTGAGTTGCCTGACACAACTGAACAGGATTTAGACAATGTGCGCTACACCACAGAACCTGGCAAACTGTACATGCCATTGTTTCCTATATACACTCGAGACTATAGACTGGAACCAGACGGTGTAGCACTGAATCAATGGTATTTGAGCAAGTGGGACGAACAGAATGTGCCTCACTATTATCCTGATTTAGTTCGTGGTGAATTTTATTTGGATTTGAGGTTTCCTATTTCGCCTGATAAGTACAACAAGCAAACACAGTTAGAAGATCTACCCACAACTAGATACGAACAACAGTTTTTGGACCTAGGATTTACATCAGAAAGATTGTACTATGAAGTTCAAAGAAAGATCCTAATAGGCGAATGTAAAAATTACAAACAAGTGGTAAACAAACTTGGCAATAATAGATACATTACAAGGGCAACTTGGAGCATAGAATGAAACTACAAATTGGATTTAGCGACGAAATAGATGATCAGCAACAGACTGGCATGGAACTGCACATCAATAAAGAAGATGGGCACCGCAGTTGGGAATATAATTTGTATGCCAACAGTGAACCCAAAGCCACTATAACATGGACCATGTTGGACAAACCTTGTGTGAGTGCATATTTGCAAACAATTAAGAATTTACAACAAGGACCATACTTGAATTTTATTAGATGCAACAAACATCCATTCAAATTGATTCCTAATTTACACAATTATCTAATCAAAAATGATACAATTGGATTGTTGGATCCTGATATTGAACTACAAGAATATGTGGAAGCAGACTTTGACAACACTTGGGGCAGAGACTTTGGACAGTTGTATTTGGAAACCAAAGACGTTGATCAAAATCTAAGATTGAATGACGAAAGCACACATATTTTCCAAGCATATCGCAATCCTGATGCCACAAGTATTGATAAAATTGTACCAAGAGACAAATTGTATGTGAGTCCTTTTCTAAATATTGACATGGTATTGAACACACAATCAAGAAACGTTCGCAATGAAGATGAAACAAGATGGTTACAAGCTAACCAAACTGAACTTGAAAGTCGAGGGTTCGACATTCAATCACAAAACTGTTGGTTTGACAAGCATATCAAGATAGGTGAACTTGATGCAACAAAACCAGAGTTGAATAAAACAATAGAGCAATACAATTACATTGTAAGCATGGAGTGGATAGATGACTGATTATTACAATCGTTTTGAACGGGATAACAAACTGGCTGTGATTAGTTTTGTAGATGATGAATATCTAATGTGCAGTTTTTTTGAAGACGAAAAAGTTGTTGGTAGAATAGAATATCCCAACAAAAGTCGCAGTTACGTAGTTGATGCCGCACAAAATTGGCTCAACGGAGTAATGACCAAAGAAACTGTGAGAAAATACACAAAACAGGTTGACTTATTTTCTGTATAGTTTATTATAATTATTAATTAGGACGGGTGGCTGAGTGGACGAAAGCGGCACCCTGCTAAGGTGTTGAGGGGGCAACTCCTCCCAGGGTTCGAATCCCTGTCCGTCCGCCACATGTATCGGTGTAGTGATAATGGTAGCACAGCAGTCTCCAAAACTGAAAGCGGGGGTTCGATTCCTCCCACCGGTGCCAAACAAGGAGAGAGCAAATGGCACTAGTACTAGCAATCACTGCCGCTTTGTTCGCATACGATAACAAGGAGTTCTTGGAAACTGTTGAAGCCCAACGTGCGGATGGTTTTACTTGGCAACAAATCAAATGTAGGGAAGTAGACCCAACGTTGCCAGCTATAACTATCACAACTCCAACTGGAAAAGAATTAGTATGCAACAAGCTAGTGAACTAACAACTTGGGAAGCTGAGGAAATCCTCATGGAGAACCTCAGTGTTTCCAAACCCCGATTCAAATGGTACACACCGTTTGTGTGGTTATTCAACACACTGGTATTCATTTGGTATTTCATCTTTTCAATGTCACTTTTTTTCTTAGGTTTAGTCTTTATTATATAAAAAAAGGTTGACAATAAGACTTCTTGGTGTTATTATCTTTTTATAAGCTAAAAAACAGGAGCTCATATGTCTCGCAACAAAGCACAATACAATACTCGTCAAGTACTTGAACTGGCTATTGCAGTGGATAAAGCACAAGGCTTTATCAAAAGCGGTTTTGGTTTTTATGATCACGAAGCAGACAAACGTGTACATGACAACAAAACCTGTATCCTAAACTTCATGCAAGGCGTAGAAGGTGCAGAAGAATTTACAATCACCAAAGACTGTACTGTGCAAGCTGATAAGATTGTAGATGAGTTCCGTCATGAATTGGTTGCCAAAAAGATGATGGGCAACATCAATGACTTTGAACAAAATGTACTCAACAGTATCAGCAGTGATGTTGTAGATGGATTTGGTGTTGCAGTACTTGCAAGTTTGCCCAACAGTTTTCGTGTGTTGGAAAAGCGACAAGGACTGGATGAGTTTTTTGACCAGCACCGCAAGTCAAGTGAGTTTGTTGGCAAGATTGGCGAACGCATGCGCTTTCCTGTTCATGTACAAGATGTCAAGTTTATTGCCAAGTATGCAATTCATTTGGTGACCTGCTTGGACAAACACGGCAACATTGTAAAATTCTTTTTCAATCGTGAGCCTGATATCCAAGGTATTTTGGAAGGCAAGGACGTGATTCTTACTGGTAAAGTCAAGACGCATGACGTGAGTAAATTCAGTAATTGTAAAGAAACTGTGTTCAATTATGTGAAAATTGAGCAATAAAAAGGTTGACAGCATAAACAAAGATGCTATTATTATAATATAGGTTGTAACAAATAGGAGTGAGAAACTATGCAGACAGCAACTGAAGTTCGTATCGCAAATGGTACATACAGAAACTTAGACGTAAAGGACGTTGTGTTTCCTTTAGTAAAAGATTACAAAGAAGGTAAAACAGGTAACTTTATCACTGTTGATGGCAGTGCAGTGCCTGGCTTCCCGGATCGATCCATTCGTATCAAGGTAGTTGACAAAAGTGAATTTGACTACATGGCTGAGGGAGAGAATGTTGTTTCAGGCCAAGCCGCCCAACCTGAAACAGATGAGCAAGTCATCGAACGGTTACGGGAGCGATTTGAGATCCTTGAGGACATGACATATGCATCATGTGATGGGGTCGTCCGCGGCATGGTAGTTACTGGACCTCCGGGTGTTGGTAAATCGTTTGGAGTTGAGAAAGTTCTCAAAGAAGCTGGCATTATGAAAAAACTTAGTAATGATGCACTGCGAAGGTTTGGTGTAGAAAAAGGCGCCGCCAGTCCAATTGGTTTGTTCCAGTTACTTTATGATTACAGTGCCTCTGGTAGTGTGTTGGTACTAGACGACTGTGATAGTGTACTGTACGACGAGACAAGTTTGAACTTGCTCAAGGCGGCACTGGACAGTAGTCCCAAGCGAACACTGAGCTGGCGTTCAGAAAGCAGGGCACTTGCTAACAATGGTGTTCCGGACAGTTTTGAATTCAAAGGTTCGATCATCTTTATTACTAACCTCAAGTTTGATAAAACACGAGGCAAGCTGAAAGACCACTTAGATGCGATTATGTCCAGGTGTCACTATTTGGATCTTACATTGGATACAATGCGAGATAAGTTTCTAAGGTGTAAACAAATAGTTGGTGATGGTATGTTGAGTACCTACAAGTTCTCAAAAGAAGATGAGAATGAATTGATGGATTACATCTACACCAATAAGAATAGGTTGCGTGAAATGAGCTTGCGAATGGTTCTCAAGATTGCGGATCTACGTAAGATGAATGCAACTAAATGGAAAAGCTACGTGGAGTCAACTTGTATGAAACGTTGCTAACAAGTTAGGTCAATAGACCTAAAAACTAACTGGTGTACTCCTCTGTCTGCGTCACTCTCACTCACACCAGTTAGTACCTGAGGGGGCTAGTAAGACTTCTTGCTAGTCCCCTTATTTTATAAGTAGTATTGTAGTAGGAGAAATCACATGACAGAAGGTTTTTTACATGCATCAATCATTGAAGAGAGCAACAAGGGTTATACTGAATACGGGTATAGAGGTCTTGAAGAACTAAGACAAAAAGACAAGACGATCCAACAACTACAAGAACAAATATCAGAACTTCAAATACAACTGCAACGAATGGAAAATCGTTGTAATGATTTACAAGCTAAAGCAAGCATACCTCGCTATTGACAGATTATAAAAACGAGCATATAATCAAAATATGAATACAAAACTTATCCTCAAAGACGAGGTCAACTGCAAGTTTGAAGGACTTGCCTTGACTACTCGTCGCAAGTTAGAAAAGAAACTAAAGTTCTTTTTACCACATGCATATCATGTACCAGCATACAAACTTGGTAGATGGGATGGCTGTGTGGGTTACTTTACCATGGGTGGTTCAACATTTATAAATTGCTTGCCCACCATACTGCCCATATTAGATGAAGAAAATTACAGTATTGAAATTGACGATCACAGACAGCCACATGATTTCAAATGGAACCTGGTAACCGAAGAACTGTTCAGTGATAGAGTTTGGCCCAAGCGACATCCAGCTGAAGGTGAGCCAATCGTATTACGTGATTATCAAGTGGAAGTTATAAACAAGTTTTTGCAAACGCCACAGTGTTTACAGGAAATTGCAACTGGTGCAGGTAAGACATTGATTACTGCGGCACTGAGTTACATGTGTGAAGACTATGGGCGTAGCATTGTTATTGTGCCTAACAAAGATTTGGTCACTCAAACAGAAGCTGACTATATCAACTTAGGACTCGATGTAGGTGTGTACTTCGGAGATCGAAAAGAATTGGGGAGAACTCATACCATATGTACTTGGCAGAGTTTGAACGTTCTGGAAAAGAGGTTCCGTGATGGACTAGCGGACGAAGGGTTGCACCAATTCGCTGAGGGTGTCGTGTGTGTCATGGTGGACGAAGTTCACCAAGCCAAAGCAGACGTCCTAAAAAAACTGCTTACTGGAGCATTCAGCAACATTCCAATTCGTTGGGGGTTGACGGGCACGGTACCCAAGGCGGATCATGAACGCTTGAGCTTGGAAGTGAGCTTGGGAGAAGTAACTAATAGTTTGAGCGCACACGAACTGCAAGACATGGGTGTGCTAGCCAACTGTGAAGTAAACGTACTACAACTACAAGACACAGTTAGCTATGGAAACTATCAAAGTGAACTTACGTACTTGACCACAGATAAAAATAGACTGGATTACATGAGCGGACTAATCGAGCAAATGGCTAAAAGTGGCAACACATTGGTGCTGGTAGATCGTATCAGTGCAGGCGAGGGCTTGATAGAACGTTTGCAAGATGCAGTGTTTATCAGCGGATCAATGAAAAGCAAAACACGAAAAGATGAATATGACGAAGTAAGTGAAGCTGACAATAAGATTATTGTAGCAACTTATGGAGTGGCGGCTGTTGGTATCAACATTCCCAGAATATTCAACTTGGTGCTAGTTGAGCCAGGAAAAAGTTTTGTAAGAGTTATTCAGAGTATTGGTAGAGGTATTCGTAAAGCACAGGACAAGGATCATGTGCAGATATGGGATATCACGAGTAGTGCAAAATTTAGTAAGAGGCATTTGACTGAGCGAAAGAAATTTTATCGAGAAGCCAAGTACCCCTTTCATATAGAGAAAGTGGATTATAAATGACAAAAATATTGACAGTAGAGAATGAATGTTACGACTTGGACTTTGTACCAGAAGAAGTAGATGATATTAGATATTGTGTACTGGATTACAGCGATACCAAAAATGCAGATTACATTTTTGTACCATTGGTGTTTTTAGAAAGTTTCAATAGTCCTGCGGCTGTGCTAAAAATTGGAGATGGGTTTGTAAAAGTACCATTGGATTGGAGCATTATTGTGTGTGATCCAACAGTGGGAGATCCAGAAGTACTGCCAGTAACAAGTTTGAACGACAGAGGCTTCAAAGCATTTGTGTTCAATCCAATCACAGGTTTTATTCCAAGTTTTGATGAAATAGAAATTGTAAACATCTATCAAGAAGTCAAATGGTACTTTCCAAAACTAAAGTTTGGACATATACTAACAGTACCATTGGAAGACAAAGACAATCCAAAATGCGTATACTTTGTAAAAGAAGTAAACAAGATACCTGATGTACTCAGCACAGAGGATTTATGGTGAGCGGGCAACGTAGATTTCTAAAGTTTTGGGCTAGAACAGTTGGCATGCCAGTTGGACTCAATGATGAGGACAAGCCTGAATTTTTACCTATATCGCAAACAGATGTAAAACGTGCATTGGCATTTAGAACCTTCTGGATTGTCTTGCATATTGTTACATGTGGCTTTATAATAGTAGGTAACGGAAGAACACTTGGATTTTGGTAATGAGTAAACTAACAATAAAAGAAGAGATGCGAGCTATTGACCAACGTGATAGAGCGTGGTGGGATAGTTTGACTGAAGAAGAACAAAAGAAGTTGGGCATCTTTGTACTCATGCGCTATACCAGTGCAGTGCAAACAAAAAATCCAGACATTGAATATCATTACTTGGCACTTACAAATGAACTGGTAAACAAACACTACAACATACTTCGCAAAGAACCTGAACTGCAATTCAAACTGCTACAGTGTGTGGGCTTGGGTATGAATCAGTTTCATCCGTGGATCCCACCCAGCAAACAGAAAAAAGGCAAAGCAGGTAAACTGCTCAAATGGTTGCAGGAACTTTATCCAACATATAACGACGATGAATTAGAATTGTTGGTAAGTACAAACGACAAGCAAGATTTTGTTGCAGTGGCTGAAGAATTAGGTTTGGATAAAAAACAAATCAAAGAGCTGTTCAAATGACCACAGCAGAACAGTTGGTAACCGCAGTAGGAAAAGTATCATTGAAAAAAGGCACATTCACATGTGAATACTGCAAAAAGAGCTTTCAACGTGAAAGCACACTCATGGCACACAGTTGTGAAAAGAAAAGACGTTGGCAAGCAAAAGATAATCAAGATGTCTTGGTAGGCTTTACAAGTTATGATTTGTTTTATAGAATTGAAATGCAAAGCAAACCAAAAGAGTACAAGGACTTTGTGGACAGTCAATACTACACAGCCTTTGTAAAATATGGTAACTATTGTATCAACACACGAGTAATTGACCAAGAACAATTTACACGTTGGTTGATCAAAAACAAAGCCAAACTAAAAGATTGGCCCACAGACAAAATGTATTTGTTGTTTGTGCAGGCTCATTGTAAACGTGAAAGTGTAGAACGTGCATTAGAACGTTTTGTAGAACATGCAAGTACTACAGAATACTTCACAGAATTTTGGGAACGTGCCAGTGGATATCTTATTGCTGATTGGGTTGAAATGGGAAAGATAAGTCCATGGATTATACTCAGCAGTAAGCGAGCGCAAAATGCGCTAGGAAACATGCCAGAAGATTGTTTTGGCAGAATAGCTAATAGTATCGATGCAGATCATTGGGGTAAAAAAACAAAACTCAATCCGCATGATGCTCAATTTGTACAGGAGATGATAGATGGGACTACCTGATATTGACATTGACTTTGCTGATAGACAGCAAGCACTAGAGTTATTCAAACATGTACCAGCCAGATTAAAGAATAGAAAACATAATACAGGTGTCTACTTTCACAAAGTACCTAGTAATCCATTCACCAGTGTGTGTACAGTTGAACACAGCGAAGCAGACAACATGGGCTTTTTCAAGTTGGATCTGCTGAATCTCAGCATCTATAAAGATGTTGTAGATGACAAACATTTAACACAACTAATGGAAAGGGAACCACTATGGGAACTTCTGGAGCACAAAGACTTCGTAGATCAGCTTTTTCATCTAAGCGGGCACGACAGTCTATTGAAGCAATTGAAACCGTCCTCGGTAGAACAATTAGCGGCAACACTGGCAGTGATCAGACCAGCAAAACGTCACCTACAAGACAAAGGGTGGCCAACGATAATGAAAGAGGTTTGGAAAAAACCCGTAAACGATAATAAAGCATACTACTTCAAAAAAGCACACGCAGTGAGCTATGCAATGGTTGTAGTAGTACACATGAATTTATTGTGTGAGCAATTAGGACAGTAATATGGATAAAGATAGATTTGTACAAGAAATAAATGATGTCGGATTTACAGTACATCAAGATGCATTTGACAAAGACTCAATTGAAGAAATCAACCAATGGGCCTCAGAGTTCAATCCGGAACGAGGTCACACCAAAGCATTGAAATGGTGGGGTTGGCAACAACTAGAAGAAAAATTAGAAAAAGGTGAGAACATCAAAGACATTGATTGGGCTTACTATTGGACAGATGAGCCAAGAGGCAATCATTATATTGATAACATTATCAAACCCAAACTAGGCGAGTGTGCAGATGCCGCCTTTGGTGAAAACAATTGGGAATGGTACATGTGTGATTTTATTTGTTTGTACCCAGGTATGAACTTTGTTCGTCCACACATTGATACACCCTATAGATTCAAAGAATTCAAATACACTGAAGGATTGTTGGGATTGCAGTTTATGGTAATGTTGTGTGACTTTACACCAGACAATGGTGCTACAGGATATGTTCCTGGTACACACAAGTATATCTATGACTATTATCAAAACATGTATGCTGATCAAAGTCATTTTGATATATTTTTCAGTGACAACTACAAGCAACACCTAGCACCAGCCGGCAGTTTTGTCTGCTGGCATCCACGAGTCATGCACAGTAGTATGCCAAATCATAGCGACTCAATTAGACGTGGGTTGCTGTTACATGCCGCAGAAAAAACTACTGCAAGACGTTTGCGAATTATTGATCCTCAAAAGAATCAGACTCTACGCACCAGCTGAATGTTTCTGCGTTTGACACGTTTTTGATTTAGATTATTGAGGCTAATAACTGGCCCGTGTACCACGTTGAAGTCTTTTACACTCATGGTAATCAAACAGTGTTTGAATTCGTCAAATGCAGTTCTAAAAATAATGTTGATAGGTATCATACGATTAGTACCCCACCACCATTCTTCTCCCAAGTCTAAGAATTTTTGTTTTTGTTCTGTTGTTTTGATACTGTCGAAGTTATACATGCTAGCCAAACTGTTGTCAACATTTTGTACAATGCCAACATATTCGTTGCCGCCATAACTTACGAGAGTCAAAAAAGGAAAATCATCTAACAATTTTTGATATTTCTTAGCTATTGTATTCATTACAAAGATACTTATGCAACTAAATACTAGTGGAGATTTAGAAATGTATCAAGCAACTGTATATCAATATAATCAACAAGGCGAAGTACTTGTGCCAACTCGCAGAGGCACAACTTATTACGGTCCTGATAATCACAAACCACTTTGTGCGTATAGAGGTCTAAATGTAGACTTTGACTTTTTTCTAAAGAATACTGATCGTAAACCACAGCCGTTGCACAATAAAACTTACACTGCAACTATTATTGATAGACAAAATAAAAAAACAGCAATTACTAAATCACTTATTCCTGAAGATTATCAGCAGGGCAAAATGGTACTCAAACTGGATCACGAAGAAACATTCACTCTCACAAAGAAATTGTACGACTTAGTAATAACTTACAAAGAAGCAGGAGTAGTTGGTAGTTACGGTGGTAGTAGTGATCAGAACAATAGAATTACATTTGTGTTAGAAGTAAAAGACGGAGCACTACCAGAAGGGACAGATAGCATTACAGTTAGCACATTCCAAACCAGCGGTGATGATCGCATTGGTGGAAGAATGGAAGGAACTGCACAAACTGACAGCAGAACTGGATTGCAAACGGCAGTAGTTTACACAACAAATTACACAGGTGTATACAAGTTTCAAGCAAGTCTAAGTTTACAACCTCTTACAAGTGACTGGTTTGACGTACCCAGCCAAAGCTACACAGTGAGCGCACAAACAGGCTTGAGGTTTTACACTTTTTACGGAATGTATCAGTATGTAAGATTGGTACACACACCAGACGTTACCAACGTCGGAACTCTTGACAAAGTTGTATATAGAAGCTAATATCAACATATGATAGTATTGGATTTTATTCGCAAGCACATGCCTTATGGCTGGAAGCAAACTCCTAGTGGTTGGACACATGGTAATTGTCCAATGTGTACACAAAATGGAGAGAGCAGACCAGACACAAAAGGCAGAGGTGGATTCTTGTTTGAAGAAGGCAAGTTTCGTTACAATTGTTTCAATTGTGGCTTTGCTACTGGCTGGAGCGATGATAGACGCATTGGTGGCAGACTGAGCAAATTACTCAAAGTAATGGGTGCTGATGAAAGCGATATCCAACGTGTAAACTTGGAGTTGCTCAAAGAACAAGATGCTAGAGATATCAGCAAACACTACTTGCCAGAAGAAGAAACTAAAAAGACAGTTATCAAATGGCAAAGCATGGAGTTGCCACCTCGCAGTCATCCAATTGGCAACTATCCAATAGATCAACTGGACAAAAAAGAACTGGACAAACTAGCACTGGCTTGTACATATCTAATGAAACGTGGACTAGACTTTCACGAAAACTGGCATTGGAGTCCACACATGCACTTTGCCAACAGAGTAATACTGCCATTTGTGTACAAAGGCGAAACAGTGGGCTACACTGCACGTTGGGTGCCAGAACACAGACCAGAAGCAATGCCCAAGTACTATTTGCAAAGTCCAAGTCATTTTGTATTCAACTTGGATGCACAAAAAACACACGACAAAGTTATTGTAACAGAAGGACAGTTTGATGCACTGCTCACTGGCGGAGTTGCACTGGCTGGTAATACGCCAAGCGCAACACAGTGCAGTATAATCGAAGACTTGGGCAAAGACATTATACTGTGTCCTGACTTTGATGTTGCAGGCAGAGATACAATAAACACAGCAATCAAACGTGGCTGGAGTGTTGCGTTTCCTGAATGGGACGACAACATAAAAGATGTGGGCGAAGCAGTTGAACACTATGGTAGATTGTTTACAGTGAGGAGTATATTGGAGAATGTTGAGACATCGAGCACCAAGATCAAGATCCTTTCCAAGTCACGGTGTAAATAGTATGTTTTATGCAGAACGCAAACAAAAGGTATTTTGGAACAAAAAGTTTGCTTGGATACCTGTTAGGGTATCCGCAAATCGTTGGGTGTTGTGGACAGATTTCTGGCAAAAAGAAACACGCAGTTATCTAAACAACAATCTTGACAGTATGTTTATACAGTGTTATAGTAAAGAAGACTATATAACTATGAAATTGACGGGACAAATATGAGCGAAGACTACAGCGCAGATTTACAAAAACTGTACTTGGAGTTCTTGTTGGCAGACAAGGACTTGTTTGTGCGTTGTAATGCTATTCTGAAAAGCAGTTACTTTGATAGACAATACAGAGACACAGTAGATTTTATACAAAAGCATGCAGAAGAATATCAAGATGTTCCCATGCTGGATCAAGTACGTGCAGTCAATGGCGTTGAAGTACAAGATGTAAGTGACAGACTAAGCACAGAACACAAAAACTGGTTTATGGATAACTTTGAACAGTTCTGTAGACACAAAGCACTGGAGGCGGCAATACTTGCAAGTGCTGACAAACTTGAACGCAAAGAGTATGGCACAGTTGAAGGCATTATCAAAGAAGCAACTGAGATTGGACTTGCCAAAGACTTTGGTACAAACTATTGGGATGATCCCGCAGGACGTATACAAAGCATCAAAGACAACAGAGGTCAAAACAGCACAGGCTGGGAGACATTTGACAGAGTGTTGTATGGAGGATTCAATCCAGGTGAACTAAACATTTTTGCAGGTGGCAGTGGTAGTGGTAAAAGTTTGTTCATGCAGAACATGGCACTGAACTGGGCACTGCAAGGCAAGAACGTTGTGTACATCAGTTTGGAACTTAGTGAAGAACTGTGTTGTATGAGATTGGATGCCATGCTAACAGGCATGGGTACAAAAGACGTAATGAAAAACAGCAGTGATGTTGAACTACGTGTAAAGATGGCAAGTAAGAAAGCAGGACGTCTACAGGTTGTGCAAATGAAAAATGGTAGCACAGTCAATGACGTCAAAGCATATTTGCGTGAATATCAGATACAACACAACTTGCATGTTGATGCACTGTTGGTAGATTACTTGGACTTGATGATGCCAGTAACAGTAAAAGTAAATCCAAGTGATCAATTTATCAAAGACAAATTTGTAAGTGAAGAATTGCGTAACCTAGCAACTGAGCTGGGCATACTGTTTGTTACTGCTTCGCAGTTGAACAGAAGTGCAGTTGATGAAATAGAATTTGACCACAGCCATATTGCAGGCGGTATTAGTAAGATCAATACAGCAGATAACTTGATTGGTATCTTCAGCAGTAGAGCTATGCGTGAACGTGGCAGGGTACAAATACAGTTTATGAAAACACGTAGTAGCAGTGGTGTTGGCAGTAAACTGGATCTCAAGTTCAACATGGACAGTTTGAAAATTGAAGATTTGGACGAGGATGAACAACAAGATGATGGCGGGGTAACCAGCATCTATCAAAAACTAAAAACAAAAAGCAGTGTAGCACCCGCAGGTGAGAACGTTGCTGAAAATAATATGGATGCGGATCCACAAGTAGATGCAACAGATCGACTTAAAAGTCTGTTGAGAAAGAGCGAGTAGTGATTAGGTTAGCAACAAATGAAGAACTTGTACACATTGAAAACGACCCAGTTAGACCACACATCAAAAAAGAATGGCGCACACGTAGCGGTAGAGAAGTTTATGTTTTGGAGCGTGATGGAGAAATTGCGGCGTGTATCTGTGTAGCATACATGGACGAAGTACCACAAAGTGAAAGAGATATGAAATGGGTAGGAATGAACACGGCAGTATTCTATACTGTGTGGAGTTATCAAAAGGGAGCAGGTAGAGAAATTGTAAACGGAGTAGCGGAAAGAATCAAAAGTCAGAGACCATGGGTAAAACGTTTTGTTACACTCAGCCCACTAACAGACATGGCACGTAATTTTCATATCAATAATGGTGCTAAGTTTATTGGAAAGCATCATGATTGTCAAAACTTTGAATATGAAGTATGCTGAAGCAAAGGTGCTGTGTACCTTATCTCTATCTATATACGATTCTGAACTACAAGCGAAAATAAAAAGTTGAGTCATTAATATGAGCCTAAAGTGAGCCTGTGTTTTGCTTGCATGCCATTGATGATTTTGCTCTTATTGTAAATGGATCCTATGTTGAGAATCAAGTCCTCTGCAAATGCCATAAGTGCTAGTCACCAATGCTTCAGCAACAATATTTACTAAATACTACTAAGATGAAGCGGAAAACGAGATCATTATTGGAAGAAATAAATGCTATGTCACCCAAGCGTGATAAAAAGCATATTGTTGAGTCCAATGCGCAACAAGTTATAGTTACAGCCATCAATTTGATCAACTTGATCAATGAAAGTTTTGATGTAGAAACAGCGGCTGATCTAAACAAGCGATTGATCAACAGCATACGAACTAAAGACCCGCGGAAATTTCAAAGAGGAATTAGTAAAGTTGAAAATAGCAGATATACTAGGCGGGACACATAAGCGTAGAAAACGACGTGGTAGCCGTATAAAAAGAATAAGAGGTCGTAGTTTGTTCAAGGAAGGTGGAAACATTTTCCCTGATACCATTAGTTTTGACCACAAGATGATCCCAGGAATAATGAAATCTATCAACGGTGTGTTAGCAAAAGCCAATGCACAAGCGATACCAATTGGAAGCGGTGCAACACCTACTCCGGGTAAAGTAAGTGGTGACTTGGATATGATTGTTGATCAGGATCAACTAGCTCAGCACTTTGATCAAACAGACCCAAAAGTTATCCGTAAAAAATTAAGACAATTATTTGATTTGGCAGGACTTGAGACAGGTCAGAGTGGAGTAAGTGTACATGTAAAAGTCCCAATGGACGACCATGCTCATCAGGTTGATATTATGGTCGTCCCCAATGCCGAACGTGCTAGCAAGTTTCACACACACAGCATACCGCAAGGTAGTAAGTTCAAAGGTGTGAACAAGATGATAGCACTAGCTTGGTTAGCAAAACAAAAGAACATGTTGTTCTCACCCTATCAAGGATTGTTCAGCAGAGACCAAGCCGGCAAAAAGGATAAGTTTATCACACAAGATATAGACGAAGTAGCTCGCAGTTTGTTAGGCCCTAATGCCTCAGGAAAAGATATAGGCAGTGTTGAAGCCATTATGGCGGCATTGGGTAAAGAAGCAGGTGATGCAATGCTTGCAGATCTTCGTAGCGATCCTAATTGGAAAGAACTAGACTAATGAGAGCTCGTCAATTTTTAGCAGAATGGGTATGTGGCAAGTGTAACTGCGAACCCTGTACTTGTGAAAAACTCACAGAGGCGGCTAATGTTGGCAGAGAGTATCAGCATCTAGAAGATTTAGTGTTTGTAGATGGTAGTGCAGGCGCACTCAAAGCCGCAACTATCCTAACAAGACTAGGTCAAGACACAGGAGACGTTAGTATCAAATGGGATGGCAACCCTACAATATTTTGGGGTCGTGAACCAGACGGTACTTTTGTGATGACAGGTAAGAATGGTTGGGGAAAGAACAAATCAACCAGCAGTGGTGCGCTAGCAGATTTTATTATGAACACCGGTAAAGGTGAAGATTGGCGTAAAGATTTTGCTAGCGACATGGCAGGTGTGTTTGAGGTGTTAGAGAGAAACACTCCTGCTGATATGAGAGGCTATGTGTATGGAGATTTATTGTACACACCTCGCAAGCCTATTCAGCGTTCAAATGAAGGGCTACAGTTTACACCAAACAAAGTTACGTATACAGTTGACCCCAACAGTTATTTGGGTAAACGCATGGCTAACAGTAGTGTTGGTGTTGTGGTTCACACATATCATGATGCATTTGGAGATAAAGCAGGCACACCAATAAAAGATACAGACAGCATCAACAGCAATGACGTTGTTGTGCTAGGACAAACATATGTTACGCACACACCTAAAGTAGACACAAGTGCAGTTGAAAAAATTGTAACCAATGCAAGAGCAAATGCCAGTGCTATTGACGCTTGGCTTGCTCCAGAAAAAGGATTGAGCAACAAAGCAGGCATACTGTACACATATGTAAACCAAATGGTCAAACAAGGTAGACTAGACCAATTGCGCAGTGGATTCAACAACTGGCTAAAAACTAGTAAAGTTAGCAAAGGACAACAAGCAAAACTCATGGCAATGGACAGCAAGGGTTTTGATGCTATAATGGATCTTGTTGTGCAAATACAAAATGTAAAGAACAACATCATTGACCAATTAGATGGTGCTGGTGCTGATGTAACAGCAAGCACAGAAGGTCAAAGCGGCGGCGAAGGATATGTTGCTACCAGAGATAAAATCAAACTAGTGCCAAGGCACAGATGGCGTCCTAATTTGTAAGGTAAATACTAATATGAGCAACTATGAGAAACAATATACACTACGTCAGTGGTCAGAAATACAAGGTGGACACGAAATGACTGAAACACCAGAACCAAAATTTGGCTTCCTCAGCGAGCTCAATGAAAGTCCTATGTTCAGAACTAAACAAAGAGTGCAAGGAACAAATGCCAGAGAAATGGGCGACTTTGCAATGATGAACATGCTGGCACTTTGGATACTGTATCAAAACTATGATACAAGAGCAATTGCACAAAACTATGCGGCACGTACCATGCAGTATGGTAACTTCAACACATATAGACAAAGTGGCACTGATCTATACGTTGCGCTAAACGCAATCAAAAATGGTACAGCTGGCACAACACAAAACGATAGAATTCAAAACAATCACTACAAAGTAAATGATATGCAAGTGAGAAACTATCTAAGAGCTATTGCACAAGGACAACCAATATCCAATGCACGTAGCTTCTTGATGAGATTGGAACGTGGACTAGATATTAGCAACAGTAACTATAGAGCTATTCGCAGACTCAGTCAAGATTGGGATAGAATCAACAAAATGCAAAAGCAATTGGTAGTCACAAGAATGCTACAGTACTATAGAACAAAAGCACTGAAAAGTGAATTGTACAGTCACTTTAGAGATATGGCACGTAGTCAAAAACTTGAGATTAGAAATGCACATAATGCAGAAGTACCAAAGATGCGTGGAGTCGACAGTATTAGAAAAGCGGCAGTGGGAGCCGCGGCTGGACTAGCAGGTGGATTTGCCGCTGGTTATGCAATAGGTAAAGCAACAGACCGTGGTAGTAATAGAAGAAGATATGCTACAGGTGACCTCGGCGGCTTGAAATAATGCATCACTATAGAGCATTTACTTTAGTAGATATTACACAAACAAACAGCAGATTTCCAAAAGACAAGTTGTTGTTCAATCAACAACAAAATCTCAACACATTGATTCAAAGCATTGGGCTACGCAGTCAGCCCTTGGAAACACAATGTTACTGTTTAATGACACAAGATATAGTTGAATATGGCTTTGGAAAACGCTATAAAGGACTACATACAGTATGGATTTTAGATTTTAGTATAGAGCATAGCAATGTTTTTGCTAATAACACAAATGAACTGGGTCATTTGCTAAATGACTGTAATGGAGTTCCAATATATGTAGGACTTGAGGAAACTGCTGAGTCTCCCACCAAAACATTTGAAACTATAAATGAAGATTTGATTAACTTGTATTTTATGAGAAACCGCGATATCTAATAAATATTATTGTAACGGCACAACACTATTGGCACAAACTAAGGCAAACATAAATTGAGGCACCCTATACGAACTATGTCACTAGAAGTGATAGGAAAGCTGAACTATGTCAACCTCGACAACAACAAATTTAGAGCGCACGAACTTGGAGGCGCACGTAGATCTTTGTGCAGAAAGGTACAAGGGATTGGAAACACGTCTGGATAACGTCGAGAAGGCAGTTAAGGATCTCCACACAGAGATGCGAGCCATGCACGACGAAAATGTCAAAAATCATCAGTCTAGTAACAGAATACTACTAGGTTCTGCCGCCACTGTGGTTGCAGGCATACTATCAACTATTATCGTTTTGTTGATGAATTAAACTTCCGTATAAATACACATATGAACTTACAAGAACTACATAGCGACAATGTGGTAGAAGCACAATTAGTCTGGGCTCGCAAAGGCAAAAGTCTTACGAGAAAGTTTCGTTGCCTTGTTGGTAGACGTGCAGGTAGAGTTGTAAGTAATCCTAGTCAATGTAGCGCACCAGTTGACATCAAAAAACGTATGGTGTTGCAACGTACAAAAAATAGACTAGGCAGTAAACTAACACGCAAAGCAGGACGTACTAAAAAGTTCAATCCTGCAAGTAAAATGCTAAAATCTTTGAACAAACCGAGGAAAAGAAGATGAAAATAATGGACATTCTCCCTGACAAGTATACTAAAAAAGGTACATGGGAAAAAGACGGAGTACTGATGTGTAGCAAAGATTGTTGCGGCGCACCTGTAAGTGAATGTTCTTGCGGTTCAGATTGTAAGCATTGTAATTGTTATGAACTAAAAAAAGTTGACGAACGTTATGGCATGAGACAAGGTGTTGCACAAGGCAGAACAGGTGCTGACACAGTGAAGAACATGAACAAACGACTCAACAATAAAAATAGAGACTTGGGTAGAGAACAACAAATAGCTCAATCAGCAAGTCAAAGAAGAATTAATAGACTGCAACGTAAAATTGCTACAGGTATTCCACAAAGACTTATCAATCCACAACAAGCGGCGGGGAATGAAACATGAGAGCAATAGTTACCAAAGGCGGCATTTATAATTGGATAAACACTAGAGAGAACAAATTCATTGAAGAAAACTTTTCAGACAATGAATTGTTAGAAGCAAACAACCTTACTGAGAGAGAACGCTATATTGCACAGGAGTTAGTGGGCAGAGGTGTACTAGATAAAACTGTAGAAGGTAAAAATATACAGTACAAACTAAACGTCAACAACATGGTGAGATAATATGGAAATTGTAGATATCATCAACAAACTCAAAGCAATCGATTCAACGGCTAAACGTGTAGCTGAAAAAGCTGAACACGATGTTGAATTACAAATGGCACTTACACAAAAAGTAACTGAAAACAGTATCAGTGTAGGAGATTACACAATTGATATTGCCAAAGCAAATTTTGCTGGAACACGCAAACAGTTTTATACTGTTCTGGAATGCGGTGAAGTTGTTGAAAAAGATTTAGGACTATTTGAATCAGCATTGGGTATTGTAAAAAGCCTTATGTTAGGCAAGTATAACAGAGTAAATGCACTTAGTACACTTGACACAGAGTATACAAACAGTTTGTACGAAGTATACATGCATAAAAATAGGGCTCAAAACGGTATAAACGAAGATGTGGCATTAGCCAAGCTGAGCAGAGCACAAGAAAAGCTCGATGATGCAAAATCTAAAATTATGAAAAGACTATAAATACAATATAATAGAACGGGAATGTAACAATGTATTTGAATGATTTAACATCTGCACAGCATAATGTAGACAAGTTGAACAAGATTCTCGCTGATACTTTCAATCATGAGGTTGACTTATCAGAGATGACTACTGATTCACTTGGACGTATGCTTGTTGCAACAGAAAACAAGATGATGGCTATCAAAGAAAGCGATCTCAAGTACTGGGAAAATCCGCAGTACAACAAACTTGGACTTATCCAACACCAACTAAAAACATATATCAACGAAGTTGCTCCAACACGCACTGATGGCAAAAAGATGAAAGCCAAAAGCGAAAGTGTTGTAATGGAAGACGATCTAGAGCAAGCGGAAGTTATGCTTGCCGCTCAAGAGCTGGTTGATGAACTACAAAAAATGGTAGAAGATATTGCAGAAATGCAAGTACAAAAACTAATGCCAATCGTAGATGCTATGAAAGAGCAAGTAGGTTTTGAACAAGCAGAAGCATATAATAATGCAGTTGATTCAGCACTCGGTGGATTACTAGATCAAAGTAAATCAGCAAAAGACGCTGTTGAAAACGCTACATTATCTGCTAGAGGAGAAGCACCTGCACAGCCTGCTCCAACAGACATGGCAATGGACGCTCCTGCAGATCCAGAAGCAGACATGGCAGTTGACACAGACATGGGCGATGATTTTGATGCAGATGATGCCGCGGCAGGTGATGAAAATCCAATCGGAAGAGAACTAAAAGGTGAAAGCGCAATTGCAGACCTAGAGGGGAGAGCTTTATCCGAAAAAAAGTTTCTAGAGAGTAAGGACAAGCTCTTTAAAATGGTCGAGAGTGGCAAAATGACACAAGAACATTTTATCAATATCATTAGCCAATTGGATGAGAAAGATCCGTACATGGGTCAAGACTACCAAAAGTTTTATAAGAACCAAAGTCCAAAAATCAACCAGATGAAGACTTTGCCTAACACACCACCACCCAGTGTAGGTTTTGATAGAGTACCTCCACGTGCGGCGCCTGATATGCCTGCTATGGACAATCCACCAATGGGCGATCCTTTGAAAGGTGGACCACCACCAACAGGACCAGGCGGTGATCAAGCATTACCTAAGCCAAAGCCACCAAGACCAAGCGCACCACCTTTGGCTATTGATCCTAGGAAAACACCAAATGCAGGACCAGATCCTAGAATTCGTCCAGGTGACAGAGGCTTTACGCCAGGTGAGCAAGAGCCAGAGGATAGACTCAAAAAAGATAGAGGCTTTACTCCGGGTGTACAAGAACCTGAAGATAGACTCAAAAAAGATAGAGG
>Ga0163109_10000894_pt1 | contig 23446 bp, 15 predicted proteins | sample CRUFie1St13metaG_FD_108704 | JGI IMG/M metagenome (GOLD analysis project Ga0163109, IMG submission 108704) | Marine microbial communities from the Costa Rica Dome - CRUD Field 142mm St13 metaG | ecosystem: Environmental > Aquatic > Marine > Oceanic > Photic zone | place: Costa Rica: the Eastern... | reverse complement strand
TTATTATAATCACCTAATTCTTTTTTAAACGCTTCAAAAAGTTCTGGATTATTTGTTTTTATTGTCTTAGCTAATGCTTTTCTAAATCCTTTATCACCAGGTTTAAAACCTAAATCAGCAACTTTTTCTAATACAGCATCTGCTTCTTTTAAAAAGTCTTCTCTTAACTTTGTGTTTTTTTCAGTTATTCTTTTGCCATTTACTTTTAAGTTAGTTTGTATAATAGATGGTGTGCCACCTTTTTTAGTTGGTTCAATTCTAGTTTTTACAACGTTGTCAGCAATTTGAAAATCATTTTGATCAATACTTCTTTCTTGTTTTAATTTTTCACCTTCTTTAAATAAAGCTTCTTTTGATGTTAATCTTGCCCAAGCTGCATCTGCAAATATCCTTTCGCCAAATCCTTCAATACCAACCACTGTACCATCAGCTCTTTTAGCTTCAGGATTAAATTTCATTGTTCTTTCTAAAACATCTTCAAGTGTTTTATCACTTTCAGCTCTAGTTTTTCCTGATCTTATGTAGTTACTTATTGCACCACCATCAACAAAAGCCTCACCTAATTTTTGACCACCTCGAGGGCTAGTTGCCCATGCGTCAAATTCTTCTTTAGTTTTTATATTCTTAGGCACTAAATCTTTTATAGCTTGCAATACACTTTTTCTTTTTGGCGTTGTTAACTCTGGAGTTATTTCTTTTGAAAAATTTTTTGAAGCTGCTCTGTTTATATCTTCTTTTGAAATTTCTTTTCCTGATCTTCTATTATATATTTTATTACCGTCTATAACAATATTGCTAAACGCTTTAAATTTATTTTTTATAGCAGATGCAGAACCACCTTCTGCTACTTTACCAATGCTAAATAAAAATTCAAGCATTTGTTCACCTGTTGTAAAGTTCTTTTTATTAGAATAATCTAATCCTATTCTATTAGCAATATTTAATGTTGTTCTTTTAATATCGCTTATAACACCATTTTTAAGCAATAAATGTTGATATTTAGGTTGTGATAAAAATTCAACTACATTCATTACATATTCTTCTGGTTGTTGATTTTTCTTTTCTTTATATGCTTCTTTTATTGCTTCTTCAAATGTTAAACCTTCTTTACCTCCAACATTAAAAGTTTCACCTTTTAATTTTGTATTTACAGTTTCTTGTATTTTATCTCTAAATATTGTAGCAGCTTTTTTATTTTTACCAAAGGCAGCTTTCATCATAGCATGCCCAATTTCTTGAGCAAAAACACCTGGCCTAAATTTATTAATATCAACTCTTACAGTATTAGTTACAGGATCATATTCTGCTTTATTACCTTCACCTAATAAAGCACCTTCACCTTCTTTTATTTCAAATTTAAATGTTTCACCAAAAACACCAGACTTTTTAACATTGCCGCCATATTTATTAAGCAATCTTTTAGCATTAGATTTATTTAATTCGTATCTATTAATAGTATTTTTTGCTTCTTTAATTTCTGCTTTAGTTGCTTTTCTTTTTATTATATTTCCAGTTAATATATCTGGGCCTGATATTTCTCCTCTTTCAACAATATTTATAGCTTCATTTCTTAGCTTTTGCTGAGAGCCTAAATCTAATTCATTAAACTTTGCATCTACTAAAGCAATATCTCTATTTAAATGTGCTAAAAGTACTTCTTTCTTTTCTAATTCTTTGCCCTTGTATTTGCCTTCATTGATATTATCTGAAATTTCTTTTGCATAATTTCTTCTGGCTGCCATGTTAGAAAGTTCAGCTCTAGGGTTTATTTTAATACCTCCTAAAGCACCACCCATTCCAAGGTTTAAAGTAATTCTTCTTCCAGCATCACTTTGCTCTCCGTATAATTCATCTAACCCAGTTTGAAACGCTGTATCACCCATCATTTGATCTACAAACGCATGAGTTAAAGCCGCAACTTCACTACCAGATGCCATACCTGCACCTCCTCCAACTATTTTGGTATAAGCTGTGTTATATTTAGCAAGTGATCCTGTTAATTTTGGTAATAATTTTCCGGCTACTTGTGAGCCAGCACCAAAATAAAAACCTTCACCAAACATATCTGGATCTGCCATAACAGCAGAAAACTTAACACCTTCCATAAGATTATTTGCAAAAAATGCTTTTACCGGCTCTGTTTTTGTTAATTTTTGTATTCTAGCAGTAATACCAGCAGCTCCAGCCACTTTATTTGCAATTCCAAATTTTATTAAATCTCCTGTAAATCCCGGTAAAGCTTCTCCAAATAATTCAAATGCAAATCCTCTTTTAAAATTTTCTTGTTGGTCTTTTGATAAAGGTATACTTTTATCATTTAAAAACTCTTTATAATTATCGTATTTTTCTCTTTTAGTTGCTGGTAATGATTGAATAAACCTTTCAGATTCTTCTCTATTAAAAAAGCCTGAAATGCTTGCGCCAATATTTTTTGTAGCAGAACCTACAAAAGCAAGAGGCGTACCAAACATTGTTATTTTTTTTGAAGCAGGATCATTATTTAATATAAATATTTCTTCTAATGCGTTTTTTCTTAATTGTAAATCTATTTTATCATCGTATAGATCCTGAACTTTTTCTTGTATATTAATAGGTTTACCATTTTCATCAAAGCCATTTATTCCTTCCATAAAGGTTGAATCAAATATTTTATTTAAACCTCCAACTGAAGTTGTATTATCGCTTGATCTGCTGTTTTTAAGTTTTACTAAATCAGAATATTTTACATTTTTTACAACTTTACCAGCTTTTTTACCTACAAGAATATCTAATCTATCTAAAAATGTAGTATTTTCTACATCTTGAACTTCATACCCTAATTCTTGTAATAAAGCTATTTGAAATCCGTCTTTTCCATCAATAGTAATATCTACTGTTTGATTTCCTGCTAAATCAAAATCTTGTTGATCAAGCTCTCGTAATACTAATTCGTTTTCTAACGATTCAATATGTTTATTTTCATAAGAATTTAATATCGACGCATATCTATTAGTTACGTCTTCAAGACCCGGTTGTGGCTCATCACGTTCACCTTCTAATTGATTAGTTAAAGGGTTAAAAAAAGTTTTTTCTCCGGGCTTTCTTTTTTGAATACTATTCCATGCCTCAGTATACTGCGGTATAATTTCATTAGACTCCACTATAGCTTTATTAATAGCATCATCATCTCCGCCTGCTTCTATTATTCTTCTTAATTCTAATAATCTTTTACCTAATTCATTAACTTTTTTCTTATTAGGGCTATCAGTATAATCAAATTGATTTCTAGCTAAATTAACTAATGGTCCGTATGCGTTTGTTTTTTTAAGAAAGTTAATTCTTTTTATTTCGTTTTGAGAGTTTTCAAATTTTTCTTTTTCTAATACTTTTTCTAAACCTTTATTAAAAATACCATCCATGGTAGTCAGATCGTCCATATCTCTACCCGCATTTTTATTATAATATTGTGGTAATTTTTCTCCAAAAGCAATTCTATTAGATCTTCTTTTAATTTCGTTTTTAAGTTCTTTTTCTAAAACAGGGTCTTGACTAAGTTCTTTCCAAGTTTTACCTTCTGTATTATAATTTTTTAAAAAATCATCAGTAACTTGTTGAAATCTTTCTATTCGCTTTTGATTTACATCTAATTCTTTTGGTTCAACCACCACACCTTCAAGTTCAACTTCTTCAATTGGTCTATCGCCACCTAATGCTTTAATTTTTTTCTTAAGGCTTTTTCTTTTTTTAAAATTTTCATCAGAGTTCATTGTTTTAGGATCTGCCATAGTAGCAGCTAACTCTGTTTCTAATTGTATAAGTTTTTCTCTATTTGGATCTTTTGGTAATTCCGATGAAGTATTTTCCAAATTTAAATCCGTACTGCTTATGTTTTCCGACCCTACACTCGCAGTCTCCTGTACAGGGTCGTTTTGCTTTTTTGCATTATATTCTTCAATAAAAAACTTAATGTTTTCTTCAGGTTCACCTGCCGCAAACATTTTTTGTACTATTACTTCTAATTCTTCCATATTTATTATTTTGGACCGTATTTATCGTATAATGTATTGTATAAGCTAAGCGTAGTGTTACTAAAATCATTTGGCTGCGTACCTGCTGAAGTAGCCCCTAGCGACGGTTGAAATGCAAATCTTCTTTTTTCTTTAAAATAATCTTGTTCAGCTAAAACCTGTAAATCATCCCTAAATTTACCCCCATATTGACTAGCATCAATTAATTCTCTAGTTAAAAAGTTTCTACCTTCAACAGAGTTCATGTTTATTACAGGTAAATCTTCTTCTCCAGTTTGACCGCTTGTAACCGTAAATATAAGATTATTATCACCCGGTTTATATGTTGGACCTACCGCTCTTCTTACATCTAGTATTCTTGCATCTTTAAATGTTCTACCTTTCCAATAACTTTGTATTTCACTAAAGTTCATTTTTCCATAATCTATATTAACAGTATCTCTAATGTTTGCATAAGCTAAATTTACAGAATTAGAAATGCCATTACCGCCATCACCATCACCGGTAGCCAAAGGAGCTATATAAGCTTTATCTATTAATCCTCTATCAGCTAATGCTTGCATATAGGAACTTTTTACTACATCTGTTTTTCCTTGTAATATTTGTTGTTTTAATTCGGTAGCTTCAACAATTGAAATATCATATCTTTGAGCATATGTGCCAGCACTAACATCCATAGGCTCATTTGCTATTCTAGCAAGCTCTAGTTTATTAATTTTTTTATTTGTAACGTATTGACCAATAATATCTATTTTTTGATTTTCGTTTATATTAGCATGGTTATTATATTCGTCATTTAAAAAACTTAATGTTGCTTTACTATAATTAGCGTTAGATCCTGCAATACCTAATCTTGCATCAAGAATTCTTGAAGCTGCGTTTCTAGCAAAAAACATTTTGTTTTTATCACCAGCTTGAAATTTTGAATATTCTACACTATTTGAAAGCTCAGCATTTAAAGCATTAAAAACACCATCCTCCATTTCAGTATGCTTAGCATCAATAATATCTCTTTGTTCTTTACCTGATGCACTAAATATAGCTTGAATTTCTCCTGTAGTAAATTTTTGTTTTTTACCATCTATTATAACTTCAAGGCTTCCATCAAATTTACCATCAGAATAGTTAAAGTTAGGATTTGCACTTGCATTTTTTATTGCATCGTAAATAGCTTTTTTCTTTTTAAATTGTGGATGCCCTCTATCTTCATTTTCCATTATATCAACTTCAGGGTCATAAGCATAATTAAATGCTGTATTAATGCCCGTGATAGCATCTGTAAAACTATTTTGTGCTTCTATTAAATCAAGCTTGCCTAATCTTCTTTCGGTTGGTTTTGCAAATAAACCGCCTAATCCTTTTTTAGTAGGCATATCAACCGATAGTGCTTCATCATAAAAGGATCTTAAAGCTGTTTGTACTTGATCTTTAGTTATTTGACTATTATTAACAGCTGCGTCTAATTCTTTTTTTAATTCTTCGCCTTGCTCATATATACCATCTTCATATGCTTTCCTATCTTCAATAAGGTCTTGTCCTTTTTGAAATTCTTCTTCAAAACCCTTTTTAAAAGTAGTTAAAAAAGCCTGTGTTCCTGCCATATAATTTGGCGCGTTAAAGAATTTTGGATTTTCGTATGCTCCCATAATTTATTAATTTATACCGTAACCGCCAAAAGCGCCACCATATTGTGAACCAAATGCTCCTCTTCCTTGATTTAAACTTAAATTAAAACCAGGAACTTGAACGGCTTTTTGTGCTGCTATTGAATTACTTATTGTTTGTCCTAAATTTTGTAAAGCAAAATCAGGTGTATTAGTTCCATATATAGGTGATTGAACTGGTGCTCCACCAAATAAATTTCCACCACCTCCTCCAGTTACGTTAGGTGTTCCACCTTTATTTAAATAATTTTGATAAGCTGCCATACCGCCTGCAGCACCCAATAAGCTACCTACCGAACCTAATGCTTGCCCTGTCATTGCGCTAGCTTGGCCTCTTAGCTGATTTGCTTGTCCCATTAAGTTTTGTTGTTGCGCAGCTAATCTATTTAATTCTGCAGTTTCTCTTCTTTCTCTAGCGCCAAATTCGAATGCTTTACCTTGTGCTTCTGCTTGTTGTACTCTTGCAGCTTCTCTCATTTGTAATTGTTGCATTTGTTGTTCACCCTGTGCTCTTAATCTTGCGTTTTGTGCTTCTTGCTGTTGTATATTTGCAGCAATATTTGCTTTACTTCTTGAAGCGGCCTGCGCTAATGCTGTAGCGCCACCTGCTCCCGCGCCTGTTGCTCTTAGCGTATCTAATGTTGTTGCTAATGATAAATCTTGTTCTCTTGCCCTCATTTCAGATGCTGCAGTTGCAACTTGTAAATTTTCAAACGGATTACTAACCATGCTACTTAAATCTTTAACATTAGCATATGGATTTATTATATCCTGTCTATTAAAGTTTTCAATTCTATCATTTAAATCTTTAGCTTGTTTAGCCATAGCCCTTGCTTGTCTTCTAGCTTTACCAGCACCTATAAGCCCACCTATTAAGCTAACACCTGCGCCTATTAAAGAACCTCCGCCGCCTGCGAGAAATTTACCAAATCCTGTATCTGCAAATCCCATAATTTTTTATTTTGATGATATTACAACCTCACTTAAGATTGTAAATAATTCTTGTTTACTATTTTCTTTTGTTTCTAGCGTAGTATGTAAATACATTCCTTTTACACCTGATACTCCTGCTCCAAATAATATTTCGTCTTCTTGAGCATCTATTGAAGCATTTTGTAATACTGAAAAATACTTACCTTCTTTTTTTACAAACATTGATGGTAATATATTTATAAATTCATTATTACTATCATATCCAAAATTATATTCATATTTAGCTATATTTTCTGCTAAATCAGAATGATTAGATTCATCCAAATCTGTTTTAATATTATTAGCAGACCAACCTGTAGTACCTTCATAACCTAATGTTTTAAAAGTTTTAACAACTGATCCATCTATATTCATAATTGCGGTTACGCTAGATGCAGCTGCTGGTTGACCATAAAATACATTGTAATCTGTATTTTTATAATGAACATATATATTACCTTTATTGAAAGTATAAAATTTATTATTTAAAGTAAAACCGTTTTCAGGGTAATAACTATAAAAGCTAGTCCAACCTTTTGATGTTTCATCAAATGCAACAGTATTACCAGTTTGTTTTAAATGAAGAATGTATTGATCTTTTACATTATCGTACATTCCAATTAAATTTGTATTTGTTTTGAGATTATCTTTGAAGTAATCTCTCATACCATAATTAGATATTTCAGTTAACCCGTCTCTTGTTAGCCTTAAAACAACCCCACGTTTTTCATCTGTAAAATATTTTCTATTACCTTTAACTGCAAAACTTTCAGGGTTTGTGCTTATTCCATATATACCTAAAAATGTTCTTACTTGACCTATAACTATATTCGATGCTGTACTTAATGGTTGCCCTTCGGCTGTAAATATAAAATCTTTATTTATACCAGCAGCATTACATTTGTCTTCTTGTAATATGAATAATTCTCTGTCTTCCGCATGTAATTTTTGAATTGAACCGTCTGTTATATCTACGGCTTTAGTAATGTTATCACCAATAGAAAATTGATTTAATTCATTAACACCAGTTTTAGCATTATATATACCAGAATATATCATTGCATTTTTTCTATTAACAACAGTATATTCATCATTAACTAAATACGCTCTAACTCCTTGATCCATAGTAGTCTCATTAAATCCACCTTTTATTCTGGATTCTTCTATATAAAATCTTTTTTGATTAGCATTATTTGTTTCTTCAAATTCAGCAGATTTTATAAATATAGAGTTAAAATAACCTATTTCTTTTACTTCTGGCATAATATTTATATTATTACATATTTTACGAGTTCTCTAACAATTATTAGGTTGGTCAACAAATTGTATTTTACCGCCGGCTATTATTGTATGGAAGCCATCGGACATTGGATTTGTTATAACAGCACCAGCATTAACAGGCGTTGTTAAAGCAGCATTTGAATATACTTCATCGTTTTCTTGTGGTGTTTGGCTTGTTGAATTATTTGATGAAGGTCTTTTAATATAAAAATCTTGTCTAGGTGAATTAGCATTTATAGTGCCACAAACACCCGTTTGTCCACCGCTGGCAAATAAATAATTACCCCAAAACCATCCACCTATTGTAACTTCGCAAAACTCATCATCTGTATTAGATTGCGTAATACCGCTATTATCATTAATTTCAGTAGTTATTTTATAAACTTTTCCAATTTCACTATCAGGAAAATTATGATTATTAGCACTAACTACCCCTGTATTACTATTAATAGAAAATTTATTTTTATGTGTATCTGTAGTTTCATTAGCTCCTGTTGGATCAAATGTAACTTGCTTTATACTATGCGTTATGTTTATAGTATTTTGTGTTGTATCTGAACTTCCATTTACCGCTGATGTTGGGCTAAAAATTACACCCGATGAATTAAAATGTGTATGAGTCGCGGTTGCAGGCAAGACTAGATCTGGCGCTGAGTTTGTTAAATTTACCGTAAAATCTTGTTCAACCGATTGATTAGCTGAATTAACAACTTTTACTCTTACTGTATATATGTGACCGGATGTGCCATGATAAAATTTATTATTAGTAACTTTAATTTTAAAATTATTTCCATCTTCAGAAATACCAAAATGGCTATCCCCAGTTGTTTGCAAAGGAGGCGAGGCGTTACCATCTTCCAATACGCTTATAATGGAATATGTTAAACCACTAGTAATTGCATTATCATTTTGATCTAGTGTTTTTAAATTAGGCCCAATTGCTTGACCATTTACACCTGCGTCTAACCCTTCAGCAAATGAAGTAGTGGTTGAGTCATCGTCAAATTTTATACTTGCTGGTTGAGCACTAGATCCGGCTAATATTTCAGTGTTTAATGTTGATATTAAACCACAAGTTACAGTTTCATAATATAAATCTAATGAGCTTTCAAATGGTTTTGTTTCCCATACTGAAAACCCGGTATTTCCACGGGCTCCTAATGGTGATTGGTTGTTTGCAGTAACAGGGCCAATTGTAACACCAAACCCATTTGGTAATTCTGCTAATAATGGATTTTTCTTATAATTATAAAAAGTTCGGTATGTATGGCCGCTTTCTTCTTGGGTACCGGTTGTACTAGAACCAATAATAAAAAACTCTAAACCATGATCTATAGCTTTACCAACACTTATTATATCTACAAGTGGAAAATCAGACATTATATCTGCTAAACCACTATTAACTTTTGGAAATAAACTTACATCAGTAGGAAATATAGAATTATCGTCTACAGATTCTTGCGTTGTATCTCTAGGCACTTTATTTATGTTATCTCCGTGTAAAACCAGCCACGTTCTTTTATCTTCATTATCAAAAAACACTGCGCTATGGGCAGACTGAGTTTGAGCGTCAGGTATTCCACTTTTAGCTTCTGGTGCATATATATTATGATACTCTTGTTCATTTTGTTTTACAACAACCTTATAAGAATACCACCCAGTTGGATTATTAAAACTATATAAAACAGAATTATTATCTCTATCAGATGATGGAATTTTTTTATTAAAACTTATTTCCATTACCTCACCAGCAAAATTTGAGTCTGTTTCGCTACTGCTTTTTGCTTTTACTTTTAATATAGAATTATTTACATCATCAGATAAAAATACTGGCGATTGTCTTCCGTATCTATCAATTAATACAATTCCAACTTGATATGTTCTTCTCGTTTTAATACTATGATAAGGATATTGTTTATCAAATAAAAATTCACTATCATTTTTAATACCTACTCCTAAATGATAATCAAAAGAATAATTCTCATCACTATTATATGGTTTATTATTTGGATTTTCTTGATAATTACCATAAACAATTCTATTACCAATTAATTCTTGGGCTTTTGCTTTTACAGGAACATTGTCATAAACTCTGGTTAATTGTCTTTCTGGTAATGTTTTATAAGGTAAAGACCCTTTATAAGTATATTCATATATTTTATCCGTTCCAACGCTACTATCTGTTATATCTAATTGTGCTAAGCTTTTTATATCAGGTCTATTAGATTCTTTTATTAATATTTCAATTTTATTAATTTCAAAATCTTTAGTAGGCTCGTCAGAAGGAAATTCAATTTGTAAGTTTACATGCGCAGCGTCATTAATAAAGCTAGCCAATTCTGTACTTTCTGCCGCCTCTTTTCGTTGAGTAGCTGTTAAGCCAATACCATCATTTGTAGGTAATGATGAATTAGCGGTTTTTGTTGAGCCATTGCTAGCATAGGCCACGTTATATGTTTGAGGTATAAAACAATGTTGTGTAAATGGTGATATTAATGAATACTCGCCATCTTTAAATTTAAATCTATATGCAAACCTAACAAACTTATCTCTTAATTTATCATTTTGATTTAAAAAAGTTAATACTGTATTTTGAGTTATATTTGTAATATTTGTATCAGAAGTAATCGTTAACCCATCAGCACTTACTGCATCTACTTTACCTAAAAATGTGGAGCCGCTATATATTTCTTGACCAACATGAATATTATGCTCTGGATCACCATCTACAGCAGTAGAGCTTATTACTACAGTTTTTGTTGCAGTAGTTATTGCAGTTCCTAGTTTAGCTTGAACTTTTAATCTTTGCATACCAGAATGGTTTGTGCCTGCAACTTGCCTTAAAACTTTAGGTGCTGTATACGGATAATATTTTGCAACTGATATTTTATCTTCATTATCATAATAATTATTATCTTCTTTAGCAGTTACAGTATTTATTTTTCTTGGTTGATTTTTATTATCAGTCCAAAACAATAAATCATCAATTATATTTATACCTGTTATTAAAAAATCAGAGCTAAATTTTAAAAAATTACTTTTATTATTTATTAATGGTATAGGCGCGGTAGTTCCTTCTTCATAATAATATATATTATCTTTATGACCTGTATTACCTTTTACAAAATAATATATTCTATAAATTCCATTTTTTGCTTCACTATCAGCTAAATAACCAATAACAGTACCAACATCTTCTGTAATTAATAAATCTTCTTCTCTTAATGTTAAAACAACACTTGTTGAACCGCCAATTGCAGGGGTACCCACATCTTTACTTATTGTTATTGTATCTCCAACTTTATATCCAGATGACGTTCCGCTAAATGTAACTTTAGTTACAGTACCTCCATCTATTATAATATTAACATTTCCGCCAACGCCATTACCGTTTGTTGTAAATCCAGAAGTAACATTAGGCACACCGCTATATCCAGCACCAGCGGCATTAGTTCCGTCTGTTGTATTTGTAGTAATAATTCCTAAATCATTATTTCCGTTAGCGTCAATAGTTCTTACCCCAAGCTTAAAAGCGCCGGTTGTATAATTTAATTTATTACCTAAAATATTTTGCACAGTACCCACATCAGAACCTTCAGATTTACTTATATGGATATTCTGCGCATCAAAATATTCTCCGTTTTTTAACAAACGAGCGTCAAGGTCTTTATTCATTTTACCTTCTAAAAAGGTATTTTTAGCTTCTGGCATATGTACTATTTAATTTGTTTAGATTTACCTTTCATTACTTGGTTCATCTGCTCTATTTTTAAGTTTGATAATCTTAATTTAGCATTTCGCATTGCTGCTCTTCTTTCTTTTCTAAATCTATTAATTATAAACTCGGGCATGTTAGCTTTTGCTGACGCTATAGCGTGAGTTATATATTTATATATTGCATCTTCAGCAAATTTATGAACTTGCATTTCATCATCAGTGCCTAATCCGTCTGAAACATATTTTAAAGTAACCAATCTATTAACCATATCACTACTAAAATTAATAGTGCCCCCAGCTTCATCTATTATAAAATATCCATTTTCCTGTGAAGTTTCAGGATTTAAACCATATCTTGCACCTGTAAAAGCCATTCTATCTACTCCGTTATCGTATATACTATGATTTATTTTTGAATTTGGAACAGAACCTGAAATTTTAGTAGTATCAAAATCTTTAAATCTAGCATCTGTAACAGACGTTCCAACTAAAGCGTTGTCTTCTTGATCATATAAATAATTAAAATCATCATCCTGTAATAATGAATGAGAAGGTTTAGAACTAAATCTAGCTGGGTATATTAGTCTTTCTATACCAGATTCATCAACCCAAGAAATACAAGCGTAGTTAACATAGTCCTGTGGCATTGGCACAGATAAACTAGGCCCAATTTCTATTTCCTGAATTTTTTCAATCTTTAATATATCATAACTAAATTCTTGTATACCCCGTTTTGCATGAAACATTATATCGGTTTTCTTTGCGCTATCAATAATTTTACCATCACCAACATAAGCAACTAAATAGTTGTTTATAATATCTTTTAATTTTATATATCTATATTTACCTAAATTTTTATCTTTTAATTCAACAGTAACTACATCTTGCACATTTAAATCTGAAGCAAAAGTCAGTACGCCGTTAGCATAAGTAAATCCTGATGTTTGTTCTATACTATTAACGAATACTAAAAATTTATTAGCATCAGAAGGTATAGGGTCAAATGTTAAAGTAAACTGAGTTTTATTATTTGTTGTAGCAACAAATACTTGACTGGACTCGTAATATTGATATTGTGTTTCTTGTAGTAATGCCATTATCTAGTTATTTCAAGTTGTATTTTTTTATTTTCTTCGTTTCCTGCCATTTGTATTAAGGTAGGATCTTTTACAATTACACCTGCATGCGCAAGTATTTTTATAACTAAATTAACTTGTTCAGATTTATGTAGCTCAAAATCGTGAGCACTTGATGCTTGGTAGTTGTAAGCATTGTTATCTGTTCTTGTAAAGCCCCATTTAGGTTCTTGGGGGATTTTTACATAGTCTATTTGAGCAGATGTTAATGTAATTGGTAAAAATTTTATATTGGTATTTATTGTAGAACTAGAAGCCGTTTCTTGATTGCTGGTATTAGCAGATGACGACTCCAAATAATATACCGGATAGTCTAAACTAGGTTTAGTTAATTTTGAAGCATTTATATATGATAACTCAGATTTTTTAACTTCTTGCAGATTAATTGTTCTGCTTGCTGATGTTATATTTATAATTCTATATAAGTCAACAGGTAATGTAGATAAACCATTGCTTATGTTTAATGTAGCTTCTTTAGATAGTATATCTATCTTTTCTTTTATATTTCTTGGCAAATCCCCATACTCATCGTTTACAACAAAACTTTTTTTCCTGTTCATTGCTCTATTATAATCAAAAAATGATTTTTCAAGTAAGTCTAATTGTACTTGTGCACCTATTTTATTAAATTGATCAGGCGTTAAATATCCTCTACCTTCTTTATTCATTATTGAAAGTACGGTTCTATATACTGCATTTACTGATATTGCCATAATATTTTTTTATATAATGATTAAGCCGCTTATAGCGGCCTAACCACTATAAACGATTATTTCAATCTTTTTTCTATTGTTTGAAAAACTTCAACACCTTCATCTGTTTTAAACCAAGCAGCTAATGCTGAATATGGGTTTTCATCAAATGGAACTGTTATAAGTTTTCTTCCAGTAGAAGCCCAATTAAATGTTCTTTGATCCGATGATAAATTTATAATATTCATTTCAACAGCTTTTATACCGATGTTTCTAATATTTATGTTTTCATCATTAACTAATTCTAAGAACAAATTAGGGTTTCTTCTAGCAAATAGTAGTAAATCTCTTTTAAGCTCTTTAGACGTCATCGTAGATACCTTATTTCCTAACTCAGACCTTAATATAGCCTCAGCATGGTCAATTTCTATAGTTTGGGCAGCTGTTAAAGCTTCGATTTCTAATTCTATAACATCTAATTCATCTTCTGCAATTTGAACTGCATCAAATTCTTTATAAGCTACACCATTTTTTGGATGAACATCAAGAAATTTTTGTAACGTTTGTTTTTCTTTTGGTACAAAAAGTTTTCCATTTCTAAAAGAAATATGTGTTAATCTTTGAGAACCTTTCATTTCATCTTCAAATATTGTTTTTTGATTTTCACAATATTTAATTTCTCTTTCATAACCTTTTTCTTTATCAAAATATAAAATTCCTCTACTATTTAATATATAAGTAATAGGCGTATCATTAATGATTAATTCGTACAACCTATCTTTATATTCTACTTTTTTTTGTTTTTTTGGTGGAGTAACCATTGCTGGTTCTTCAGCAGCCACCGCTGCTTTCTGTTTTTTTGCCATGATATAATATAATAAAAATTTATAAAATAAAGGTCAGGGTGCCGAAGCACCCGTTCCTTTAATTAAGTATTAAGAGTCAAATCTGATAAAGTTGTTAGCAGCTTGTACCACTAAACATCTTTCTGATAAATAATGAATTTCCATTTTATCAACTCCAGAAGCAGTTGCACCACCTACTGAACCTGTAATCCATGTTTTCATTTTTCTATCATCAGCTTGAGAAGCTCTATATCTTACGTGTAAGAATGGTCTTCTTACGTTTTCAGCTAATTGTTGATCGTAAACTGAACTACTACCAGCTGGAAGTAAAACACCACTTAAACCTCCTACTAAACCTCTTGTAGATTTATCATTAAGATATTTCCAATCAGTTTTATAGAAATCATAAGAGCCTCTTCTAAATCCAGTAAATCCAAGATTAAGCGCCATATCTTCAGAATTTTGGAATACACCATAATGTACGCCACCTGTAGAGTGTGGGTTTAATCCTGCTAGTAAATCATCAATAACTAAATTAGCATCTCTATTTAAGAATAACATATTTTCTTCAATAGCACCTTGCTTATCTAGCTCTTTTAATAAATCATCAAATTCACTTAACACAGCACCTGCATTAAATTGATCTGTAGCTACAATACCTCTTGAGCCGATTGCTGAAAGTAAACCTTCAGAACCATCAGGGATATCTGAAACAGCAGTAGATGCTGATTTTTCAGCTTCAACCATTGTCATTTCCATGTACTCTTCGAATCTTACGTTTGTATCTCCAGAAGCTTTTAAATACCATAAATAACCACCTTGACCACTTTCGCCAGTTACTTCAACCCACCCAATTTGAGCAGTATCAGAACCATTAATTTCGAAATGATCTTTAATTATCATTGGTTTATTTGTAAAAGTTTTGAATGTAGGCTCAACTGATTCATCCATTGGGTTAGAACCTTTTTTAAATTCAGAACCATAAACAAAAAATCTAATATCTACAGCAGTATCACCACCAGCTAACGTTGCTAAGTCGTCAAAATGCTCTGCTCCATAAGGTCTTAATGTTAAGCTAAGGTTATCATTAGCAGATGCAGTACAGTATGCTTTACATACTTTAGTACCTGCTCCACCAACAATAGAAGCTACTACAGTAGCACCAACTCTTACAGAGTGAGCTATGCTGCTGCCTCCTTCATTGTCAATATCCTTAATATCTGTAACTTGACCATCCGTACAGTTAACTGTTCCTTTATACGCTAAATGTAGTCTTCCTTGTTCAGACCAAATAATTTGATCAGATTGCAGAGGCATTTCAGCTCCTGCCATTTTTAAGAATCCAGCTACGGTTCTATTGCCGTATCTTTCAACTTCTTTTTCATACAGTTCAGGTAAGTATTGCTTAGCCCATCCGTCATTTTGAATATCTAAATAACTACCAGGAGTAGTCATTTTAGTATAATTTGGCGTTGCTAAACTGGACGCACCTGGTCCTGCAAAAGTATTATCGTTTGCCATTTTAAATTAATTTTTTTTAGTTTAATAATTTTTTAGTTTTAATCTTGAATCTGAAAGATTATCGCCTGAAATAACTCTCACTTTCATTCCACCGGCATTAACAAAGCCATCAGCAGTTTTGCGAGGATCCATGTCAATATTTTTAGCGTCTGCCGTCATTTGTTTAATTGCATCCGCTTTACCTTGTTGATAAAAATGATTTGCTATTGAATCAGGATTAGAAGCAGTAAATAAAGCTTTATGAAAATCAGTAGAGTTGGTTAGGAGCGAGTCCTGATTAACAAATTTATCAAAGACACTTGATATATTCTGTGATTTTACTTTATTAACATCTTTTATATTAAACCTGTATTTCTTGTCTCCAACATTAAAATTAAAACCTTTAAATTCATTGTTAAAAACTTTACTAGTTTCTTTTGCAAAATGTGTAGTTTGCTTCTGTAATAATTCTTCAGCTTGTTTTTGCTCATTATTATAACGATTGAAAAAGTCTATTGCTTTTTGCTGTTCAGGTAGTAACTTAGAACCCAACTTGACTTCTTTGTAATACTGATCCTTCAATCCTGTCAAAAAGTCTTTAGCGCTTGCAATCGCTTCTTTACGAGCTAATTTTTTTCTTTTAACATCTCTTGATTCATCTATTTCTTCATCATAATCAAAGTTATCTTCCATTAAAAAAGATATTTCATCATAACTAAGATGTGGTTTTGTTTGCTTATAGTATTCTCTTAACAACGTATCTTCATCTACATTACTATAATCTGCATTTAATCTTGCATAATCTTCTATGCTTCCACCAGTTTCATTCATAAACTTTACTAAGTCTTGAATATTTTCTGGTAAATTTACAGGTTCTTGTGTTTTTTCTTCCTGTAATATTTCTTCTTGTTCCGGTGTGGGGTTGGTAGTTTCATCGCTTTCAGCCACTCCTGCCTCGTCAGTTGTATCTGTTTCATCGATTATTTCTTCTAATATTGGTTCTATTTCTTCTTCTTCGCGTACGTTTTGCAATTCCACTTCGGTTTTTTCCCCATCTTCTTCATTCTCGCTGCTTCCGCGTAACACGCCATCTTTTGCTTCTTGTTCTTGAACGGCATTGGTTTCTTCTTTAATTTTTGTTAAATCTACTTTATACATTCCAGATTCTTCATCAAAATTAGAATCTTTTTGTATTTCTTGTTCTTTTTCTTGCATAGACTTTTCTTCAGTCTCTACAACTTTAGCTTTAATTTTTTCTGCCATAATAAAATATTATATAATTATTTAAAAATTTATCTTGGATCAAATTGCTCTAATCCAAATCCACCTAAGTTATCCATACCTGCGGATTCAAAGTTTTTAGGTGGTTTACCTGTTTTTCTTTGTTCTATTAATTCACTTTGTTGAGAAGCTTGAATTTTTGTTCGTTTATCTTTACGATCTTCTTTAAACTTCTCTTTATTATTAATTACATTTGACTCAGCTTCTTTAAGCTGCATATTTAAATCAAATTCAAATTGCATTAATTCTTTTTTGATTGCGGCTTCTCTTTCTAATTTTTGTATATCAAATTGAGATTGTGCTTGTGCAATTTGTACTTTACTTTCTGCAACACCTTGTTGCTTTTGAATTTCTGCCGCAGCTGCTGCTTGTGATGATTGGGCATTAGCTTCAGATTGTGCTTGTATATTTTGCTGTTGCAATTGCTGATCAAGTTGTTGTTTTCTTTTTCTTCTTACTTTTAATAATTGATTAGCAAGTTTTAAATTTCTAACTTCTCTAACATCAATTGCATCTTCAAGGTTTATTTGTTGTTGTTGAATAGCCATTTGAATATTGTTTTCAAGAAGTTGTTTTTCTTCTGCATCAGGTGTTAACTCTAAAAATATTCCAAAATCATGTGTATGTAATTCTGTAATTTCATTTAAATTACCAACATTAAACTTACCTAAAGATTGCATAAATTGATTATTAGTATTAGAATATTCTAATACATCAGCTATTCTTAATGATACAGCTTCAGCTGTTTTTAAAGTTAAATATAAACCTCCTTGCAATATATGTCTTGTAGCTGTATTACTATTTGCTGCAGCCATTTTTTGTAAACCAACTAAAGCATTTTTATCTGGCGTACTACCGTCTCTTGCTTCATTTAATCCAGTTACATCTCTCATCATTTGTAAATAATAATTATAACTATTAATTAAACTAGCTATTTTATTATTACCTCCTGATGATTGTAGTTCTTGAATAGGCACTCTACCTGGATTTATATCACCGTCTTGCGTCATTGATCTACCAATAATACTACCAGTTTGAAAATACATATTCAACGCTTCTTGTGGATTGTAATTTGTACCATTACCTAAATCCACTTCAGCAAGGCCGTCCGCATCTAAATACACACCGTCTGGTACCAATCTTGAAAGAACTTGTTGTAGTTTTAAATGCGTTATTTGAATCATGTCAGCAAAAGAGGTCATTCTACTAACTAAAGATTCAGGCTTTCCTTTATATATTCTTGGAGCTACAATGTTATAGCTCATTTGTACTTTTGTAATATCAGACTTAGGCCTAGTCATATTAACACATTTTTTCCATTTTAATACTTGCCCATGACCTACAATTTTTGCTCCTTCATATAAAACTTCTATAGCCCTATTTACCTTTTTAAATCTAGGATCACTTGCCGGAGGAGGATTAAACCCATCATCTTTTTTTAATGCTTTTTCATAACCACTGCTGCCTTCTTTTATTTTATAAACTTGATTTTCAAAAGTTTTATATTCAAAAAATAAAACATAAACATAATTATTATCAGTTGCATCAACTGTTGAAAACTTATTACGTAGTTTTAAAGTTCCTGAACCATATCCTTCTATCTTTATTATATCTTCATCGGTTAATTCAGGGAATTGTTTTTTAAGTTCTGGTATTGTTAATCTTTTTATTTCACCTACATAATATATATCATCAAAATATGGAGATTCTGTATATGAATATATTATATCAGCTGGATCAACATAATCAATTTTTATTCCTTCAGCAGTATTAAAACTATTTTTAACGCAAGATATACCTAATACAGTTGTATCATAATCTAATCTTTTTTTAAGCAAATGATATTTATTTAAATCAAATACATTTGTTAAAGCTTGTTCTTGTGCAATTTCTATACTTTGTTTATAGTTTAACTGCATATGTAACTCTAATTCATCTTCAGATTCCGGTAAATTGTTTGGGTCATTATTAAATGTATTTAAACCGGTTTGAGCTTCTACATTTTGTTTAAACTCAAATAAACGCATGTCCTCTAAATAGCTTTTAACATAGTTTGTTCTTGCTTCTGAAGCAACACTATCAACTGAATATGCTTTTAAATTATAAGTTCTTTCTTGTATACCATTAACAACTATATCTACAAACTTAGGTATAATAGGTATTGGCTTCCAATCTAAATTTAAATATGATAAATCACCATTAATTGATAATTCATTTTTATATTTTTCTACACTTTGTTCACCTCTTGCATATAGCCTTAATCTATGAAATTGATCTCTATTTGCAAAGTAACGCGCGTCTGATCCGTCTTTTCTAAACCATTCTGATTCTATAGCGTTGGCAACTTCTAAACCATATTGTTCACTAGCTTTCTCAACGTCGCTTACAGCTTGACTTGGAAAAATGCCTTTTTTTATTACTTTAGCCATTTATCGTATTATTTTTGAAATATTTCCTTTATTGTTATATTTAGCAAAACTAAAATTAACTTTATCTTTTAATTCAATAGTTGATCGCGGTGTGTATCTATTTTTATTACAAGCCATAATAGCTAAGCCAGAACTTATTGCCGCGTCAAATTTTGTTCTTTTATTTATATCAAATTTAGCCCAATCACCTAATGTTATATTAAAATACATATCTCCATAGTTACCATCTTCTTTTTCGCCAACATAAGTATTAATGTAACTTTCAATTGCAGCTGCATGCGCTTGCCTTATATCTTCACTTGAGTTTGGTATACCACCTATTTCTTTTTCTGCTACAGATAGCCTATTCCAAACTTTATCAGGCCTATTCATTGAATAACCTCTATAGCCTCTTCTTTTTAAATAATATAATAACCGAGGTTTATTATTTTCTGCAAGCAATGGCATACCGTAAAATACTAACGCCATTAAAACATCTTCAAAAAATATTTCGGCTGTTTGTGGTCTTGCAATATATTCTAAAAAAAATCTGTTTGGTGGAGCATTTTCCATGCTAAACTTTGTAAGGCCGTGCAAAGATCCTTTAGATCCTTTACCATCTGTTGTGCCGGATATATCATAACTATCACAACCAAAAGCTCCAACATGCTCATTACCGGGATATTTAATTCCATTTTTAATAACTACTTTATTTTGTAAATTTCTATCAGGCACCCAACTTATATTAAATCTACCTTCTAAATTAGGTATAAATTCTACTTTTGTATCTTTGATCCCTGCTTGCCACGAAAAATTTCCACGAGTCGTAACACTAGAATGTCTAGCTTCTTCATTGTAGTCAATCTGTTCGTAAATCTTAGCAAGATTAAATATGCTATTGCGAGTTTCATCTCTGAAAGCATGTTCTTCAGTTCTCGGAAATTGTCTGTAAAATTCATTTAATGCGTCTTGATCTCCTTTTAAACCTTCAACTTCATTTTCCCAGTGTTCAATAACTCCGACGTCAATAAGCTCTTTGTAATTGTCCTCGATTGGTTTTGAGGGTGTATTGAATACAGGTAATCCATAAGAATCAATGAATCCCTCGTAGTTCCATTCCATAGGTATGAACAAACTATATAATCCCGAGCGAGTCTGTCCATTGCGGTTTCTTTTTGTAACATCTGAGTCATTATATAGTTTTTTAAAGTTTCCTCCACCTTTATCTAATGAATTACTTGTTGAGCCCATCATGCACTTACCTATAACTCTAGATCCCAGTCTTAATGTAGTTTTAGTTACACGCCAGTTATTTAATATATTTTCTGGTCTTTCCCATTTACCTGCTTCATCATGTACTAGCAACGCTAATTTTTCACCATCATAACTATTATCACCTGTATTTTTCCAGTCAATAGTTGTATCTAATCCTTGAAGCTCTTGGGTTTTTTGGTTTGTAATTATTTTTTTTCTTGTAAATTTACTTGCGGGAACTCTATATGCCAATTCTGTTTTTGGTCTATCCATTCCATCTTGTATTGGTTTAAAAAAGAACGGGTAGTTAACGGATATTGGTACAACTTTGTCAGTAAACATTTTTTTTGCGTCAGCACCTGATTTTGATAATATTCCAAACCTAGCGTCTGAAGAGATGGTAGCTTGGTTAACAGTCTCTGCTGATGCCATGAATGAAAAGCCACTCCGTCTATTTTTAAGGTAGCACATTCCATAACATCTTGTATCTGCTTTGCAAGCTTCCCAGAATATAAAGAATAGTCTGTTTGCTTCTCTAAACTCTGGTTTCCCAACATCAATCTTGGTCCACTGCAAGTACATATAATGAGTGCCAGTAATATAAGTAGGATTATCTTTATTATAAAACCAATAGCCTTCATCGCGTTTGGTGAATTCTTTATCAATATAACCATGCCACTTATTTTGAAATTCAACTGGTAAATCTTTCCAATCAAATATACTTTTTAATTTTTGCAGCTCTTTTGGGTATTGCTGCACTTCCCATTTATTATTACCTTTAAAAACATTTGCAGCCTTTGGTAAAGCTATCCGTAAATTTTGGATTTCATATACTTCACCAATTTGACCATTTTTTGATATAACGATAACATCATGCTCTTTATTGTATCCATATTTCCATTTTTTTGCTTTATTAAGACGTTTTATAGTATTTATTTTTATAGGCTCTATAACCTTATATAAAGTTTGTTGATACATTACTTAGATCTTTTTTCTGCAAAACCTTTAAAAGTATTTTCTTTTTTATCAACAGTAGTTCCCTCTAATAACGCTTTTTCGGTCTCTATACGATTTAATATTTCAAAAGCATCAAATATAGCTAATTTTTTTGTTGCTGCCGCGTTTTTTAATCTATCTGCCGCAACATCTTCTTCTGAATCAACAATAGGTTCTTTTGCAACCTTTATTAACTCATCGACTGCCTTCTGCCCAGCTTGGATTATATTCTTCTTCGTTTCCTTGACGTTCATACTTAATAGATACTGAATTAGTTAATACTCTATATAATCTTTCACCGTCAACAATAAATTCATATTCACTGCTGGGTGTAAAACCAACTAAATCTTCTTTTTGTATATCTTTAAGTTTTTTATCAACATATTTTATAATACCTTTAAAAGGTATTTCTTTTTCATTAGAAAATATATCATTAGATACAATTGGTTTTATAAAACAATAGCCATCTGGCGCATGCCATTTATTATTCCTTTTATACAAATATATTTGATCTGGTTGAACAAAATACTCATTTTCTTTATAAAAACTTTTTGTATTTTTTTCTTTACCATATTGATCATACCATCTTCTAAAAACATTATGATGAACAATAACTTCATCATTAACTTTTATATTGGTATTATTTTCTCTAGGAATAGCTAAAACTATACCCGTACGACTAACATATTGATGGTGAAAAATTTCTGTATTTAAAAGTAATTCTTTACCATCAATATATTTTTTATTATCGTAACGTTCGTTTTTAGGTTTAACTATAAAGTTAAATATACTTTGCATTAATATTCTAAATTATATTCAACCGCTATAGCCATATTTTTATTAAAATCTTTCCAAGGTAATACTTCTTTATTTTTTTTAATATAAATAGAAAACTTATCATCTTTTTCAACAATATCACAAATTGTATGTCCGCCATATACTTCTTGGCCAACAGAGTAGTGCATTGCATCATTTTTATAGTCTTTACCTATACTAATTTTTCTTACCAACGACATGATCTTATCCTATTATTTCTGGCTCTACATCTTCAGGCATTTCTTTATAAGTTCCATCTTGAATATTAACAGATACTTTGCCGTATGTTTCTTCTAAAGCTTTTTGCATTTCCGCCATATCTGACTGCAAAGTTTGTGAAGCATGTAGTAACTGGTGTTTTTGCATTTCAATGCTACCTAATTGCGTAGAAGCGCTATTAAGTTTTCCAACTAATTCTTGTAGGTTTTTTAATTCTTCTTCGGTTATTTTGTTTTCTTTACTCATGGTTTAAATTATTAAATTATTAAATTATTAAATTATATTTATTATTATTATTATTCTCCTCCTTCTTCTGTTTCTGTTTCTGTTTCTGTTTCTGTTTCTGTTTCTATTTCTGTTTCTATTTCAGCAAATGGAGCAGAATAGGTTTTACTTATTGGTGTTTTTAAAAGATCTATTTGATTTTTTAAGTTTTCTTTCATTACAGCAACATCTAAGCCAGCTTCTAGCCAACCTATAACATCACTTTCTTTTAAATCTGCATATTCAATAAAATTATCTTTATCAAATTCAAGTGAAAACGTACCAATGCTAGAAGCAGCATGCTCGCCTTCTGTACCGGCATAGCCCCAGTGAACTGTATAAACTACGTCGGATTTTTCTTCATGACTAATGTGTGCGTCTAACGCATTAATAG
>Ga0163109_10000893_pt1 | contig 23462 bp, 35 predicted proteins | sample CRUFie1St13metaG_FD_108704 | JGI IMG/M metagenome (GOLD analysis project Ga0163109, IMG submission 108704) | Marine microbial communities from the Costa Rica Dome - CRUD Field 142mm St13 metaG | ecosystem: Environmental > Aquatic > Marine > Oceanic > Photic zone | place: Costa Rica: the Eastern... | reverse complement strand
CCATCTGCAGATAAACTTGTGGTTACAAATTCTGTAATCTCTCCATCAGCAACACGTTTACGAAACGCATCAACAATGTCTAGTCGAGATTGAATCTCTTCTGAAACTTCTTGCTTCTCGTTAGGTTTAAAGTCAACAACCTTCATTCCTTTATATTCCTTATCCATTTCCTAATCCTATAAAATGTGATCCGCAACATTGAGTTTGATCAGATCTTTTGCGGTGAAGTACTGATCACTTGGACTGTCAAAATACTTTTTAACTTGTGCTAAAGTATAACCAGTCGCTTCTCGTAAAACTTGATATGCACGTTGTTCGCAGTTTTGATTTTCATGCATCGCTGCTTTCATGTCATGCATTTTAGCGTCCATAGTATCGCTATGTTGGTGATTCATTATACCTGTATTCTTTCCTATATACCTTTCGCCTTGCTTACCACTTGCAAAAATTAAAAACCCTGCACTCATAATTGCACCAACGCCTATTGTTCTTATATGATGATAACTTTGTTTCATAACATCAATAAGTGCAAACGCTTCATACAGATCACCACCGTATGTGTTTACATACAAGGTAAGTGTTTTTTTAGGTTTCTTGTTTAGATTGGCTGAAAGAATCCACTTAATAGTTTCGCTTACGTTGTCATTGGCAATGTCTCCACTTAGATAATGAATATCATTATCATGTAGACTCTTGTCTATAGCGTCACTTGCTGTCCAATTTTCGTACTTTGCTGGCATAGAAATTACTCTTTAATTATTAAGTATACATATATTTATTGGTTGTGTCAAGCAAAAAATACCACTAATGATTGCTTGGATTTTCACCATATTTTAGAGCGAACATTTCAGCATCTCTATCGTCCTTAAAAAACCAACGTTCTCCGCGATTGTAAAACTTATCGGTGCATGATTCCAAACACCATACTAGTTTTTCTTCAGAGTATTTGGACGACAAAGTTGCCCAATCATTAACTACCGAATAAATGTCATTGCTCATAAAAACATTATAGCATATAATGATTTACTAGTCAAATAGTTTTATACTCATAAAATGACTAAATACTAATAAGTAGGAGCGAAATACTATGGACTTTTTAACATTTGTAAGCGAAGTTGGTTTTCCAATTGCAGGCGCTATAGCCGCAGGCTTTTTTGTGTTTACTACGCTAAAGTTTATTTTGGCTAGTGTTACAGGAAGTGTGTGTGGTCTGCAGAATATGATATCAGCATTAGATAATCGTGTACAAACAATGAATAACGATCTAGTTAAGATTGATGCATTAATGAGCTATGCTCTAAATGTAAAACCTAACGTTGATCGTATAGCTGCCAATGAAGGCAAAGAAGACGCAAGAAGAGACTAACAGAAGAAAGGGTAATACCATGCTATGGAAAGATTTAATTTTAACAAAATTTGAAAACGGTTTTCGCATTCTGAAAGACAAGGACCCAGATGATAAGTTCTTTGTTATTGACGATGTAGATATCAATATTGGTGATGAATTTAGAGTAGGACCAAACGGATATTTCGAGTTGATAAAATCTGTCGAAGCAGGAGTCGCAGTTGAAAATAACACTTGACGGAACTGAATATGAAGTTGACGCAGGCAGCGTCGGCGAAGGAATAAAAATCATTCGTGAGGAACAAGAAGCCGAAGCGAAAGGTTTTTTAAGTGTCCAAGAAATGCATTGGGCAAAAGCCAACGGTTTTGCTAACAAGGCAGAATGGTGGGCAGCAGAACAGAAGAAAGGATAGAATTATGATGTGGGTTGACTATACAATTGACCAGGTTGGACCAAACTTTAAAGTAAAAGGAGATTGGGAAGGCGAAGTAATGGGTGTCGGCAAAGACGGCGATAAAAAAGACCATTACCTGTATAAGCCAGGCGATCGTTTTATTGTAAACGAGAACGGTTGGTTATGTAAAGTAGAGGCTAAAGCAGCCGAGGAAACGGATCAATAACGATAACAAGTATGACAGCAGAATTAGCAGCAGCAATAAAAGATTTTGGCTTTCCTATAGTTGCCGCGATGGGTCTTGGATATTTTGTCTACTACGTATGGAAGTGGGTAACAACCGAGATTAAACCTGTATTGGGTGAAGCATCAAGTAAACTAGTAGGATTGATAGATCGTATTCGTATGTTAGACAACGACATGATTAGGCTCAATCAAAAACTAAACATGGTATTAGAGTTTAAAGAACAATACGAAAAAGTTACAGGCAAGAAACTTGATCTAGATGCAGACGAAATAGAAAAGGCTGTAAAGTCAAAACCAAGAAAGAAGAGTTAGGTGGATATATTATTTTACTTCACACTATTGCTAATCAAACATACCGTAGTTGATCTTGCTCTACAACATTATATTGTAGGACAGAAAAAACTACAATGGTTAAATCCTAAAGCACATTGGCACTATGCACAACATGGTATAGGTACTATGATTGTTACTTTTCCGCTTACAGGGGATTTGTTGATCTCTGCATTAGTTTCGCTTTTAGACTATTTAATTCATTGGCACGTTGATTGGGCGAAACACCATTGGATTCATCGCTACGGTTGGACATCTGCTGATGCTGGCTTTTGGTGGGCTGCTGCAATTGATCAAACTTTGCACTATTTGACTTACTGTGCAATTGTAATGCTAGTTGTAAGTCATGTATTCGCCGCTTTATATTAATAATTTTTTCTTCTATACTTAAATTCTTAAAATCATTTTGTTGTTGCAATGAATACTCCGTTCCAGTCTTTAGGTAGTTTCTGTGTTTTCATATACTCACAGCGTTCAATCCACATATCATAATAGCCTGACATCTTGCCGTCGAAATGATTGTGTAGTAAGTTACATAACTCTATTGCTTTATTAAAATCTTGCGCTTGATATGCACTATACATCTGTGCATGTTTACGTTGTGCAGTACGCCAAGCAGGCTTAACACCGTCTAACACTGTCCATATACCAATACCTACAGTTTTACCTTTAACTGCTAAATCATCTATTTTTAAATAAAAGAAATCGTCTTTAGTTGCGTTGTAAGTGTTTTCTCCTACTAGCAACACACAACCATACTCTTTACACTTGCTTTCAATACGTGCTGCTGTACTTACTGAATCACCTAGTACATCGTATGAGTGTCTTTGTGTGGATCCCATCTCTCCAAGATATCCAAGTCCAGTATTGATACCAGCACCCATACCAACGGGAGGTCTTCCTTCAGAAGTGATCTTATCATTAAATTTCTCCACTGCTTTTAACATATCCAATCCGCACTGTACTGCTGTTTTTGGATGTTCTGGATCTTCTATTGGTGCATTGTGTACATGCATACTTGCATCACCAATGTACTTAATAACCATACCGTTTGCGTCCAATATTGGTTGTGTGATGGCATCCATATAACCATTCATAATTTTTGTTAATCCTTTTACATCATCTCCAAAACTTTCGCCCAAAGGAGTAAAGCCACGTAAATCAGAGAAGCAAATTGATACTTCTTTTTTCATTCCGTCCTTAATTAATGCTGGATTTTCTTGTAGCATACGCACTACTGTTGGTGAAGCATAACCTGCAAATTGCTTCTTAATCTTTTGTTTTTCAAAGAATTCTACTACAAAACGGTTAAATGTAGCATGGAAACCTACTGCTGTTCCTACTAACAGTATCCAGCTCACATCCCATAGCTGTAAATGCCCTTTAAACAGCGTATAAGCGCCGTACAAGCACGTTGCGTACATAATAAGTACCAATGCACCCACCACATAATACGGTGCTAAAACCGCCGCAATTATAAGAATAAGCCCAATTACGATACTAGCAGCGTACTCTACAAATGTAGCATAATCAAAACGTACAATGTTATCGCCATTTACGATAGTTTGTAATGCTGTTGCAGTCATTACATGGCTATATTGTTCTCCTTTTGGAGTAGCAATCACTGGTGCAAGTCCTTCTGCTGTAATACCAATAATTACAATCTTGCCTTCCATTCCCCAATAAAAATCTTCTTCTGATGCACTGTATACATCAAAGTCTTTGTTCCAACGTAACCAAATTCTGCCATTTGGATCTGTTTGGATAGTTTGGTATGCAGGCACACGCATAGCAATAATACCGCCTTCGCCTGCTTTAACTTGATAACTAGGATCACCTACAGCGACACGTATTGTTTCCATAGTGATACTTGGATATACTTCGTCACCTACACGCATTAGCAAAGGTAAACGTCTTACAACACCATCTATTTCAGGTGCAGTATTAATTACTCCAACGCCTGCTGCGTTTTCACCTAGCAAAGGTATAGGACCTAACATACCTGGCCATTCAAATAACCAAGGCATAGGATCACCTATCTTAGCAACACCTCTTGGCACTGCATTCTTATTTGTTTGTGTTGTTCCTGTTTGTGCAATAACAACACCATTGTTTAATAACATCTGTGCTAGTTCTGGATCGCCACCTAATCTATCATTTTCAGAAAGCAGTATAGGCATAACAATAACACCAGCACCGTGAGCTCTTAAGTTGTCAATAATTCCTGCTAATACGTCACGTTTCCATGGCCACTGACCATACTTCTCAATAGATGCTTCGTCTATTTCTAGTATAGCAATGTCGTTAGATAGTGGTTCTACTGTGTCATAACTTTGAATAAGATCAAAAGATTTGAGTCTTAAAGTCTCTTTTACATAGGGATCGTTGAACCCTAATATACTAATAACCGCTAGAGTTAGAAGGGCTGTAGACCAATGTGTTATAATCTTTGACAGTTTCATATACCTATTTATCAGTGAATGGAGGGGCTTCTCGTTGTTCTAGTTGTGCTGCGAATTGTTTGATTACTGCTGGTGCGCTGTTCGATGCTGCAACCATCATTTGTATCGCTGTCCATTTGTTTCCGTGAAATAGTACTTTACCGTCCTTGTATAAAGTAGATTTGTTATTCTTATCTACCAGTGCCAAGTTATACCACGTAAATACCAACGCTAGAACATTCCTCTCGATTTACCATATAGCCATACTAAGTACCAAACAAACCCTACTACAAGAATTAACAAGCCTCCTATAGCAGTCCATTCGATAACTTTTTGTCTACGCTCTTCTTGTGCGTAGATCATCTGTTGCCTTTTCTTTCTAATGTCGCCTTCTGTGCGTAACAGTTCTTCCCACGCACTTGGACCTCTGGTAAAACTGATAATCTGTTTTAGCTCAGCTCTCATGTCTTCAGCTTTCTTCTTAGCCATAAACACTTGCATTGCTTCTTCTTCAATAGAGCCTGCTGCAAATAATTTCTTAAACAGCGGAGGTTTTTTAGTATATTCTTCTGCCTTCTTAATATCTGAACACGCATTCATCCATCGCCCTAAATCAGATCCCATGGATTCTATGTCACGTCCTACTTGGAAGCCAGCCTTGATTGTGTTAAACGCTGCGGTCGCAGCAGATATTGCTGTAATTGGATCAACCATATGAATCGCTCCTTTCAATAAGTTGACTTACAGTTGTATTTATTCGTAAACTTAATTTTGTGTTACTGTAGTTGTACCACAACCATTTGCGTTTGCGCAATTTTGATTTATTGAATAAACTTGATTGTTTGAACTATCTTGTGTAAGGTCAAGTGTTGCACTGTGACCTGTCATGCTAACACTTGCATTGTGGTTGCCTGTGCCGTCTTGTGTAATATCAACAGTTTGATCGCTACCTACTGCAATTTCTACATAGTGTGTCCCTGATCCTTGTTGATATAAATCGATATCATTGTCATCACCTTGAACACTAAGAAATGCTTTTTTATCTCCGTCATTAAGTTGACTTGATAAAATGTTATTAGTATCTCCATCTAAGTCTATTGCAAGAAAGTGTCCGTTGTTTCCTATACCGTTGTTATGATTTTGTGTAATACTTAATATGTTAGAGTCGCCATTAACATCAAACTCAAGCCTATTATCATCTGCTCCAGATGATCCACCTTGACTTACAGTTGTTGTATTGGTGTCTCCTGTAACATCAAACAGTATTACATTGTTGTTACCTCTTTGTGTTAATGTTGTATCATTGTTATTACCAATGATGTCAGCGTTTACTATGTTGTTGGTTGTTGAACCAACACCCGCTACAAGGTTATCACTTCCGTCTTGAACTATATCAAGCTCGTTATCATTACCAACCTGGTTAATATATATGCCACTACCATTGTGTGTTACTGCTCTTGATGCTGTAATCTGATTAGTCTGTGCTGTGCTTATGCTTGATGTATATGATGATACACTGTATAATCCTGCTTGAACCATTGAACGAGTTAGGAAGTCTACCATATTATCACTATATTGATGTGTTGATAGTAATTGTCCATAACCAAATGAAACTGTAATTGATCCACCATTACTACCATACTCCCAATTATACCAAGTGTTCCAACTACTGCTTGTACTATTTTTTGCCATTGCTGTACCGCCACTTGCTGTAAACAGTTTGTCTGGTCCTGGCAATGTGTTTTCACTTGATGTGCTTGAAGCATAATCGCCTACTGCATATGAACCCCAACAGGTATTACAACTACCATATATATACATACTTCCTACACTTAATTTACTTTCAACCAACGATTCAATGTTACCTATTCTATTGGTTGCTCCGTTGGGTGCAAGAATGACTACGTGTCCTCCGTTGCCTATAAAACTTTCATAGTTTGTTTTACAGGTACTGCCACAGTTTGAAGTTCCTGCTATATCAATTACAAGTTCTTTGCCTGATAGATCACTTGAACTTACTGTGCCACTTGTACTTCCTGTAACTGTAAATCCTAAATCTTCAAGTTCACTTTTTAAATGATTGTAGTGTGAACTTGTGTTTGTTCCACCTGTGCTGTAATATATAAGAACATCGTTTGCAAAGGCCGGAGTTACAGCGAACAATAGAAAAAGGAAAAATAAACTATTTCTGAATAATGTCAATATCATTGCTGCCATCTCCAAGTGAGTAGTCTCTAGTTTCAAAATCTGATTGTTGTAAATTAATATTATAGCCGTTCTGTTGATCTAATACTAATTCTACTTGCATACCTGTTCCGCTATCACGTCTAAACACCCAGTTAGGATTTTGATTGTATAACTCTATACCTGTAACAGGATCTTTTCCGTATATTTCTTTTGCTTTTGTTTTAGTTAAACCATCACCTAGTACCTTTGCTAACATTTGATTAAGTTGATCAAGTACATTAGCAAGGAAGTTTTGATCCAAATAGTTTGCATCTAATTCTGTTTGCCACATTTCCGGATCCTCATCAAGAGCGTTTATATCTAAACCGTCATATTCTAAAAAATCAAATCCTAAGAAGTCTGCTAGTTCAATTGCTCTTTTTCTTTCTAGCTCGTACTCGACTTCTTTAGGCCTACGGATAATAAGCAAGTTATCAATAAGTGATTCATTGATGTCAATTATAATAGGATCTAATGGTTTTGTTTCTGGAACATCTACAACCGTTGCCTGGAATGCTTTGTTTAGAATAACCTGACCAGCATCTGATTCTACAGATATCTCACCTACAACACAAACACGTTTTGTTCCTACTGCTGAACAACTGGGTAAAAGGATAATAGTTGAACTGCCTGTTTCGTCAACAGTCATTGTAAAGTCAGTACCACGTACACCAATAGTAGCGGTTGGTGTAGTGATCTTTATATCCTGTCTACTATTCTTTGCAATCTGTCCTGACGCATATCTAATAGTTCCAAAAGATGCTTTGAGGGCAAGTTTACCTTTTGAAGTATTTGGGTCATAAACAAATTCATCAATAACCAGCTTACTGTTTTGTGTTACATCAACTCTGGTTTCATCTACAAATTCTATAGCAGTTTTACCTTGACCAGTACGAACAGTATCGTAACTTACTATAGAACTACCTTCTTCGGAAGTTAGTTTTTCACCTGCTTGTCTTTCGATAATAGTTTTACCAACCTGCTGAGTTACACTTCCAATGGAAGCATTGTTAGCCATAGCGGTACCTGTTGCAGTTAAAGAAACCACCAGACCTGCTACGAGCAAAACTCTTTCCAGCAGCCGGACCATAAAGTTAATCCGTTTGCGTAATATCTATTTCGGCGTCGTTACCTACAGTAGTAAGACTCAACACTTTATCTTCAACACCTGTTTGTGTAATGTTCGCTATTGAACCACCACCTTTCATGTCAACTGTCATACTGTGACCGTTAGAATCACCAGCACCTGACTGTGTAATTGTAACTGTGTTAGCAACACCACTTTCAACTGATGTATTTGATGATGTAGATCCGCCGGCGCCAACACCTGTTAGTGCTGTTGAACCATCGTTACTCATATCAAAGTTTAAATCAGCATTTTTAGCATTAAGTGTAAAAGTTAGAGTATCTGCATTACCATTGTTTTCCAAATCAATTGTACCCACAAAGTTCTGTGTGTCACCTGATCCGCCAATTGTTGCTGTAATGTCAAATGCATCACCTACTGCATCAATACTTAATGATACTGTTTCACAGTTACCTGCTCCACCTGCATCACAGTCTAAGTCAACTGTACTGCTATCACCAGTTAAGTTAATGTTACCTGTATTGGTATTACCTTTAATGGTAGTTTCAATGATGTTAGAGTCTCCTGTTTGTACTACAGAAAACGTCATATCATTACCTTGTAACGTAACTCCTGTCGTATTATTACCTAATACGTTATTTGTTCCGTCTTGTGTTACATCTAAGTCTAAGTCATTACCAGATTGCTGTATGTATATGTCATTAGCAAATGCTGGAGATATCAGCCCTAAACTTAGTATAAAAAGACTACTTGCTACTATTGTCTTTATCTTCATTATCGCTCCCTTGACTGTCTATTCCGTCAGCCAATTTTTTAATTAATGGATCGTTATGCCAACACATCCCATCGCCATCACAATAATAACTCGTTACACCTGGATACTGCTTATTAAATTCTTCTTCGGGCAATTTAATAATAGCATCATGTCTCTGGTGTATGCTTGGACGCGACTCCGGTATAGGCATACTCTCTAGTTCATCTTCCCTCACGAACTTCCAAAGTTTCTTTTCTTCACCTTTCATTATCAACTCAACTATTGCTGCTTCGATTGCTGTACGAACTGCATAGTTAGTTGGCTCATTTACTGCTGCGCCTACTTCAATTTCAAGTGCCTTAGTGCCTAAATCTAGGAAACGAAATACATCGCCTCCGCTACTGTAACTTGCAATTTTCTTTTCAGTTGCCACGCTTAGGAGTACTTCTCCTGTTTGTGTACTGATAATGCGCATCGCCACAGTAACTTGGTCTGTTCTATAAGATGTCTGACCACCAATGCCAAAATATCTAGCACCAGCACCCCCACTCTCCATATTAGAATCGTAGCCAACAACTCCACCTTCTAATATCAGCCCCGCGAAGAGCAGTGGTTTTAAATCAGTCGGATCGTTTTCGTAAACTTCTCTAGTTGATCTAATCAATTGTCTTTCTTTAACTAGATTATCTAAGCCTACTCGTTCCACAACTTGGAACCACTTTCCTCCACCCACTTCTTTCAGAGCATTTATAACCCAAACCTCAGCACCTTGAGTAACCGCACTACTGAGCTGACTAAAACTGTCATTAGGCTTACGTTGCCCTGTCTTGTCTAGAAAACTGTAAATTGCAATTGTTATTTTTGGTCCATCGATAGCTGGCACGGTCTCCAATACACTTTGGTATGGACTTTCCGCTTTCACGGGAGGTGTCCAATCCTTTTTTGTATAGGTGGCCGCGCAACCTGTTATTGCTATAGCCAGGACCACAAATAACAAACTTCTAATTAGCTTTTTCAATTCTGTCATTAAAATCCAAATCCTGTCAACGGTACAGTAATTGTTGTAACAGTTCCATCTTCTTCTGTAATGGTAATGCTAATAGTATCTGTGGTAGTATCTTTTACCCAGTATATTGTAGCACCTTCGATATCAGCTGTGCCGCTGTTAGCACCTGTATCATCGAACATGTTATCAACCAATTGCTTAGAAAGTTGTGCATAGATTCTACTCTCAACGTTGTTAAGAAACTTCGCTAAGTTAGTAGACTCTGCTTCACGCTTTGCTCTCGCAGCATCTGATTCAGCCTTGTCCTCAATATCTTTTTTACGAGTGAACTGTAATTGTTCAATACTCAAGACATGGCTGGAGTACCCTTGACCTGAAAATGATGGATTCTTAAATTTAAAGACTTCATCACCTGCAAGGGCAGGTGCTGTGATCAATAAACCCAGAAAGATAGCTGTAGAAATTACATTTTTCATAGATCGCTCCTAGTAGTTGTCGCGTCAATACTACTTATCTAAAAATGGTAAGGGCAACATCTACACACATATTTATCAATCAGGTGTAAAAATATTTACACTTAGTATGTAAAATCATCAATAATTGCAACGTTTACTCTCCGTTATAAATACAATATCATAAGCACTGGAAGGAATATTTATGAGTAAGGAACTATCTGAACAGGACGCGATGTGGGAGCTACTAGAAGAAACATTTCCGGGTAGCAAAGAACACAGATTAGAAATTGACTTACCTAACGAAGTAGCAGAATTAGAGAAAAACAAACTTATACAAGTTCTCGATTTTCACGATTGGAACAAATCAAGAGCAGCAAAAGATTTGGGGATTGGAAGAACCAATCTAATTGCTAAAATTAAAAAATATGAATTGAATCGGGATTAAGCAGATCCTGAAGATCTAGTAATGTGTGTTTGCGGATATAGGTTTCTAAATTCGCCGCTTATCGGATATGCTGTTGACATATGTAATCTTAATCCACCTGCATTAAGAGAAGCATTGTCTGTGAAGTATACAAACTCATATGGATTTTTAGTAAGATCAATCATTAAAATACCATCGTCATCTTTTGCTTCGATGTAGTTGTTCAATGCCATAACTGCATAAATCTGTTTAGCAGGTTTTTCATTTCCTGTTACTACATTATCAACAAATTTACCTTTTAAAGAATCATCTGGTAAATTAGTAAAGATTTGATCTAGTATGTTTCTTAGGTTTTGTTGAAAGCTCTGTTTCTCACTTGGCTCAACACTTTGTCCAATTCTAATAATGCTTGATAAACTAATACCTGTTCCTGTTTCTAATTTCTGTGAGTCAATAATTTCTTTGTATGCTTGTTTAAAATTGTTTGCTGCTTGTTGATATCCTGAACCAGGTTTAACCTGTTGATCCATAAATCGTCCTGCGCCGCCTTCTCTAGTTTTAACTTCAACCATTTTACCATCAACTTGTAAATCACCTTTACCTGCTTTAGTAATACTTTTACTGAATACACTTAATAAGAATTCGCCTTTACCTTGTCCTAAGAATGAAATCATTGACAAGTCATCTGTCATTTCTTTAATAGCAGGATTAGAATCGTAGCCGTTAATAACGTCTGCGATAGTATGAGCGCCTGGCTCAGTAAGTTTGTTGATATTAACTAGTTTGTCATTTTTCCAAGCAGTTAGTAGTGCATTTTTATCTGACTGACTTGCTTCTAAACTTAAAAAATACTTTGCTAAGAGCTTTTGTGCTTTGTTAACTTCAGCATCGTTTATTTGCTGTAATGCACCTTTTACGACTTCTACTCTACTACCAGCACCAATGTTCGCTAATAGTTCTTCAATTTCCTGTAGTAATCCCATAGTCTTAGGATCAGTAGGAAGTTGCTTGATCTTAGATGCTAAGACCTTCTTTAGATTCTCGACGTCTGGATTTTCTGCCGGTTCTTCGTCTTCAAGTAAAAATTCAAATGCTCTCATAGTAATATTTATCCAACTTTAGGAAATAACATATCAGTGCAAAACTTGTCTACATCTGCTTCATTAAGTCCTAGACTTTTCATAGTACGTGGAGTATGTGGATTTTGTTGCTGATTATGGCAGTAATAATCTTGCGAGGCTTGTACCAATGTTGCATCACCTTCGCCTTTAGTAAGACCTACTTCAGCGAAATATGTATGTAAGTTATCTAATGCAAGGTCGATTATAGCAACTGCTTCTTCTTCTGTACTTACGTTACCCGCAGCAATCATACTTGGACTGAAAATGTTCTGAGCCCATTCAGGTAGTTCTCGCTTTTTACTAGGAATAAAATCTGCTACTGCTTCTGCGTACCCTTGTATCATAGGATGATCTGGATCACTACTAGCACTGACATCGTGGAATGCACCAGTCATCTTCTTTTTACCTGCTATAACATCAAAGCCGTAAATAGGTGCTGGATTGTCTAGTGTTGGAAAAATGCATACATGCATCATCCAAAGGCCTTTTGTATCTCGAGCGTCTACAACATCAATGTGAGCCCTACGAATATCGTCGTTACGCCAAACACGGTTAATCCAACTACCGTCTGGTTTATTAAAGTAATCAAGTCCGGGCTCTTCGAACTCTTCTGCTTTGTCATTAAAGATTTTGATAATCTCATTTTGACAATCAATTAGTCTGTCCCATATAACACTATCTGTCACCCTTATGCTCCATCAACTCTTTGAAAAGTTCAGTAGCAAAGTCAAAGCAAACTTTTGCTTCGTCTGCCATGTTGTCATTACACTTCGCTCTAATCTTATCTTTGTAATCGTTGATTTCAGCATCAAACTCATACATGCTACCTTTACCTGGTACACGCTTCTTAATCATTTGTCCGCCACTTAGGTCGCCCATGTGTCTAACATATACGTGTGCCATTAACTTATTAGGATCATTTATAATGTCTTTAAGATACATTACATACTTGTGTGTAGTTTTTAGTGTAGGTGGCCTGTCTTCTTTTTTCCATAACTCTAAGAAGTCCGCCATAATTCTTTTTGAGCGGATAAGTTCTGGTACATCATCAAGTAGGCCGTGCTGTTGAGCCATAAGTTCTAATAGCTCGTATGCAGGAAATTGGTTCCACAAATACAAGGCGTAAAACTCTGGATCTATTTTACCAGAGAACATAACCTTTACGAACTCTTGTCGTTCTGCGTTAGTATGATTTTCTTTTGTTAATTCTTTTAAGCTCATGCTTCACTACTCCTATACTTTTATATTATAGTAGTAGTTATCCACTTTGCTCTTCGATGGTGAGTTTAAGTGGCGAGCCATTCATCCTAGCAATCTTAGTTGCTTCTAGTGCTTTTTGTTCGGCAATTTCAAAAACGTATTGACCAACAACTGCTGCACCATGGTTATGAATTTCAAGAGTTTTCTTCTTCGCAGTTTCTTCATCGTGCTTAAACACAGATTTCAAAATATCAATAACAAGTTCCATAGGTGTAAAATCATCGTTCATAACTAGAACGTGCCACATCTTTGGAATAGATACATCAATATCTATTTTTTCGTCAATGACTGCGTCGGTCCTTGTACTCATTTATTTTCTCCATAGTAGGGGGAGATATTTCACTCCCCCTAGACTGCGTTTACTTGGATGTTGCTTCACCTTCAATTGTAAGACCTTCATTGATCTTAATCTTCTTAGGTTGCAACTCTTCTGGTACTTCACGCTTTAGATGAATGTTAAGCATACCATTCTTCAGTTCAGCATTGTGAACATCTACGTGTTCTGCGAGTGTAAACTCTCTACGGAAGTTTCTTCCGCCAATACCTCTGTGTAGATAATTTACTTCATCATCACCTTTAGGTGCTGTTCCTTCAATCTTAAGGATATCTTTATCCTTTTCGATTGTCAAGTTATCCATACCAAAGCCAGCGACAGCGACACTAATCATGTATTCGTTATCGTTGATCTGTGCTATGTTATATGGGGGATACCCTGATCCTTTAGAGTTTTCAAACATTCTGTCCATATCTTCGAACATTCTGTCGAAGCCTACAAAGTGTCTGTGGATTGAGGGTAAGTCTAGAGTTGTTATTCTTGTCATAGTTTTTCTCCTTTAATAAGCAAGATTTAATTTAGGTCCCCTAATGGGCAACCAACTCTGCACAAAAGAATCAGTCTTTCGTACACATTTATTTATCACTGTTAAATGATAAATCCGGTAAAATGGGTATAAAATGTTATCCAAATGCATTGAATACTTGGTTAACTTGTTGCGTACAACGTACAAAAGTTGTACATTTTGGCATATCTTTAATACGTCTTGCGCCAATATATGTACATGCACTACGCACACCACCCAAAATTTCTACTAGTTGCGGTGCTACAGGCCCTCTATGCGGCAGTTGTACTACCTTACCTTCTGCACCACGATATCCGTCTTTTCTACTACCGTGCTTAGACATAGCAGCATCTGAACTCATTCCATAGAACTGAATTTTGCCATCTACTACATCGCCTTCAGATTCATCATAACCTGCTAACATACCACCTAGCATAACAAAGTGTGCGCCTGCACCAAATGCTTTTGCTACATCGCCAGCATATACACAGCCACCGTCAGCAATAATATGTCCACCAATACCATTGGCAGCATCTGCACACTCAATAATACCTGATAGTTGTGGAACACCTACACCAGTCTGCAATCTAGTTGTGCATACTGATCCTGGTCCAATTCCACATTTGATAATATCTGCACCACGAATAATAAGTTCTTCTGTCATCTCTCCTGTAATAACATTACCAGCGATGATAGTTTTATCTGGATATTCGTCACGTAACTTTGCAATAAAGTCACCATAGTTTTCGTGATAAGCATTTGCAACGTCAACTGTAATAAAAGGAATATCTGGATACATTGCCAACACTGCTTTCATAGTAGCAAAGTCTGGTGCATCTGGATCCCAAATAACTCCTGTTCCTGTGCAAACACTTACGTTCTTTAATTTTAGTCCTTTGGCATTCTTTTGCCAATCATCAACTGTATAATGCTTTCGCATTACAGTAATCATGTTTTGTTCTTGTAGTGCCTTTGCCATAGAAAAGGTACCAACACCGTCCATGTTACTAGCCATAATAGGAACACCTGTCCATGTTTGGCCACTGTTGTGAAATTTAAATTCCCTGTTCAGATCAACATTTCTACGACTTTCTAATTTTGATCGCTTGGGCTTAAAAAGGACGTCTTTGTAATCCAATTTAATATCTTGTTCGATTCGCATATTCGACACTTATCCTCTCATGTTAGCGTATGGCTGAATAAACTTGCCATCAATTGTTGAACTTGATCTTAGTGTACGCATTACATTCTGTACACCTACTGCTTGATTCCAAGCATCTTCTAATGCATGGTGTGCAAGTACTGGTGGCCTATGTGGATTGATACCAATGTCAAACAATGTTCTTGTATCTCTCACTTGCCAAAAATTCCAAGGGCATAACTTTTCTAGTTTTTGAAATATGTGTTCACAGATTACTACGTCAAAACCTGCACCATGACTCCAAACACGTTGAGCACCCCAACAAAATTTGTATAATCCGTTCATTGCTTCTGCAATAGGAATTCTACCTTCTGTACTGAATGCTTCGTCTTGTGCCGCTTTACTCTGTTGGCCCCACCATGCTATTGTTGACTCTGATGTTGTAAGTCCAAGTGCATCACAACTGTCTAAGTCAACTTTCACGTAAAACTTTTCTGCTGATTTCTGTACTTCGTCTTCGCCAAACGGATCGAACTTTATTGCACCAATCGTAAGTACTGCCGCAGTAGGCAACACATCGAGTGTTTCTAAGTCGATCATTATATCTGTTCTCATTTTATGCCTTTGTGTATGTGTTAAATTACTCTATAATTATAACAGGGAGTTGTGGCGTTGTCAACCACTAACATTGATTATTTTCTCTTCTTTCTTTGGGAGTGACCTTGCTCTAATTCACGCTCTTTTCTACGCCAACGTGCAACTGCTGCCGCTTTGGCTTTCTTGCGTTTCTCACTAGGTTTTGTATAATATTCACGTTCACGGATCTCTTGCATAAGTCCGTCACGTTCAATTTTCTTTTTCAATCTACGGAGAGCTTTGTTAACATCTTCACCTTCACGCACTGTTACAGCCAAACCTTCTGGATCTGGTGTCCACTGTTTTCGTGGTTTATTGTGATGGCCTTTATTAGACCAATGCTTGTTTACGTGTTTTCGGTTTCTATCATATGCCATAACTGTTTATTGCTTTCTCCATTATATTGTTAATATGTTGTTGTTCCAGAATCTCTTTGTTGTTTGCAACAGATAATTTACTGCTACCAAAGTAATAACAGTTGGGTTGAGCAAGTAAATATCCTGCTGTTGTTTGATCTTCTGAGTTTGCATTTAGTATTACTATAACACATTTATGCTTTTTGTCAACCACCCATTGCGGGTCATCGCCTGTTTTGGCAACATAAATTACTGTGTTTGGTAAGTCTAAATTCTGTAAAGTATTACTAATTAATTGACTCTGTTCTGGCGTAAGATCGTACGTGAGTACTCTTAGTGCGTCAGTTTGAATGTCGTCTGGGTAAGTTACTATTGATACTGTGTCATTCATTGGATGTTGCTTTTATTCTTTGCCATACAGACTTAGGATTTTGTTCTTCATTTTGTATATATCCTAAACTTCCTTCTCTATGGTTTTTTTGACTTGCTCCGCTCCATCCTTCTCGATCCAGCTTAAAGATTCCTTTTTTTTTGAAATCTCTTCTTCTAGTTCCGGAAATACTTTGTAGTCCGGTTCTGCTTTTAAATACTTCAACCAAGGTAGCTCTTTAATTTTACCTTGCTCATGCTGTTGTCTTGTTTCTTTAATTTTGTTATTTTTTGGATCTTCCATTTTCCAAAGTTTCATCGCTTCTTTTTCTTCGGCAGCGACACCTTCGAACAAGTCTTCGTCTTCGTCAGAAAGATCTATTTTATTTTGAAGTTCTTTTCCAAACTGTTCTTCTGCTGCCTTGTTTGCAGCCTCTACCCAATCGTTCCATTTATCAAGATCTTCGTTGTCTTGTTTTTCTTCTTCGAAACCTTCTTGTAGCATTTCAGAAGTAGTTTGTTCTGGCTCAATAACTTCTGTTAGGTCTGGTTTAATTCTTTCATATCCTGACATAACATCAGCGGCATCATCAACTGCTGAAGGTACATCTTGTTGCTCTTCATCAGCAAACTTAACTATTTCAGGTGGAACGTTTTCAGAAATCTTTTGAGCTCTAGCGTCTTCGTATGCTTTACGATCAAACTCTTCATTTTCCTTTAATGCTTTTTCGTGATCTCTATCGATGTTCTCTTGCCAAGCCTCGTTATATTCATCATCCGTAAAGGGTGGCTTAGGTTGTGGGTCTGACTTTGGGGAGCCGTTATCGTCCCCTCCTGGACCGAATCTTCTGTTCCAGTCGAAAGTATATTGTGATGCAATAAGCAATAATACTGCAAGTGGATCAAATACAAATATAATTGTAATAATAACCCAACGTACTGCTTCTTCTAATAGAGTTTTGTCTGCTTCTTCACCGTAAATAAATTCTGCAATATATTTAATAGGTCCTACTTCTGCTTCTAGTTTACGGTATTCACCTTCTATCTTATACTTTTGTTCTGTAAGTGTATCAATTTCTGCGTTAGCATTTTTAATACGTAATTGTTGTTCATCTACTTGTGTATCAATATCATCAAGTTTATCTGTATTACCTAACTGCTTACGTAATCTATCGATTAGTTCATTTGAATTCTTAATATTATCTTCAGCAGTTTTACGCAGACGTTTAATTTCTTCTGCGGCTGCTTTTGCTTGTGGATTGTTTGTAGACTCTTCAATCTTCTGAATTAGTTCTAAACGTTCTTTCTGTTTCTTTTCTTGCCAGTCGCCAATCTTATCTGCTGTCTTTTTACCAAAGATTCCGTCTGCACTAGCACCTATCATTTGCTGTGCTTTCTTAGTTTCTCCGTTATCAATATAGCCTTGTAGTGTGGCCATTTCAGCATCAATCTTTTCTAGTTCGCTTTTCCATAATGCTGATTGACTATCAATAATTTTTTGTTGTTCATCAATTGCAGGTTGGATTCTTTTGTACGCATTATCAATACGTTCTTGCTCTTTATCTATTTGTGATTGAATATTAGCATCGTTGCCTGTTCCAGTTGTTTCTAATTTCTTAATCTGGTTTTCAGCACGTACTATAATGTTTTCGTATCTATCTATTTCTGATTCAATACGTTCTACTTGAGCAATACTTTCTTGGCCTGCACTTGTTTGTTCAATATGTGCTTTAGATAAGAATCCAAAGATACCCATGCTTGTAATAAACATAAGAACAACTACAGCAGTGGAGAGATAGGTCTTAAGCCACCAGGTAGCATGTCTCCAATACTTATGAAGCCATACTGCTGTAACTAGTTTTCCTACTTCCAATGCAACACCCATTATAATAATAGGAGTTACAGCGGCAGCAAATATAGCAGCCAATCCTGCTACAGAATAGTATATCGCAATAGCACTGATCGCCAGTGCTGTTAATAATGTCAGTATTCCGTAAATCATATACATTATTTACCTGAAAACCAGGCCCATGAATTAGTACTATTATAATGACAAGCAGTCACAGACATGACTTTTTGTTTATTATATGCAATAGCACTAAGATGCAGCCTCCTACAATAACCTGACCCTGTTGGCCAAGTTGCTACTGGGGTTGAAACACCACTTGCATTTGCTCGATACCAACTAACTGCTTCACCGTTTTCTGCATAATGCAATGCGTGTATAACACTTGCCATGTATGCATTCTTTTGTTCTACATTTAGTTTCTTATACCAACCAAAAGACCATTCAAGTACTCTTGATGCCGGGTGGTTAGATGAATATTCAAAAAACTTAGGATTAGTAAAGTCAGATGCTATTGCTGGTGTGCAAGAACTAATAAAGATCAGTATGCACAATTTCCCAGCTACCATCAGGTTTCTGACAGCTGATACCTTTTCTTTGAACATTTTGGCCTCCAATTTTCATCCAGTAGTTAAATTCGCCACAGTTCGGAGCCATGCCAGATCTTTTAGCAAACAGCCTTTCAATCTGACTATCTGTACATTGTACCCTTGTCTTACTATCGACAGTGGATCCATTCTGCACAGTTATATCTTCCGATGTGTGACAGTATCGTGGCTTCTCTGCCATTACAGGGGGCTTAGACGCACACCCTGTGAATGCCATGGCCACTGCTACTATCGCAAGTAGCCTAAACATTAGCTCGCCTCTTTCGCTTCAGCGATCAAACGATCAAACGTTTCCAATGGCATCTTAATTCGTACATACGTATGCACGTGACCTGTGCTTGACAGTTCATATGAATACTTCTTAACTTCAAGATGCTCTCTAATTGTAGTGTTCTGAACAAGGTGTTCTACAAAAGTTCTTGTATCACGATTGTTGTTCTTAATATCTACAGTTGTTGATGAGTTTACGGTACCATTAATACGTTCTGCAAAGCCTTTTACAGCGAATGCATACGCTTGTGATTCTGACGCTTGTTCAAACTTACTTTCACCCATGCCACATGCATAAGCATAGTCGTCTTTCCAAAACAAGAAACCTTCCGAACCAATTTGTTTACAATCCATGTACCATGATGGATTTGCTTTAGTTTCTCGAACGTCTATAGTCTTCATTGACGAACAAGCACCCAGTGCAATAAGCAGTGTGCCTACAGTCAATGCCTTCATTGTTGCCTTCATTTTCATAACAGCCTCTTTCTGTGTGTGTTAATGTTACTTACAGTATACGTTAGTCTACTCTATAAGTCAAGTTAATTTCATTATTTTGGAAGACTTTTTTCTCCAAAATAACCAGTGTATTTTTGCACCGTCTTGATCCCAATCTACAAACTTCAAAGGAAGAAAACGATACAGTAATGGGGAACGACTTTCCATATCGTTCCACACCTCGCTTGTTATCCAACCTACCCTACTCAAACCTACACAAGCAGGATACTTGTGATTCTTAATCAGTTGTTTAATATAATCGGACAGTAAATTACCGTTGCACGTAGAATATGTGTAAACCAATTCTTCCGATTAATAACATATCTTTGTTCCATTTAGGGTTGACATAAGTTGCATGGTAATGTGTTGCACCATCAGCAATACCAATTAAGTAATCTGAGTTGACCATGCGATACGCAATAGTCTGTGCTTGACGCCATTCGTCACCAATTGGTGGTTCGTCTGACTTACCATCACAAAACCAACTAAACTGACACTGATGCCTAATGGGTACAAAAACACGTTGATCGTCTGGTAAGTCTGGATACTGTTTAGTTTTCCAACTTTCCTTCCAACGTGCTTGATATACCACATCGCAAATAGTATTAGGATAGTGTGTGGATTTTACTCTGTTTATAACTACATCACTAACAGCCGCTTTTCCTGCTAAATTATCTCCACGCGACTCATAGTAAATGTTAAGTGCTAAACAGTATTCTTGTGGATGTGTTTCTTTTGAATATAACTCGCCAACTGTCGTTGAGTCCTTATCGTTCATCAGTGTTGATGCTTGAAGGTGTTGGCCAGCAAACGATGTATGTACCGTTGCAATTGCAATGAATACAAATAATAGTAAAGTTCTCATAATATGTTTCATCCTTTATTTAATAGGTTAACAACAATCAATTTCTGCGCATTTGTGCGATTTCAGTAGCCTGACGTTTGCCAGTCTTATCATCGTCATCTGCAAACACAGGAACCATATTACTCTTGTGCATTGTAGCAATACCAACAAGCCTACGTTCGCCTGTATATTGTAATGGTTCTCGCTTCAAGCAAGGAGCAAAAGAGTTCTTAGATGTGTAACTAGGAATTTTATCTGACTCGCGAACTGTTGGAGTAGATGTTCTTAATGGTGCAATTACAGGAGTAGTCTTAGGCTTATACTCGCCTCTGCAATATGCAATGTAGTCTTGAACAGTATCGAACTGATGACTGTGTAAATGCTTTCGACGCATTGCTTTGTTATGCTGTCTCCACTTCACAGTGTATTCTTCAATCTGTTTGTCCGTAAGTTTCTTCTTCTTACGTTTCTTTGTGTTCAATGTGGTCAAGCCACGAGCTAAATGCATTGTCATATTATGCTCCTAGTGCAAAGTTAGGATCACAGGCTTGCTGCCAACGTTCAGCAATTGCTCTAGTATGTTTGCATTTACCATGCATTGTCATACCCATGCAATCACAAGTGAAGCCTTTTGATGTCCACTCAACAGTATAGTTATTACCACGACTACCTTCCACTGGCCATTGTGTACCAACTGCCCAATGATCTTTCATGTCCATGAAATCAGGTTTATAGTATCTAGGTCCGTACTTGCTTTTCATTATGGTAACTCCTTACTCTTAATTGTGTTAACAATCATCTTACTATACTTCTCATTAGTACTCCAAGGAGAAATATGATAAGCCAACAAATTGTAATCCCATGCATCAAGTTCTGATTGCCTCTTACGTTCAATACGAAACTTTTCGTATGCAGGGTGTGTATTAAGAATGTTAATAGCATCTTGTACACTAGCACATTTTGTAGGGTAAGTCTTTACACCAAATTCTGCATTAGGTAAATCAAGTGGCTTCATCTGTGGTGTATCAGGATCCCATGTTCGTATACCAAAAAGATTATTACCTTCTTTAGTAAACCTACTAGTACCCCAACCACTTTCAATACCTGCCATAGCAATGATGATAGAACGTGGAACACGTTTATCTCGCGGTGTTGTAAAATTAATAAAGTCGACGCAATGTCCTACTGCGTCCATAAATGATTGAGAATTTGTATACACAAAATCAGGTTCGTGCATACCAAGGGCGATTGCCTCTTTTAAGAACTTGTTCTCAATTTTCTTTGTGTAGTCGCTTGTTACAAAACCATTTGGATTAAATGTACCAACACCAAATGCAAATGCTACAGCGGCTATCGAAATGCCAGTAATAGTTGCCTTACGTTTTATGCCTGTCCAATTCATTTTATGCCTTTGCTTCATTAGTTAAGTTATTACTATAGCACCATTAGATGCAAAGGTCAAGAAAAAAGGTGCCAAAATGTTGGAATTGGCACCTTTTGGGTAAAAATCTTAGAAGGATACGTTAAATGTTAACGCTACTTCTCTATCTACAGACTCTAGATCGGAGTCTAAATCTTGCATAATAGCAACTTGTACAGATGCTTTATCACTTACAGGCATTGCAACACCTAGTTCTGCATATGCGTCAGCTCTAGCAAAATCAAACAAATCACCTTCTGATGATTTCCAATCATATCCTAGTTCAGCATATGGTGTAACTAAGCCTGTGTCAAAAGCAACACCAATAGAAGGACTAATTCTTAACTCATCTTTAGCAAAAGAATCGCCTACTGTGTAATGTAATTCTGGAGCAGCATAAAAAGTAACACGATCTGGCTCGCCAGTTACTTCGTCAACTGATGCTGTAGTAAAAAGTTTACCGACAGTAAAGCGATAGTCGTCAACGCTGTTATCTCCGTCGATAAGTTCGATTTGGCCGTAAGCCATACCGAAGTCGTGTTTGATGCCGTAAACATTTGCCGAGTCAGCAAAGTCATAACTTGCACCTGTTCCTGCAGATATCGTAGTATCACCTGAGGTCATATTAATGTTTAAACTGTGATCTGAAAAGTTCTCAGCAAAAGCATTTGAAGCAATCGCCAAAGCGAAAGCTGTGGTTAATATTAGTTTTTTCATTTTTATTATTTTCCTATAATTTTGAAGAACACGAAGTGCGTCCTTGATCCAACACTGAATTTATTTAAAGCATAAAACATAAAACTTAAATGCTCTTTAAACTTCAGTGCCTTTTATATCTTTAATGAAAGTGAACTTCTCTGCTTGGCTGCTTAGATACTCGATTACCTTTTCTGGTGTTGTTTCACCATAAGGATCGCTATCAGCGCCTTCGCAGTTTTTGCCTGGCTCTTCGAACCACGCTTCAATTACACCGTCATTAATGACAGCCGCATATCGCCATGAACGCTGACCAAAGCCCAAATGCCTTTTATCAACAAGCATTCCAATCATTTGTGTAAACAGACCGTTGCCATCTGGAATGACTTTAACTCTTTCTACACATTGGTCTTTTGCCCATTTGTTCATAACAAATGCGTCATTAACAGAAATGCAGTAAACTTCATCTACACCCATTTCTTTAATCTTGTTATAATTCTCTTCAAATCCTGGTAGCTGATATGTGCTACACGTTGGAGTAAACGCTCCTGGTAAACTGAATAATACAACTCTTTTTCCAGCAAAGTATTCGCTTCCGTCAACATCCTGCCAACGGTAAGGGTTTGGTCCTTCGATTGATTCATCTCGAACTCTTGTCTTAAAAATTACGCTAGGTATTTGTACACCTTCTCTCATAGTGTTTTAGTTCCTTTTAGTTATAATGGTATTACAATTCGTATGATGTTATTTACTGCAATTAAGCAGATGAAATGCTAGATCTGAGTGCGTTTTTTAATAATATGGATTATTAAAGTTGGGGTCATCCATTCCGTCTACACCTGTTACTTCTGG
>Ga0163109_10000892_pt1 | contig 23512 bp, 19 predicted proteins | sample CRUFie1St13metaG_FD_108704 | JGI IMG/M metagenome (GOLD analysis project Ga0163109, IMG submission 108704) | Marine microbial communities from the Costa Rica Dome - CRUD Field 142mm St13 metaG | ecosystem: Environmental > Aquatic > Marine > Oceanic > Photic zone | place: Costa Rica: the Eastern... | reverse complement strand
GTCTTTTATTTTTATTAAAGAAGGGGACTGTATATGAATTTTCTCTATTTTTGAAAAATTAAAAATATACTCAAAATTAGTTTTTTTGGATATTTTATTTACTTCTAATATCTCGTTTATCATTTAAAAATCACTATAAAAAAATTCAATATCATAGATACAATGATATATGATGAATCTCAATATTACATTAATTAAGAAATTCAATTTTGACGTTCTAGCCCTTTATTTGTTTTTCTTATGGAAGATATCTCCAGGAATATTTGCAGATGGCTTTAACTACGATGATTCACATGAAATCTTAATAAGTAGAGCAGATTCTGTTTATGATTTTTTCGCATTTGCAGATCATCATTTTCTTTACGCAACACTTTTATATTTACTGGTTTTTATTATTCCTTTTGCCAATTTACAAATAATCAATCTTGTATTTGTTTTATTTATTTTATTTTTTACAAAAAAATTATATGAAAAACTTTCATTTACTTATTTGTCTTTTGTTCTAAGTGGACTTATATTACTGTCTTCTCCTATATTTTTGACATACACATTACGAATCAAGCAATATACATTAGATTACCTTTTTGCATTACTAATCATTTATATGTTTGTTAAACTTGAAAAATCTGAGATTTTAAAACAACAATTTTTTTATTTTGGAATAGTTGTAAGTTTATTCAGCTTAATCCTCGCTCCTGTTTTTATAGTTTTATTAACAATTAATTTAAGAGAAAATCTTAAAACTCTAAGTATTTGGATATATATTGTTTTAGGAATTCTCATATATGGTTTTTCTGAAATTGGGGCAATAACACTAAAATTTTTTGATGAAAAATATTTAGATTATTTTAGCTTTAGTTTCTTAACCCAAGGAAGTATTTTTGACGAGATGAATAATTTGTATTATTCATTACTTATTTTTTTTAGAGGAATATCAGACAACGGTTCTTTGTTCATATACTTACTTTTATTTGCTATCGGATTATTGAAAACTTTTAAAACTGAAAAAAAGCTAGTAGTTTCTTTTGTTCTACTATTTGTACTATTTTGTATATTTCATGTAGTTGATTTGTACCCAATAAGTGCTGGGAGAAACATGACTTTTATTTACCCGTTTGTCATAATTTTTTTATCTCAAATTATTCAAATAACAAACAATGATAAAGTATCTGTAATTGTATTTTTGCTTTGCACTGTTTTGTTTAGTACATTTAACAAGATAAATTATCCAAATAGCTACGTCAGTAATCTTTTACATGATTCATCCAGTGAAGAACTAACAATAGTTGATTATTACTTGATACCCCAATTTACTTTATATTCAGATAATAGCTTTACTGAAATTGAAAGAAGAAGGTCACGATTTGATCAATGTTTGTATTCATCTAATGCTGAAAATATTATTTTTTTACAGGATGAATACTGCAACCCTTTGGTTCTTGATTTGAATAAAAATAAAAATTATGAAAGATATAAAAAAATAGTATTCATAAGTGAAGAAAATAATATTAATACAAAAGATGAGGTCACCAAAGTATTTAAAAATACAGGATTTTCTATTGTTTCTGAAACTAAATTAGGTAAGAGTTATAAATTAGTCTATGAAAAATAATAACATTTTAATTATTTGTACTTCCTTAAACATGGGAGGTGCCGAAAAGAAAGCAGTGTGGCTAGCCAATCAATTATCAAAAGATTTTAAAGTTTACTTTTTCTCGTTAAAAAGCTCAGGTGTGCTCAGTACAAATTTGAACAATGATGTAATTATCAAGAACTTTAATTTAGTTAGATCCAAAAATGTTTTTTCAAAACTTTACTATGTTTTTGTCGGTTGGTTCAGGTTAGTTAAAACAATAAAAGATGAAGAAATACAAACAGTAATTTCATTTTTATTTCATTCAAATTTATATGCAAAATTAGCAAAAATATTTTCTCCAAAAAAATTTACACACATCATTGCAGTTAGAAGTGACAGATTAAGTAAAAGAGGGTCTAATCAAAATATATTGAGAATGTTTGTGTTTAAATACTTTGTAATAGATAAAAAATCAAAAATTATTTTTAATTCTACAGCAGGCTTTGAAAAGTTTAGTCTTAAGAAGAAATACAGTCAAAAAATTATCTATAACTCACCTGAAAATAACCCAGATTTTAATCTTGAAAAAACTAACAAATTTGTATTTGTAGGGCGTTTAGATGAACTAAAAAATACAACTGAACTTGTAAAGTCTATTCATTATTTGAATCAAAAAGGTTATTCGGTTGAACTTGATATTTTCGGTAAAGGTCCAAATTATAATTTTCTCGAAAAATATATTTTAGAAAATAATCTTAAAAATAGTATATCTTTAATGGGATTACATCCTGAAATTGCAAACAACTTATATTCTTATCAATCCTTGATATTAACGTCAACTCACGAAGGGTTTCCAAATGTTATAACAGAAGCTATGAACTCTAAAATTAACTGTATTTCAACAAAAGTTGGAGATGTTGAATATTTACTTTCAAATAATAGGGGAATTCTAATAGAAGGGTTTGATTATTTATCAATTTCTACAGCAATAGAATCTTATTTAAAGCTAAACAAGGAAGAAAAAGACAAAATGGCGCAAGATTCCTACGAGTTTGTAATTAAAAATTTAAAAGAAGAAGAGATACTTAGTCAGTGGATTAGCTTAATTATTTAATTTTCTTAGTTCGTTCACTAATAATAAAGATGGAAGATAGTTCACATAACGATCTAAAAAATTTCCGACAAGAATTAAGAAAACTACTATTGCTATCAAAAGTAAAACTATCTCAGTTTGATTTAGTTTGACATTATTTTTTTTATAATTAAACAACATTAGTCCAGCAGCAAAAAACAATATTATTATAAAGCTAAAAAATTGACCTGAATTTATTCCTGCATTAACTCTATTTATGAGCTCATTTAAAATTCCATTTTTAGTATTCGCTTCAATAAACATCCAAATTCCCTGACAATAGCTCTGGCATTCAACATTTTTACCCAAGTAAGCCCAGGTTGCAGGCTGATAATTAATATCAGAAAGTATTAAAAATGACCTGTAGGAAATATAAGGAATTAATAATATTACACCCTCTTTGAGAGTTTCAACAAATTTCATTTGCTTTTTAAAAATTGATTTTACAAACAAAAACCCAATGAATAGATAATTGATGACAAAAATCGGGTATAAAAGAATAGTAAATGAAACAAGCCAAAATGTTTTTTTTCTTTTATTCTCATTTTGAAAATTATTTAAGATTATAAAATTTAAAAGTATCGAAAGTGGAATCCATAATGACATATCTGGACTTAAAACTTCTTTACCTAAAACTGGTAAATAAAACAATATATAAAAGATAAATGTTTTCAATAAACTCGGGTTTACTAACTTGTTAAAAATATAAAAAGAGATAAATATAATTAATAAATTTTGTAAAACGTGAGCATAGTACCAAGACAAGTAAAATTGTTGTTGGAATACTTTTCCTTTGGATAAGTAAACTTGAATAACCGTATTTTCAATTGGTATATTTAATATCTTCAATACTCCAGTTGAAAAATATCTAAGAGGAATTGCAGTTAGATGATGTAACGGTCTCTCAATCGAGTTTGATCCTTCTAATAAAAGATAGTTTTTGGGACTACCAGTGTGAATTATCACTCCACCTATGTCACAATCTACTTTTATAAAATTACCACTATAGTTTTCTCTATTTACTGGATATGAAATGCCAGAAAAAGAGTTTTGATATTCACCAGGTTCATATAAAAATCTAATTGGTAAATCAGAACCACAACCGTGACGTGACGGTGTAGCTATGAAATACAGTTGGTGGAAAACTATCAAAATAGATAAAATTAAAAAGAATTTTAAATTTTTTTTAGTTTCCATAACTTTTAATGCTAGTTTATGGTTAATAACAAGATGGTTAATATTAAAAAAACTCTTGATAGAGATAACTTAATAACTGAAGAAGACATAAAAAATAATCAAGAAAAAATTAATAGTTTTTATAATAACTCAAAGATTTTAATTTTAGGTGCCGCAGGCTCAATCGGTTCAGCATTTACAAAAGAAATTATAAAATACAATCCTCAATCATTATTTTTAGTCGATTATGATGAAAATGGATTAGTTGACTTACTAAGATTTATTCGTTCAGAAGATTATCAAAAAATTAATATTGAGCTCTATCCCCTTGGGTATGAGACGGCATTGTTTAAAGATATTATTTTAAACAATTCTTTTGATTGTATCTATAACTTTACTGCAAGAAAGCACGTTAGGTCAGAATCTAATATTGAATCTAGTTTTCAAATTATCAAGACCAATATATTGGATTTTTATGATTTGCTTACAAATTTACAAAATAGCCAGAAAATTTTTAGTGTCTCTACTGATAAAGCAGCTTATCCTGTGAACATTATGGGAGCAAGCAAAAGAATTATGGAGGATATAATCCACAGTTCACATAATGTTAAAGGTTCAACAGCGAGATTTGGGAATGTAGCATTCTCAAAAGGAAGCCTGTTAAATTCGTTTGAACAAAGAATTGAAAATGGGCAACCAATTCCTATTCCAAAAAATGTTTATAGGTATTTTTTAACGGAAAAAGAAGCAGCTTCTATTTGTATTCTTTCCTCTACTCTAAATATAGAGAAACCAACCTTGATACCTAAGCCTGGTTTATTAAAACCAATAACAATCGAAGATATCGCAATTAATTATTTAAAACAGACGAACAGAGAATTTAAATTTTATATCAATGACGATGAATACAATAATGAAAGGAACGAGCTATCTAGAAACATAGTTCCACTAATTTTTGATCAGTTAAATACTACTGGAGAAAAAGATAAAGAAGTATTTTATGAAGAAGATGAAAAAGTTACTGAGACTAGTTATAAGAATTTTTATAATTTGGAAAATAAAAGCTTAGGGATAGATTATCAAAATTTTATAGAGGAATTGAAAACTTTAATACAAAGACCTGAAAAGACGAAAGAAGAAATAATAAGAATTCTAAAAGACTGTATTGAAACTTTTAATCACCTTGATTCTGGCTTTTCGCTAAATGAAAAAAAATAAATTATGCTCAATCTTACTAACACATATAATAAATTGATTGCATCATAGATATTTATTTTTTTCCCTTCTTCTTTAGTTCTTGGAAAAAAACTAACTGGAATATCATGTGTTAAAAAATTACTTACTCCAACTTTAAATGAGAATTCCACATCAAATCCAAAATGATTTTCTTTTGTATCAAGATTTATAAAATTTTCCGTTTTGCTACATTTATATGCAGTTAATACATCGGTAAAATTTCTACCTGTAAATAGATTTGTCAGAAATACAAATAGCTTGTTTGCGTACATAAAACTTTTTGGGTAGTTTTCAATATTGTTTTTATTTAAAAATCTTGAACCAAAAACAACATCTAAATTGTCCTTAGTAATTTTGTTATATATTTTTTCGATATCTGTAACGTCTAACTCTAGATCAGCATCCTGAATGATTGTATAGTTTGTATCGATTATTTCTAGCGCTTGTCTTATGGTGTAACCTTTTCCGTAGTTTTGAGAATTAAAAATTACATGCAATTTATCAATTTCTAATTCTTTAAGAATTTGTTTTGTAGCATCTTGAGAATTGTCATCAATTGCAATAATCTTATCTACGCACTCTACTCTTGATAAGTTAAGCAAGAGTTCTTCAATTGTATTTTCTTCGTTATAGATGGGTACAATAGCTGTAAGGCTCAAGTTTTAGCCTTCAATTATTTTCATATACTTATCAGCAATAGTTAAATCTGTTTTATTTCCTATATCTAACCAGTCATCACCAAATGGAAATATTGAGACTTTTTTAGATTCGCTAATAAGATTTTCATAAAGTATGTTCATATCTACTGGTGTACTGTTTGTTATATTTAAAATACCACGATTAAAAACATTTACCCCAGAAAGAATTTTTTTACTTAATAGGGGCTTTTCGTCAATTTTAAAATCTTTTTCATTTACGACTCCGTATGGAAATTGAATTTTATAATTTGTATAACCGAAAGTCGCTATGTTAGTTTTTTTAAAATGAAAATTACAAATTTCATTTAAATTATCAAAAACCATTACATCTCCATTCAGACAAATTAGGTTTTCATCTTCATTTTCATTAAAGAATCTAATTATTGAGCCAGCAGTTCCTAATGGTGTTTCTTCGTATAAATATTCAATATCAATATTCAGATCTAAGTCATAAAAATAACTTTCAATGATATGATGTTTGAAACTAGTGGCCAATACTACTTTACTAAATCCTTCATCAATTAATTTATCTATAAGTCTATGTAAAATTGGTTTTTTATTAATTTCAAGAAGAGGCTTTGGCAGTTCGTTTGTTAAATTACCTAACCTCAATCCCTTACCACCACAAAATACCAAGGCATTTTTAATATTATGATTAACTTCTAATGAAGAATCTTTATCAATAGAAACCTCTATTTTGTCATTTTTTGATAAAATTTTGTATTCCTCGTTAAGTTGCTTTATAGAAAAATTTCTATCAGGAATTATATCCTCATATTGTGCAATAATTTTTTCGGCATTCGTATCATAATCTAAACCAAAAGACTGAAGTTCAATTTTTAACATTAATGGCGTTATGTATCCGATCAGTTTGTCTATTTTTTTAACAAGCAAAATCTTATGATTGTTTAATGTTATCTTTTGAATCATTTCGTTTAGAGAGGTTTCATTTGAAATAATTAATTTTTGAATTTCTTTTTCAGTTAATTTCATTAGAAGTAGTATTACTCACTAAAATCAAATAAACAAGAATATTATGAATGAAATTGTAGACTTTTTAACAGATGTTTTTAAGGACGTTAGCAAACCTGTAGCTTTAAGTGAACCGATTATATCTCAATCAGATATTGGCTCTGTACAAGAAACTTTAGAGAAAGGTTATGTATCTTCTTTGGGTGGCTCAATAGATGATTTTGAGAAACAAATAAGTAAAAATTTTGATGACAGATATGCTGTTTGTTTAAACTCTGGTACATCCGCTCTTCATTTAGCACTTAATTCCATGGGAGTTGAAAGTAATCAGGAGGTAATAGTACAGCCACTTACTTTTGTTGCAACAATTAATGCCATTAGGTATCTAGGTGCAACACCTACTTTCATTGATATTGAACAAGATTATCTTTCTTTATCACACGAACATTTAAAAAGTTTTATTTTAAAATCTTGCAAGTACAAAAATAAACAATTAACAAATACTGAAACAGGTAGAAAGATAACAGCGGTTGTCATGGTAGATGTTTTTGGAAATATAGGTCACCAAAAAGAAATATATGAAATTTGTAAAGATTATAATCTAAAACTTATTGTTGATGCTGCAGAATCAATTGGTGCAAAAAGATATGAGAAAAGCTCAGGTTATTATTCAGACATAACCACTACAAGTTTTAATGGAAATAAAATTATAACAAGTGGCATGGGTGGAGCAGTTATTTCCAAAAATTCAAAAGAAATAGAAAATATCCGTCACTTAGCTTCAACAGCAAATATTGCAAAAAAAACTTTTGGATTCGATCATGATGAAGTAGCTTATAACTACCGATTACCGGCTCTTAATGCTGCTTTAGGCTTATCTCAGATATTATCGTTAGATGAAAAGTTATTAAAAAGAAAAAAAATTTATGATTTTTATAAAGAAAAATTTGAAAACTTTAATTTATTAAATTTACATACTAAATCAGAAAACTTTACGAATTTTTGGCTCAATTCTATTTCATTAAGTGATGAAACTAGCTTTTCAAAATTTGAATTAATTAGACTACTAAATGACCTTGGCATATTAGTGCGAGATATTTGGGTCCCTCACCATTTGAATAAAATAAACGCTGATTGTTATCGTGAAGAACTTAACAATACTGATAATTTCTACGTTAAATCATTTAATTTACCCAGCAGCTTTGATGTTTAAAAAATATAACTTAGGTACTTTCATAATAATTCTATTAGTATTATCGCCTCTTTTAATGAATAGTATTAGATCGACCGTTATAGAATCTACAACTGGTCTTTCGCAATCATACAAGCTTGACCAAAATAAGAATCTTCCACCTTTTTATGGTTTATGTCTATATGAAATTGATGAAATTGATAAATGGTCTGAACAAATTAATGACAAAATAATTAGATTTAGAAGTTCAAATTCAAATGATATTAAGTGTTTAGGAAGAATTATTGGTAGCAGTGAAGAACAAGGCAAAAGTTTAGACATGATAAATAAGACGTATATAGATATATATGTTGCAAAAAACTTGCCACTTGAAAACTCTTTTAAGCTTTCAATAATTGTGATAATTTATTTTTTGACACGAAAATTATTTAATTCAAACAGAGAATTTTTATTTTTTTCTATATTGTTTTTAATTTCATATCAGTTGACTTATGAACCACAAGCATTCAATTTCAATTTAAATCCAAATATTTTGCAGCATGTTTTTAATATTGCTGATTTTTATTGCTTAGCTTTTATTATTCTTTTAATTCAGTATAAAAGCTCGTATTTGAATTTTAATTTTTCTGAAAAATCAATTAATGAATTAAAGTATAGGCCCGAAGTAGACACACTTAGAGCTATTTCAGTTTTGGGTGTCCTTTTTTATCACACAGAATACTTTCCTTTACAAGGAGGTTATCTTGGTGTTGATGTATTTTTTGTAATTAGTGGTTATTTGATTTCATATAAAATTATTGAACAATTAATTTCTGGAAATTTTTCATTTAAAGAATTTTATTTAAGAAGAGTTAAGCGAATCCTTCCTGCCTCAATTGCATCTTTATTTTTATTTTTTCCTTTTGCATATTATTTACTCATACCAAAAAGAATGATTGAGTTTTTAGATAGCGTAATTAGCTCTAATTTCTTTTTTTCTAATTTTTATTTTATGAATTCAGGAAACTACAACAGCGCACCATCAAAAATAACTCCATTTATAAATATGTGGAGCTTAAGTGTTGAAGAACAATATTATATTATTTTTCCACTTATTTTTTATTTTATATTTAAAAGATTTAAAAACTATACAAAGCCCCTCTTTTATGCTCTTATATTTGTTGCATTTTATTTTGCTATTTCTTACGAATCTACCGATGAAACTACCTATTTTTACATGCTTCAATATCGCATTTGGGAATTTCTTGCTGGTACGTTAGTTGCGCTAGTGTTTATTTCTAATCAAAATAAATTGTTAAATTTTGTTAATAAATATAGATTTGTGGGTCCTGTTGGATTTTTTGGAATTCTAATTTCTTTTGTTTTATTTAATGATTTAGTTTTGAATTCTTTGTATCCAAATTTTATAGTTGTTATATTTTCCTGCATTTATCTGTTGTTCACAGGTACAAATTCTACAATGAAAAACTTGTTCACAAATCGATCTTTATTGATGATTGGTAAGGTCTCTTTTTCTCTATATTTAATTCACCAACCATTATTTGCTTTTTATAGAATTTATAAATATAGAAATGTTTCAGTCTACGAAGAAGCACTTTTAATTACTGTCTCATTGATTTTAAGTTATTTAATGTGGAAATTTATTGAACAAAAATTTAGATATGATTTTACTTTAAAAACATTATTTAGTTTTATTTCATTAATTTCCATATTGAATATTTTTATTTACAGTTATGGAAATGATCAAGGTTTTATCAACAGGTATTCCAACTTTTCTGAAGATCTATTGGAAGAATTATTAATTGGAGAAAAATCAGGTGTTTTCAATGAAGACGGTGAACCATGTTTTAACCTAGAGTGCGATTTTAATTTTGGAAATGATCAATATTTAGTATTAATTGGCGACTCTCACATTGGGAGAATAGCAAAACAAGTAAAATCATATTCTCAAAAAAATAATTATAATTATCATTCATTTATTCAGGGTGGTTGCGTTTTTACGAAAGAATCTTATGCACAAAAGTATGGATGTCAGTTTAACAATAATGATACATTTGAATCTATTAAGAAGTTAAATCCAAAAATTATAATTTATGGTGCAAGATTGCCAGTTTATGTAAATGGAACGTGTATGGATACTGGAAAATATGTAGAAAAAAATTGTGGAGGTTATTATTTAAATAATTCTGTACCAAACTTATCACCTGAGGAATCATTACCTTATGTTATAAGTGATATTCAATCAACAATATATGAGCTCTCAAAAATTACTGATTACTTAGTACTACTTTATCCAATACCAAACCATGCACAAGATACTAATGAGATAATATTGAGAAATAAACTTTCGAATGAATCCCTGTCTTATCCCAGAACTGTGTGGCAAGACAGGGTTGAGTTCTCTACGAAAGTGTATGACGAGATATTAGGTAATAATATTATTCGAATTTATCCTGAAAAGTTATTTTGCAATCAATTTATTAAAGATGAATGTGTTGCAAAAATTGGTAGTCAAATTTTTTATAGTGATGGGAATCATTTATCAACTACTGGTGCAGAATTATTTACTGATTATTTATTTTTAGAGATGAATAATGAAGAATTAAGTTTTAAAAAATAGTGAAATTAAATCACAAAGTTTCGTTATATTTTTCTCTCCATACCTAGGATAGGTCGGCAAGAGCAGTAAATTTTTCGAAACCCTCTCAGCAACAGAACAATTTTTATAAAAATCTTCAAAAGATAAAATCGAAGCAGTATTTTTATAGTGCTGAGGACCAACATCTATGTTATTTTTGATGAGATAACTTCTTAATTCTTGCATTCTCTCAAGATAGACTGGAAAATATGTATATATATTGTCACTTGAATTGGTATTATCTTGGAATTTAAGCTCTGAATACTGATTTAGTCGGTATTGATAAATTTTTGCATACTCAATTCTTTTATCTTCATCATTTTTTACCATTGATAAATTTTCGTAAGCAAGATAAGTTTGAAATTTTGATGGTTTTGTTAAATATATATCAGGTATTTCTGTTTTTCTTGAGACATCAAGTTCTGTCTCGACAAATTTATTTATAAATTTAATATTTTTAAAATATCCAAATTTGATTATGGGCAAGATTATTGGTCTGAACAAAATATTCGAAGTCGCAACTATGGTAACCAGACCTTTTAATAACTTTTTAAAATACCATATGAAGTTAAATTTATTAAAATCCGAATGAGATTCACTAATTAATTTAAACAAATCTTTATCTTTTGATACAACAGCACCGCCATAAATAGAGCTAACATTTTTATATAAACCAAAACTAAAAATGCCAACATCACCAATAGTTCCTGCATACTGTCCATTTTGTTTTGCCCCAAAACTTTGTGCAGCATCCTCAATTAAGTACACGCTATACTTATCTGCAATTTTTTTTATTGGTTTCATATTGCACATTCTGCCGTGTAAGTGGGTGACAAGAATAGCACTACAGTTTTCAGTTATATTCTCTTCAATTAGATTGTGGTTGATATTACAAGTATCTTCTTCTATATCAACAAATACTGGTTCTCCTCCTGCCAAAATAACCATATTTATAACATCTGCAATAGTATAAGGAGATACTATGATTTCTGTTTTTCCTGTTTTATCAATAATGGATTTGATTGTTAAAAAAACACCAATCCTTGCTTGGTTTACAAAAAGGGCATTTTCAGAGTTCAAATACTTATTTAGTTTTGATTCAAAATTGGAATTTATTACATTATTTGGTATAAATAAACTTTGAAAAAATGTTTTTAAAAATTTTATAGGATAAACATAAATTTTATATCTAGGCTTCATTACACACCATATCAGTAATTCTATATGAGTTTGCCATTACAGTTAATGTAATTGGCCCTGGTTCTAAGCACGGAAGGACCGAACTATCAATGATATGAACATTATTAAATATCTCCAGCCTCCCAAAAGAATCTGTAGAATTTGGATTGCTCTTATCATTTAAAGGAAATTGGCCACCATAATGATTTGAATTCCCATACTTTTTTTTAGTTCCTAAAAATGGAAAAGTAAGCACACCTGCTTTAAGAAGTTTTAAAAATAAAGTGAAAATAGCTTTTCTTGATCTTTTATTATCTGATTTTCTTCCAGGAATTTGAATATTTTTTTCTTTCATTATTAACGAAGAAGAGAGATCTTCATCAATATATAAAAATATTCCACCAGAATATCTTAAAAAAGGTTTTACTAAGTATTTTAATTTTGTTGCAATTGGAACAGCATTAGCCGACATCTTGAATAAGTTTTCAGATATTCCGTATATTTGTCCAAAAAAATTGTAGCTATTGTTTTGAAAATTAAAAAAAATATCAGAAAATGTGTGGAGTTTTTTGCTATTTCTTGAAAAATTTATGTAGGGTATTGTTACAAGATCATTAGATTTTATTTCAATCTGGTTGAGATTATTTATAGAATTTATCATAATTTTGGATGTTCCAATAGCGCCTGCACCTACAAATATTTTATTAAATTCTTTTATTTCTATTTTTCCATCTATAAGAAGCTCAACATTAACAATATCTTCATCAATTTTCTCCGAAATTTTATTTACAACAGCATTTTTGAGATAATTAATTTTTTTATCAACAATTAATTGTTTAAATCTTGTTGTACTTGACCAAGATGAATTTGTTTTACAGGACCAACTATATTCACCACAAATTTTACAAATAGATTCATCAATTCTATTTTCAAGAGCAATTGCTGAGTAATCTACAAAAAAATTATTATTACTCTGCTTATTTAATTTGTTTATTAATATTTTTTCTCTTTCAGAAACTGGAAGTTTGTTATTAGTATATTTATCAAAGTCTTTTCTATTACTATGTATATTTAATTCATTGATAAAGTTTTTATAACTATTCTCTATTTCTTCTGATATAGTCCCCCATTTACTATTTTTGTTTTTATTCAATAAGGCAACTGCCCCTCCCCATATATTGCTATAACCGCCGAAAATTAATGATGGCTTAGGATATTTGTTATCTTGAGGAAAAAAGTTCATATCTAGATTGCTTTCTGAAAATTTTTTAACTCTACTGTCTTCATTAGAATTATTGCTTTCATAAACACAACTTACTTCTCTCAAACCTTCAAGGTTTCTTCCATCAGCTAAAAAAATTTCATATTCAGATTTAAGCAATCTTAAGCATGAGGCATATGATGATGGCCCCGAACCAATAAGAAGAATAGAGTTTTTCATAAAAGTATTATAAAATCTTATCTCAGTTTAAATCGCGCTTCATCAAGTAAAAAGAATTTTCAACACTATAAATAGTATTAAATTTGCACTTTTGGAAAAATGATTCAACTTTTTTTAATTTAGTATCTGTTACTACCTGCATAACTGTATTTGGTAGCAATTTTATTGAATTATTAACTAATTCTTGCCCCAGACCAGACCCCTGAAATTCTTTTCTTATTCCTAAATACATGAGGTATCCAGTTTTGCTATTGAAATTTTTTCTGAATTTATTTTTATTAATACTTTTAAATACTTTCAATATTATTTGGGGGTTTTTTAAAAGAGTAGCTAATAGTTTTGTGTTTTTTGGTTTAACTTTTTTTAGAGTATTTATATTATTTAAATAGAACACATAGCCAACAATTTTACTTTCATGAACGTAAATATAAATAGAACTGTCACTTGATTGGTAAAAATTATTTATAAAACCTACTACAAAATTTTTACCAAAAATTGAAATTAAAGCATTAGGGTTTGTTACAACAAACAATTCAGCTAACTCATCTACAAATTGTTCATTTCCAAAATCTAGACTAAATAAATTAGATTTTTCAAAACTTTTCATAGTTATTACTTAATTTAGTTGATATATTTAACAATTAAAATAACTAATATAAGATAGATGAAAAACGATGTTAAGTTAGCTGTAGTAATTCCTGCTTACAATGAAGAAGAGACAATTTCTGATTGTATCAATAAATTAAGTAATTCTTTAAATTCTATTTCTGAAATAAACAGCTTTAAAATAATTATAGTAAACGACGGTAGTTTAGATAATACTGAACAAATAGCAGATCAAATGAGTAACACATTAGTTATATCTCATGGATACAACAGGGGTATTGGTGCAGCAGTAAGAACAGGATTAAAATTTGTAGAAGAAAATAATTTTGATATCGTTGTTAAATTCGACGCTGACTTGCAACACGATCCCAATGACATAAAGAATGTTATCGAACCGTTGATTTCCAATAATTTTGATTTAGTTTATGGAGATAGATTTAATGGAGCAATTACCTATAAAATGCCAGGAATAAGAAAATATGGCAATAAGTTTTTCACGAAATTGATGAAATTAATAACCAATTACAGCATTACAGATTCTCAACCAGGTCTGTTTGCGGGAAATAAAAAATTTTTATCAAGTGTATCGATTTTTTCAGATTATAACTATACCCAACAAGTTCTTTATTCAAGTTATATATCTGGTTTAAGGTTTAAGCAAATCCCAATTAAATTTAACGAAAGGAAACATGGTCAAAGCTTTGTTAAACTCAGTTATCCTTTTAAAGCAATGTTTCAAATATTGTTATTAATGATAACTAAAAACCCCATGAGAAGCCTTGGAAGCATTTCTTTAGTTACAATGCTAATTACGATATTTATTTCATGCTTACAATTAGCTGATTACTTTAATGGCTTAACTCCAAAACCTATAATGAACGTAAATTTAATTTTAGGACTAGGATTCATTAGTGTACAGTTGTTACTAACAGCAATAATTCTGAAAAGTATCAGTAACATAGAAACCTACATGAGAACAAGAAATTAAAATTTTTAAAAGGAAAATTTGAAATTATTACAGAACAATTATTTTAAAAAAGTACCCTCTACTCTTGGAGTTAATTTATTTAATTTCACGACTAAGATTTTATTAACTTTTATCTTTGGAGACTTTTTTGGTTTCGATGTCCAAGAATATTATATATTTGTTCTAATCTATTTATTTTTTCAAGGTTACTATTTGCATTCAAAATATAATTTTAAAAATCACAGTAGAGATTCTTTTTTAAAATATGGTCTTCATACATTATTATTTTCAACAGTAGATTATTTCTTATTTAATTATTTTGTCTTGTTGTTCGATACATATCAGTTTGTAGTTAATATTTTAAGCTCAATTATTTTATGGTTTGTGAGATACACAAGTTTGAGATATTTAGTTTTTAGCACAGACCATAAAAATGCTAACTATTTAAATTCAGATATACAAAAAAATCACTATGATTCAAATGCTCAAACTAAAGTTAAAAGAGACTTAAATCCTGTTTCATCAAAAGCTCGTAAAGAATTTGCTTGTATACCATTAAATAATTTAGACTCTTTAGGAAAATTAATGGATTTTGGTTGTGGCAACGGAGCTCTTGTTGATTACTTAAGCGGGCATTATGAATCATATGAGGGGTATGATATCTCATTCGAACAAGTTAAAAATGCAAATTTTTATTATTCAAATGAAAAAAATGTAGAATTTTCTGTAAAAAACCTAAAAGAACCATTCCAACAATCAAATATTTTTGATACTGTTTACAGTTTTGGAGTCTTGCACCACATGACAGAACTCAATGATATTTTTAAGAACATTGATAACGTGTTAAAAGTTGGTGGAAAATGTATTATTGTTGAACCACATAAGGGAGGATTTTTTATAAATTCTCTAAGAAATATAAGAAAGATTATAGACAAATCCTATGATGAAACTCAATTTTTCTTCAAACAAGGTGAAATCGAGTCCTTAGTTCCATCCAATCTTCATTTAGTTGAACAAAAGTTTTTTGGATTTCTGTTACCTTACTTTGCACACTTTCCCTTAAAGCCTAAAGTGTTATTTTTACCTCTTTTAAATTTTGCTATTACAGTTGATAATTTGATCTTCAATAAATCTCAAAAATTATTAAAAAATTATCTATGGATGCAATACTTAATATATGAAAAAAAAGAATAAAGTTGATAAAAATATAATTGCAGACAACTCTTCATGGACTTTTCAAGGAGATGTGTCCAAAAAGTTTTCGAAACATGTTAAAAAATCTGTTCCTTTCTATGAAGAGGGTCATAATCTAATCTCTCATATTTCAGATTTTTTTATACACGATGACTCTTTTGTTTATGAACTAGGATCTTCTACAGGAAATTTAATTTCTAAAATTGAAAAAAGACATCAACACAAAAAAAATGTTTCCTATTATGGAATTGATATTATTGAAGAAATGACTCAACAAGCAATCTTAGAAAACCCGGATTCCAAAGTTAATTTTCTCACAGATGATTTAGAGAAGTATGAATATCAAAATTCTGATTTTATGATTATGTATTATACTCTCCAATTCATAAAGCCAAGAAGTCGACAGAAAATTATTGATAAAATTTATAAGAATTTAAATTGGGGAGGAGGCATGATTCTTTTTGAAAAAACAAGAGCTCCTGACGCAAGATTCCAAGATATAATTTCTGGTGTATACAATGAATTTAAACTTGAACAGGGATTTGAAGAGTTAGAAATTTTTAACAAGACAAGAAGTCTAAAAGGTGTCCTCGAACCATTTTCACATAAAGGAAATATTGGAATTCTTAAAAGAGCTGGGTTTATAGATATAATGCCAATTTTCAAGTATGTTCCATTTGAAGGCTATTTAGCTATAAAGTAGTTTTGAAGTATTTAAAAAATAATAAAAATATTTTAAAACTTATTATTATTTGTTTACTTTTATTTTTACTAATAGCCATAGATTTACCGTATCTTAGTGCCGGACCCTCAAGCAGCGATGATTATCAATATTGGAAACTTGCTACTCACTTATCTAAAGAGGGTACATATGGTTTTATCGATCCTTTAAAAAATAAAAATGATGATTTTGCTTATCCATTAAATGATAGTGGAATTAGAAGAGGTGAAGTTGGTTACACTCTGATTATTTTTGCAGTAATAGAAGCAACCACTTCTAATGAAGAAATTTCAAGTATTCAAGCTGACTGTATTGAAAACCTTAATTCAGGTGGGTGTTCGATACTCGGAGGAAGCACAGTGGCATTTAATTTGATTATTCTTTTAGTTAAATTGTTAACAGCATTAATGCTTGTATTTCTCTTTCCCGACAATTTAAACAAAACATACCTAATAATCTGCCTCATTTTGTATATTTTATTTGCTCCTTATTACCATCGAGATTTTATTGTTTTTGAGTTTCTTCTAATATTTTTACTTACATTTACTAATTTAAAATTTTTAGGTAAAAATTACCCAGTCCGTTATCTAACAATGGCTTTTGTCCCATTATTCAATTCAGTATTTCTCTATGTAATGTTGATTTTTTTATTTTTTGAAGTCCTGATTATTTTCAAAAATAAAAAAATAAAGTTTATAAATATTTTGCTAATTTTATTTCTTGTTGGCCCTTCAACAATCTGGTCTCTTAGAAACATGTACCAAGAAGATTCCTTTGTCATTACTGCCAGAGGAAACGAAACCGTTGGTATCAGAGCAGAGTTTGTGTTTTTGAACAATAATGAATATAAAGAAGGCTTTGTATTTTTTACTCCTGATAATTTTTTATTTACTCCAGTAAAAAATTTAATTTATCAAAGTTTAAATGTTGTTTCGCCTCCACCAGATGTATTTGACAGGTCTAACAGTCAAAGTAAGTATAGAAAAGGGCATAGTAAGAATGGAGAAGTATTTTCGCAGATGCAAAAAAATCTAAATATTTTTAATAATGACTTTAATTCTATTGTGAATCAAATTGGATACGAAAGGAGTGTTGATGAATACAAAAATGCCGCTTATCAAATAATTAATCAAAATAAAATTAATTATATTAAAACAATATCTTTGTTTTCTTATAGAGGATTATTCCCTGAATATAACTTTAAAGTTAACAGTTTTTTCAAAAAGAATAATCTAGAAAACGCATTTAATATATTTGATTTATTAAGAATATTTCCTGTTTTATACATTTTTAAATCTTTATATATAAATAGAAAATTACTAATTTTAAACCCTATAACTTATATGTTCCTTTTTTTATTTTTGAGCTATGCATTGTTTACACATTTTATTCCAAGGTATTCAGTAATTTTTATTCCTTTTACAATATTTTATTTTATTTTTAACAATGAAGATTATGAATTTAAGAATACTGTTTACTAGATATTGAGATATAGCTATAAATTGCCAGAGGAACAATTAGAGCAGAATACCTTGGAATAAAATGTGTCAATCCTGAATAAAAACTAAATAAAAAAAGAAACATAAGAACAATTTGATTACCTAAAGTACTATTTTTATTTTTGATTAATTGAAAAATAATAAAACATAATAATGATGGTAGAAACAACATTCTAAGTAAAGATAAATAAACACTCAATAAGTTATTAAAAGAATTATTAGTAAAGTTAATATTATTAAATTCTGGAAAAAGACCTCGGTAAGAAAATACTGTAGTTAGAAATAAGAATTTTTTAGGATTTTTTATAAATGTAGACTTTGAAATTTCATACAACTGGTCGTTTACTTTAGTGTATTCATGATCAGCTAGAACTTCGGTAAGATTTCCATAGTTCTGCTTGTAATTTTTTAAAAGTTTTTGGAAAACATATCCATTTTCAGTATGCCTTCTACAAACAATACAATTAGGATTTCCACGATCATACAACTCCCTGCTTGACTCTAGAGAATTAGATTGACCTAACCAATATAGTTTTACTTTACTGGTAATTATATTTGAAGGAGTGTACCAAAAATAAGCATCTTTTAATTTTTCATAATCCTCACTCATAAATTCAGCTCTTATAGTCAGTATTAAAGGTCCTCTATCAGCTATGCTAAATACTTCGTTAGTTTTATAATTTCTAAAACTCCACAACATTGATGGAAGAAGTAAAAACAAAATTAATGCTTTTTTGTAATTTAATTTATCTTCTTTAAAGATTAAATAAAATTCAACTAATAAAAATATATATAAGGAATATAAAAATACTGGGTTAATGAGAGGAATTAAAGAAAGAATCAAATAAGATATTTTCTTGAATTTATTTAAATAAAAATAACAAAACAAACATATCAACAAATATGTCAAAGAATCTTTGTTATAGCTTGGAAATGTATAAATAAATATCGTGATTAAAAAAATCTTCTTATAAAGATTTAAAGTGTTTGTAAATATAAATAAAGTTAAAAAAATAAAAAATAAAATTTTTGGAATTAAATTCACATATTTAATTGAATTTTTTAAGCTAGAACATCCACCATACTCAATGTTATATATACAGTCACTTGATAATTTTGTTAGCTGATTTCTATCTAGTGTGGCTTTAATTATTGTAGAAATATAAATTGGATACAAAACCTCTCCTCTTCTTATTCCGTTGTTAGCTAAAGCATAGGAAGGATCGTCAAGCAAAACAGATTCTGCATTGCTGATACCGTAGCTATTTGTAATTGCATGATGAATTCCAAGAGTCCAATATTGATTGTCATCTGAAGAAGTTGTCACATCTAACTTGCTGTTTGTGATAAGTAACAAAAAAGAAAAAAATATTAAAGTAAATAAGACCAATTGAATTATTGATTTATTTTTTAAATAATTCATTACTTTCACCTCATAGGAAACTGATAGCTTTTATCATTTAACAGTATTTTAAGCTTGAGTTAGTATTCAAAGAATTAAAAATAGATAATTTATTCACAAAATTTACGTTAGCAGTCTTTTTGTATAAATTACTTATTAACCTATTAGATTAGAGTATGAAAAAAATTCTTTTATTAACTTCATCTATGAAAATCGGTGGAGCAGAAAATCAAATTTATAACATTTATCAATGTTTAGAAGAGCATTACGAAGTTAACTTAGTGCTTCTAAAATCTTCCAAAATTAAAAACAAAAATTTTATTGAGCTAAATTCTTCAAAATCCATTTTTTCGTTTTTTAAATACATTAAGATAGTAAACCAATTGAAACCAGATTTAGTGATATCAACCCTACCCGTTCCAAATTTTATTAATGCTGTAAGCAGTTTGTTTATAAAACATGAAATTAAAACAGTCTGCAGGGTTGCAGGCTATTACATAGATAGCCTTTCTTATAAATTAATTTTTTACTTTGTAAGTAGATTTGCAGATGCTTGTGTATTTAATTCTGATTCAAACCTTAATTTATTTAAAGAGAAATTTTCAAAATCTAGCTTAAAATTTTTTTACTTACCTAATATTTTAAATTTTGAAAATATACAAACAAAAATTAATAGTGAAATAAAAGAAGAATGGTTAGATAAAGATGAATACATTACTGGAGTTTGCGTTAGTCGATTAGAAGATTTGAAAGGCATAGACCTATTAATTGATTCGATGAACTTAATCGATGATGAAATAATAAAGATGATAATTATTGGACAAGGATCACAATTTGATACTTATAACAAAAATTTAAGTAAAAATACAAAATTGCTGGGATTTAAAGAAAATCCATATCCATATGTTTATAAAGCTGACTTTTATTGTCAGCCCTCAAGAAGGGAAGGTATGGCGAATTCCTTGATAGAGGCTATGTCTTTTGGAAAATATTCAATTGTTTCAGACTGTTATGGAGGAAATAAAGACTTGGTTAAAAAATATAAAAATGGATCTATATTTCAGAGCGGAAACATTCAGGAGTTGGCTTACATGATAGGTAATATCAGTAAAGAATTAAAAAACACTAGGAAAATAAATACAGTGATAGTCAACGATTTTTCAAAACAATCTTTTATAAAAGAATTCGAAAAAATAGCTATTTATTTATCTTTATCCAGCTCCTGAAACCTATAAAAACATAAAGAGATCCAAATAAAAACAAAATTATATTTTCAACACTAAAATTTTGAGCCAATATTTGATAAATTAGGAAAAAATTTAAAGACAAAACGATAAACTCTTTGTAGTATCTCAAAATATCTTTTTTGAAAAAAACTAGAATCCCTAAAGAAAACGAAATTATTTGAATAAAAAATATCTGATTCATATTATAAATTGGAACAGTTAAGAAGAGTAATATTTGCAATATTAAAACAAAAATATTTATTTTTAATATTTTAGAAAGTTCATCCTTAGCTCCCTGCTGAACGGTAAATATTGTTATTAGAGATTTAAATGCTGTTGCTAAACAGCCAAAAAAAATTAATTCTATAGACTCAAAATAACTTGAAGGAACTAAAAGTTTCCCTAGAGATGTATATAAACAGATAATACCTAGAGAAATAAAGCCTAATATATTTAAAACAATTGAATTATATTTAATATAGCTTTGATTATTTCCTTGGTGTTTCTCTGGCCAGTAATTAGCAAGACCGCTTACAACTAATCCTGATATAATAACAAAAATTAAATTTGCAACTCTAGTTGTAAGTCCATATATACCTAAATACTCGTAATCAAAAAAATATTCAACAATAAACTTATCTTGCCAATTTATAAAGTAACCTGAAATAATTACATAAAAATTAATATTTGAAAATTGAGTAATTTCTTTAGGTAGCTTTTGTCTTATATTTTTGAGTATTGAAAATGTTAAAATACCTAAACTACGATTTAGGTACACGGTTTTAATAAAAGCAAAAATTAGCTGAACCAAGAAAAAAACAGTTACGATAACTCTAGTTCTGTAACCATCTATTTCGACAACAAAAAAAATTAACAAAGTTTGTATCAAAGGAGTTCCAAATGAATCAAAAACAGAAGAAATTAGAACTATTTTTGGCTTTTTTAAAACTCTCATTCTATTAATTAACAATCGATTAAGAGTAATAAAGAAAGTACTTAAAAACATAAACCTTATTGGTAGACCATAAATTAGAGAAAAAGGCAAATTTTCAAAAAATTGACCAAACAATTCAATTATTACAAAACCAAATAAAAAATATTTAATTAGGTTTTTTATAAATACATTGAAGTTGTCGACATTCTCCGAAAATTTGAAAATAGCTCTTTCATTACCAAAAGTCAACATAAGAGAAAAAAATAACTGTAGTCCTAAAAGCAATACAATTTCAGCCCACAGCTCTGGAGAAATTAGTCTGAGAATGATTGGTAAGAATATAACTGAAATTAACTTCGGTAGAGCTTTTTCAATAGTGTAAATTATAGATTCTCTAAACATTGTTACGTGGATTTATATTTTTTGTTCAGTAAAGAGAGTAGTAAATTTTTAGAATTTTCCAACTACATATATCCAAGGTGATAATTTTAAGTTTTTTGGCACACCTTTGATGACACTGGTTTCTAATCCAAGATTTTCTAAAATATTTTCTAAATATTCTGATGATGACCCAGTTGGATCCATCTGAGATGTTCCAGATGGATTATGGCCTGGAGTATGATTTAAAATTAGATATCCACCTTTCTTAAGATGCTTTTTCCAAACTGAAAGCATTTTTTTAAGGTTATAACTATGATCCCAAGAGTTACTATATACAAAATCAAATTTGCTTGACCATTCTTTATTGTCTTCATGCATATCAAAGATGATTGTGTCGTCATATTTATCTGCACCTTCACCAATATCCGTACCAAAAACATAAGAATTGCCTGATAAATTATGATTAAACCAAAACTGCTCTTTTCCTGTTCGAGTCCCATGGCAAATTCCTAATTTTTTTTCAGGTATCTCTTTATTTAGAAAGTCGCACAGAATTAAAATATTCTCCTCAGTTTCAAATTGACGATCAATTTTTTCAAGATTAGCATCTTTTTGAATTTCGTAATACTTTTGCTTCCAGTTGTCACCATATACAGCTTTGTAGTCGAATTCATAAAAATCTTCATTAAGAAGTTTGCGGTTTCTTGAAAACAGTTTGTTATAAGCAGCGATATAAAGCTTTTTTCCCAATAAAAATTTTATAGATTTTCTAAATGTTCCTGGAAGCTTTAACCATACTTTTTTAATCATTATCTTTTATTATATTTACTTAAATTCTATGTTTTATTCAAAATAATACTTAGGTGAATTAGTGATATAAATTATGAAATATTTTTTCAAGTCTTTCAAATCTCTTCTTTTTTTGTTACTAACAATATAGTCAATGGAATTATTGAAAGAAAAATTTGTAGAATTGATCTAGTCTGCGACTCATCGTAAGGATTATAAATTGGCATACCTTCTATCAATGCACTGGACCATTGCTCTCCACCATAAACATTATGTTGCAACGGTGAACTGATGATAATTAATAAAAAAGTTAGTAAATAAGATATAAAAATAGATTGGTTATATTTTTTATCATACTTTTGAATAAGATAAATTATGGAAATTATAAAGTAGATTGTGACGACTGCCCACCCTCTGTGAGTATCTAAAATATGATTAATGATAAATATCCAGGAGTTTTTTGCTTTAATATCAAATATTGAATAAAGAATGAGCCCAAGCAATCCTAACAAAATAAAAAATATCATATTTAGATTTTGAAAAGTAAATATAG
>Ga0163109_10000891_pt1 | contig 23512 bp, 19 predicted proteins | sample CRUFie1St13metaG_FD_108704 | JGI IMG/M metagenome (GOLD analysis project Ga0163109, IMG submission 108704) | Marine microbial communities from the Costa Rica Dome - CRUD Field 142mm St13 metaG | ecosystem: Environmental > Aquatic > Marine > Oceanic > Photic zone | place: Costa Rica: the Eastern... | reverse complement strand
AGAGATACTGACGTCCCACATCATTTATCCGGGCAATGGCAGGCTGCCCGCTTTGCAGGAAAACGCGTACCGGCCAGTTCTTGGTCAGGCTCCGGTTCGACCTGTGCGCAGTGCCTTGGGCGTCACGTTCGCTACAGATGGCCCTGAGGATCGCCCTCTGTCAGACCGCTGCATCATGGGTTTTAATGCTGGGCCGCCAGTCAATCCGAGCTTCTACAATAACAACGTGCAGATCGTGCAAAATCAGGATCACGTGGTAATTCTGACGGAAATGGTTCACGACGCCCGTATGGTGCCTCTGGATGGTCGACCGCACGCCGATGAAGCTATCGGGCTGTGGAGTGGTGATTCAAGAGGCCACTGGGAAGGAGATACTTTGGTCGTTGAGACCCGGAATTTCAACGGTCTAACCAATTCTTTCTCGGGACTGGGAAGTTCAGAACACAAATTGCTTGTGGAAAAATTCACGCGGGTCGCTGTTGACAGAATCGACTATGAATTTACTGTCATAGACCCTGATACCTTCAAAGATCAGGTTGTTGGCCTGATTCCGTTTTATAAGGTGGCGGGCCAGGTTTATGAATACGCTTGTCACGAAGGCAACTATGGCATGGTCAATATTTTGCGCGGTGCCCGCGTGGCCGACCAAGCCAGCAACAATGAGTGAAGCGCGGGAGGTGCGTCTTCGTGATGAAGTGGTTCAAGATTGCTGTCCTGACAGTCGTCACGCTGTTGGCGGGCGCGCTCACTGTGCTCAGGATCACGGGTCTGGGCCCGGGGCATCCGAGCTTTGAGGAATACGCCGAAGCTGGACGCTCAGCACGACCGGGATTGTGGTTGACCGGTGAGCGGGTTCGCGAGCCGGTGACGGACTGGGACTGGGTCAATCAGTTCGATGATCCTTTCGGAGAAAATGCCACTGCGATGGAGACCCGTACCTGGTACGGAATTCCTCATTCTGTTCGCGTCCTGCTTGTGCCACGCGGTGGGGCGCTGTATCTGCAGTCCAGTGCCCAGACTTTCAGACTGAACCGGCACTTCCCCTACGGTAAGGTCTGGTGGGGGCATGTAGAGCGTGACCCAAGAGTACGTCTGAAAATTGATGGTAAGCTGTATGACATGACGGCTGTGCTGGTTCAGGACCGAGACGAAGTGGCCCGGCTGCGGGGCGGGGAGTCGCCGATTGTGAAGACCGTCGATGCCGAGGGAAACGAGCACGTTACCGAAGAATGGCACTACTGGCGCCTGTTTCAGAGAAATGTGCCTGAGTATGGTGATGGCGAGCTCAGAACACTCTGAAGATAATAATAGGGAAGCGCAGGTAAACTCGGTATTATGGTCGGGTAATCTGATAAAAATGAAGTGTTAATAATGAAAAGACTACACCGCAGCACCACCTTCAGGCTAACCCTCAGATCCCTTCTTGCCGGCCTCGCGCTGTCACTCTTCAGTTCCATTTCTGCCCAGGAGCCTGTGCGGATCGCGTTTATCGACCCTTTGTCGGGCACATTCGCTTCCATCGGCACCAGCGGTCTCAAGCAATTGCAGTACGCGGCAGATGAGCTCTTCAACTCCAAGGGTGGTATTCTGGGCGGTCGCATGATTGAGATTATCCCGCTGGACAATAAGCAGAGTCCTACGGATACCCAGATTCAGTTCAGACGCGCGGTAAGTGAAGGGTTGCGGATTATTTTTCAGGGTAACAGTTCCGCAGTCGCCAACACGCTGAACTCGACCATCAGCAGACACAATCGTCGGAACCCTGGGCAGGAGGTTCTGCAGATCAACTACTCCGCGGTTGACCCGATTCTGACCAATGAGCAATGCAGCTTCTGGCATTTTAGATTTGACGCCCATGCGGTGATGAAGCTGAATGTGTTGACCGACTACATTGCTATGAACCCCGAGATTAAAAAGATTTATATCATTGGCCAGGACTATTCCTTCGGGCAGGTGGTGTCGGACACGTCGATTGAATTGCTGAGGGAAAAACGTCCCGACATTGAGATCGTAGGCAATGAATTTCACCCAATCGGGCAGGTCAAGGACTTTACGCCCTATGTCACCAAAATCGTTTCCTCTGATGCCGATGCGGTCATTACCGGCAACTTCGGTGCTGACATGGTGTCCCTGGCACGATCGATAATCGATAGCGGGCTCGATATTCCGATCTATACGTTTTATGCGGCGTATGACGGAATTACCGCAACGCTGGGCGCGGACGGCGTCGATAAGATTTATCTGGTGCACAACGATGCGGGGAACCCTCTGCCCTCCGAAGAGCGGTTGGCATACACCAGAGATTTCAAGCGGCTCAATCCGAACAATGACATGACGCAGTTTCGTATCACCAATGCGTTGCAGATGCTGGTGCAGGCGATGGAAGCGTCCCAGAGCACAGATCCCTATGACATCGCCCTGGCCCTAGAAGACATGCGATTCACCAACATGAGCGGTGAAGAGCTGTGGATGCGCGGCGAGGATCATCAAATTATTCAGCCGCTGCATATTTCCGTGCACACGGACCAGAACATCGTCGTGGACGCGGATAACTCCGGATTTGGTCTCTATCGAGATTTCTCGGTGCTTGGAGAAGAGACGGCGGTCGATCATAGCTGCCGCATGCGCAGGCCACGCCGTTAAGGCAAATAACCGCTGTCGGCGCCGTATCATGCTGGAAGTTTTTGTCTTCTCAACGCTTAATGGTCTGGTAACAGGCCTGCTTCTCTTCATGCTGGCCAGCGGTCTTACGCTGATTTTCAGCATGATGGGGGTGCTCAACTTCGCCCACGCCAGCTTTTATATGCTGGGTGCCTACTTTGCGTATTCGATTTCCCTCAAGCTAGGATTCTGGGCAGGTCTTCTTCTTGCGCCGCTACTGGTTGGGGCATTCGGCGCTTTGGTAGAGCGTTACGCCTTGCGGCGGGTGCATGCCCATGGTCATGTGGCGGAGCTGGTGTTTACTTTTGGGCTTGCTTTCCTGGTCGAGGAAGCCGTGCAGTTTTTCTGGGGGGCTGATACCAAAAACTATCAGTCTCCTGACCTGCTGGATTTCCCGCTGTTCACCCTGTTTGGTCAGGAATTTTCGGCCTATCGGGGATTTATGATTACCATTTCAGTGGGGATTTTCCTGGTGCTGTATTACGTGCTTACGCGCAGTCGTATTGGCATCATCATTCAGGCGGCAATCACTCATCCGCATACCGTTGCCAACCTGGGACACAATGTTCCACTGATTTTTATGGCGGTTTTCGGCGTTGGCACGGCCTTGGCAGGGGTCGCAGGCGTCATTGCCGGACCGGTATTGACGACTTTCCCCGGCATGGCTGTGGTCTTGGGCAGCATCGTTTTTGTGATTGTGGTGATTGGCGGGCTCGGCTCACTGGGGGGTGCCTTTGTCGCATCTCTGATGATCGGCCTGCTGCAAAGTTATGCCATTGCCTCGAATCTGGGGATGCCTGACCTGCTTAATCTGCTTGGTCTTGAGTTCTCACGAGATCACCCGCTCAACGACCTCTGGACGCTGACGCTGCCTCAGATTGCGCCCGTCCTGCCTTTTCTGCTGCTGGTGCTGGTGCTGATTTTCCGGCCGACGGGCCTTGCCGGAAAGCGGGAGGAGTGATTTGCTAATGGGTAAGTTTGCCGCATGGGTCGGCTATCTCATTGTTCTGCTCGGCCTGCCACAGCTGTTTGATTCCGTGCTGGCCATTACCATCTTCAACCAGATGGCGATCGCCATTGTCTTTGCGCTCAGCTACAACATGTTGCTGGGTCAGGGCGGGATGCTTTCATTCGGCCATGCTGTTTATTTCGGTCTGGGCGGATTTATAGCTGTTCATGCGCTGATCATGATTGAGTTCGAAACGGTGTATTTCTCCATAACCCTGATACCGCTGGTGGGTGGGCTGATCGGGCTGCTCGCTGCGATTTTCGTCGGCAGTTTCTCTACGCACAAAGCCGGGACCGTGTTTGCGATGATTTCGCTGGGCATCGGCGAACTGGTGGCCGCCTCGTCATTAATCTTTGTCAGTTTTTTTGGCGGGGAGGCGGGGGTCAGCGCGGATCGCACCTTCGGTCCTCCCTTTTTTGGAGTCGAATTCTTCCAGGATGTGGAGATCTACTACCTGAGTGCCGGGTGGGTCTTTGTTGCAACCGTGTTTATGTATCTGTTTACCCAGACTCCTGCTGGGCGCATGGCCAATGCGGTTCGCGACAATCCCGAGCGGGCCGAGTTCATCGGATACAGTGCCCGGCGTGTGCGCTTTATCTCGTTTTGCACCTCAGGGTTTTTTGCTGGCGTGGCAGGTGGGCTGTTCGCGCTGAACTATGAATTCATTACCGAAGAAAACCTGAATGCGGTGACCTCGGGCCGGGTTCTTCTGATGGCCTATATCGGTGGTCTTGGTTACTTTATCGGACCCATCATCGGTGCTGTTGTGCTGACGCTGATGAACTCACTGCTCAGCAACTACACCGAGCTTTGGATGCTGTACCTCGGCATTATGTTCGTGCTGACTGTGCTGTTTCTGCCGAGGGGATTCGCTGGTTTCATTATGATGCATCAGACCGCGTGGCTGCGGGGCAAGCTGTCTTCATTATTCCTGCCTTACCTGGTTACTGGCATGCCGGCGATCATATTTGGTGGCTCCATTTTGGCTGCCATCGAAATGCTACATCACGAGGGCGAGCCCTTCGGGTTTTTGTTTATTAATCTGGATTCCGGGAATACGCTGCACTGGTTGGCATTGACTGCATTTGCAACCGCCTCGTATTACGCCTGCCGGCGTTCTCTTGGGCAGCTCAACGCCGCCTGGGAAGAAGCGAACGCGGTGGGTGATCCGACCGAAGGTGGTCCAGGCTGATGAGCATTCTGTCTCTGCACAATGTGAGCAAGTCTTTCGGAAAGACCGAGATTATTCGTTGCGTGAATCTCGACATTCAGGCCGGAGAGCGTCACGCCATCATCGGACCGAACGGTGCGGGCAAATCCACCCTGTTTCACTTGATCAGCGGCAAATATCAGCTCAGCTCAGGTCGGATTACCTTTCGTGATCAAGAGATTCAGAACCTTCCGCCTTATGAGATTGCGCGCCTCGGCCTGGCTAGAAGTTTTCAGGTGACCAACATCTTTCCACGACTTTCGGTTTTTGAAAATGTGCGCTGCGGCATGTTGTGGAAGCAGGATCTTGGCTACTCGTTCAGGCATTTGCTTGGCCGCCAAACGGAACTCAATGCGCATGCGATGAAACTGCTTGAAGAGATCAATCTGGCCGATCGAGCTGATTTTCCGGCTGGGGAGCTTGCCTACGCACAGCAGCGCGCGCTTGAGCTTGGCATCGCCATTGCAAGCGGTGCCGATCTGATCATGCTCGATGAGCCGGTCGCGGGCATGAGCCTCAGCGAGGCGGAAGCCGCGGTGTCATTAATCCGGAAAATTACAGAGGGCAAAACTTTGGTGATGGTTGAGCACGATATGAACATTGTGTTCGATATTGCCGACAGAATTTCGGTATTGGTCTATGGCGAGATCATTGCGAGTGATTCTCCGCAGGCGATCAGGGGAAACCCCAAAGTGCAGGAGGCTTACCTCGGTGAGACGGCACTGGCAGATGCAGGAGGCAATGATGCTTGAGGTTTCTGCGCTTAACGCCTATTACGGCAAAAGCCATATCCTCCAGGGCGTGGAATTCAACGTTCAGGAAGGCGAGATCGTCAGTCTCCTCGGGCGCAATGGAGTCGGTCGCTCCACCACAGTGAAATCAATTATCGGGGAAGTTAGCCCGCTTGGCTCGATCAAATTCAAGGGTGAGGAAATTGCAGGCAGGCCCAGCTTCGAGATTGCCCATCGGGGATTGGGATATGTGCCGGAGAACAGAGAGGTCTTTCCGACTCTCAATGTTAGACAAAATTTGATGCTCGGCATTAAGAACGGCCAGAGCAAACCGCGCTGGACGATGTCCGAGATTTTCGAGATGTTTCCCAATCTGGCGGAGCGCGCTGATGTTTCCGGCGGGGTGCTGAGTGGCGGAGAGCAGCAGATGCTGAGCATTTGCCGCACGCTAATGGGCAATCCCGACATGATCATGATCGATGAGCCCACGGAAGGACTCGCCCCGAAAGTGGTCGAGCGGGTTTCCCGTTTGCTTGAGGAAATCGCGTCTCGGGGTGTTGCTATTCTGCTAGTAGAGCAGAGGCTGAATGTTGCTCTGCGGATCTCCCATCGGTTATATGTGATGGGCCATGGCCAAATTGTCTATGAAGGTACGCCGGCGACTCTCAAATTAGCAGATGAGATCCGCTCGGAATGGCTTGAGGTCTGATGTATGTTACCGGTAAAGACTGCTTTAAAGTCCTCCTGATCAAGCGCGCCAGCCTGTGTGACCGGCCTCGGCAGCCGTCTCACCGGTGCCACCAAAGTCTGGTGGCAGCGCAACAAACTTAGGCAGTCCATCGGCCAGATCCATTACTCGTTCACCGTAGTGGATCCTAATATTGGCAATATGATTGAAAGTTCTTCATTATTCTTTCGAATGTCGTGCGTTTTCTTGTGAAGAGTGCATCTATAATCGCTGATTACTCTGGAGCCCCGCCCGGGTTGGCTCAGCCGCTAAGATTGGAAAAGTTCTATGGTCTTTTCAACAGTTCATAAGATTCCCTTACTGAGTGTTCTGGTGCTCATCGTTTCACTGTCGGCCTGCCGTCCGTTGGACCCTACGCTCAATGTCATGTCGTTCAACATCCGCTACAACAATCCGGCGGACGGGGACCATGCCTGGCCAAATCGAAGGGACAGAGTCGCAAGTGTTATTCGGTTTCACAAAGCCGACCTGATCGGTATGCAGGAAGTGCTGCGCGATCAGATCAGTGATCTGGAAATCCTGCTGCCCCAGCACGGCTGGATCGGTGTGGGCAGAGATGACGGTAAGGACGGTGGAGAGTTTTCGCCGATCTTTTACAGGAAAGACCGTTTCACCGTGTTGGATTCGGGGACATTCTGGCTGTCGAAAACGCCGGAAGCCACCGGCAGTAAGAGTTGGGATGCGGCCATCACCCGAATCGCGAATTGGGTGATCCTTCTTGATCTGCAGTCGAATCAGGAATTCCTCTATCTCAATACGCATTTTGATCATCGTGGTGAAGTGGCCCGCACCAAAAGTGCAGCGCTGATTGTTGCGCGCCTAAAGGACCTTGCTCGGGGCAGGGCGGTTCTGGTCAGCGGAGATTTCAACGTACCCCCGACTGCGCCAGCTTACGGCACAATGACCAGTGCTTTAGATGACAGCTATATCAAAACCGTTACAGCCCCGCATGGGCCGGTAGGCACGTTTAGCGGTTTTGAAGTGGGCAGCACAGTAAACGAGCAGCGCATTGACTATGTCTTCGTGGACTCGACTTTTCAGGTTCTGCGCTACGCGGTGCTGAGCGATCAGTGGAATGGCAGCTATCCCTCTGATCACCTGCCGGTGCTGGTTGAGTTGAGCTGGAAATAAGAGGCAGGCGAGAATCTTGGCAGAAAGGATGAGGATGGGGGAAAAGACCGGCAGCGTCAGAATCATTGGTTTCCTGGGCTGGCTATCCGGAATCTCGTTGAGATTGATTCTGGCAATAAAGCCGTCGCAGGTGGCAGGTTCTCTGCAGCAATGTTCGCCGTTGCCTTGCCCGAGCCAATCAGACTCATAGATAACGACAAACAGGACGCAGGCGTAGCTATGAATTTTGCCCCAGATATCTTGGAAGGAAGGAGCGTAATAGTTACTGGTGGCGCTACAGGGATCGGCTGGTACATCGTGCGCATGCTTGGCCGGCTTGGCGCAAATGTCGGCATCGTTAGCCGAAAGGAAGGGAATCTTGTAAAAGCTTCAGAGCAGTTCAAAGCAGAAGAAGGAATTGATGTTGCCTGGCGTACCGGTGACGTGCGGGATCCCGATGGCATTAAGAAGGCCATCGATGAATTGACCAATGAAAATGGCGGGCTTGACATACTGGTCTGCAACGCTGCGGGTAATTTTATCTGCCCGACAGAAGAGCTTTCCTGGAATGGCTGGCGAACGGTAATAGAAATCGACCTTAATGGCACCTTCAACTGTTGCCAGGCGGCACTACCCTACCTGAAGGATGCCGGTGACGGTGGCCGTATAATTTCCATCAGCACCACCGGAGCCAACTTCGGCTGGCCGGCAGCTGCACATGCCGGAGCGGCAAAGGCAGGCATCCAGAACCTGATGAAATCGCTGGCTGTGGAATGGGGGGGTTATGGAATTCGCTGCAACTGGATATCTCCGGGTCCGATAAAAGGAACCGAGGGTGTTGATCGATTGATTATTCAGCAGGGCATGGCGGAAAAGGTCACTAAGAGTATTCCACTTGGCATGTTTGGAGAAGGAGACGATATTGCCAATGCTGTTGTGTTTCTGGCTGGGGAAACAGGCAAATATATCTCTGGAGCGGAATTGATAGTGGATGGTGGTGGGCAGTGGAACCGCCGGTAGCTGGCGAAGGGATCAAGACAAACACAGAGCTTTTGATGATTTGCTTGCTGTTCGAGGGCCTGGCGAACAATACTGTTAACTAGTGAGAAATACCATGCACGACTTCTACGCAGATACCAAGTCAATTCCGACGAAATCAATGCTCGAATCGATCCTATCGGCTTCGCTAGGAGACGAGCAAAAGGGCGAAGATCCTACGACGGCATTGTTGGAATCCAGGGTGGCTGAGCTCTTGGGTAAAGAAGCGGCTGTATTTATGATCTCCGGGACAATGTGCAATGAAATAGCGGTAAGAGTTCATTGTGATCCGGGGGACGAGGTGATTTGTGATGCTAGCTGCCATCTTTTGAATTACGAGTGCGGATCTCCTGCAGCGCTTAGTGGAGTCGTTATGCACACGATGCAGGGTGAGAATGGAATTTTCTCGAATGAGGATGTGCGGAAAGCGATCCGGCCAATTTCCCGCTACATGCCAATCAGCAAGATGTTACTGGTAGAGCAAACTTCGAATCTAGGTGGAGGTGCTATTTGGCCATTGGAAACTATCGACGCTGTAACGACGGAGGCAAAGTCAGCTGGTCTTGTTACACATATGGACGGAGCCAGGCTAATGAACGCAGTCGTACGGACTGACATATCGGCAGCGCGTTACGCGCGGGATTTCGATTCTGTATGGATAGACTTCTCCAAAGGGCTCGGTGCTCCCTGCGGGGCTGTATTGGCGGGTTCCGCTGAATTCTGCGAGCAATCTTGGCGCCAAAAACAGGCGCTTGGTGGAGCGATGCGTCAATCCGGCGTGCTAGCCGCGGCTTGCTTGTACTCTCTCGACCATCATATCGAGCAACTCGCTGTAGACAATGCGCTTGCGGCGTCAATCGGAGAGCGCATTCAGGATCTTCCTGGCATCAAGAATATGCTTCCGGTAGAAAGCAACATTATAATTTTTGATGTGGCTGAAAATTCACCGACTGCTGCAGAAATCGTTGACTTGTTACGAAAAGAAGACATTCTTGTCGGCGCATTCGGGGATCGCAGAATTCGTGCTGTTACTTGCCTAAACGTAGATGAGGCGTCTGGGGACAAATTGGTCCATGCATTAACCTCAATTCTAAAAGATTAGTCATCGTCTTGTTGTTGAGTTTTAGAGATAAATCAGTAGTCAATCCGTAAATGAACAAGACAGCTGCTGTATTTCCACCTGCGTTCTGGGCCTTTGCAATCTGCCTGCTCGCAAGTATCTATGTTCATTTTTTCGTGCCGGCGACCTGGGTTGAGCAAAAAACCACGATTCAAGTGTTCGTCAATGATCAGGGTCAATATTACTTCCTGCAAGAAGGGGAAAAAATTCTTGTTGATGGAATCGTGCCTTATCAAGAGTCGCCGCTGCGACAGCAAGCGCTAGATCAAGTGCGAGAAAATCCAACATTAGAGAGTCAATGGGTTGTAGAACTAGATGCAGCTACTGGCGAGCTGCAGTACTCAATCCTGCAGGCGAGCCAGCATTTTCGAGGTTGGTCTTTACTGCCGGCATTCGTCGCCATCTGTCTCTGTCTTCTGACCAGGGAGCCATTACCATCCCTATTTGCTGGCATGGTAGTGGGCGCATTCATGCTGGGAAGTTTTAATCTACTTGATGAAATTTTAGTTCCGACTTTTGCGAGCTCAAATTCTGCGGGCATCCTGCTGTTATACCTCTGGCTGCTTGGAGGGTTATTGGGAGTTTGGTCAAGAACCGGAGCTGCACAGCAGTTTGCAGACTTTATGACGCATAAGTTTGTACGCGGACCGAGGTCAGCCAAGTTCATTGCCTGGCTACTTGGATTGGTTTTTTTTCAAGGTGGTAGCATTAGTACAGTTTTGGCCGGAGTTGCGATAAAGCCATTGGCGGATAAAAGTAATGTGAGTCATGAGGAGACTAGCTATATAGTTGACACAACTGGTGCGCCCGTTGCGTCACTACTGGCCTTCAATGCCTGGCCATTATTCGTCCAGTCTCTTATTTTTGTACCTGGTGTTACGTTTCTTAGTTCAGAAGCTAGCAGAATTAGTTTCTATTTCAGCAGTTTGGTTTTTAGTTTTTATTCTATCCTCGCGATTTTGGGCGCCTTGATGCTGAGTCTGAATGTCTCATGGTTTCCAGGCAAGGGATTGCTGAAAGCGCAACAGCGAGCCTCCCGAACTGGTGAATTAGATAATCTTGGCGCGATTCCCATAAGTGCTCCCGAATTGCATACCAATCACGTCCCATCAGGTTATTCGGCTTCTCTTGTAGAATTTGTCGCTCCGCTATTTTTGCTGATGTTTATCGCAGTTGGGAGTTTTATCTGGCTGGGCTCGCCGCAGGTGAACTGGGCTTTTGGAGCGGCCCTAATGCTGGCAATAACTATTGCTTTACTGAAAGGAATGAGCTTACGTCAAGTCATTGATGGCATAGGTAATGGTTTGAAAGGCGTCATCATGGCTGTAAGCATCATGATGCTGGCAATTACTCTGGGAGGCATCAGCGCTGAAACAGGGGGTGGTTTGTATCTGATTGAACTGCTCGGAGATCGGATTCCTTTTTACGTGTTGCCGGCCGCATTATTAATGCTAACTATAGTTACATCTGTTTCCACTGGCAGCAGCTGGGGAACTTATGCAGTTGCGTTCCCGCTTGCTATGCCTCTGGCCTGGGCTATAGCCGAAGGGCAGGGTATCGCAAACCCGCAGTTATACATGTCTATTTGTTTCGCAAGCGTACTCAATGGCGGTGTGTTCGGTGATCAGTGCTCTCCAATATCAGACACAACGATACTTAGCGCAACTACAACTGGTTGCGATTTAATGGACCATGTTAAGACACAATTTGAGCCAGCAGCGTACACGGCAGGTCTTTCCGCTTTATTGTGGACTATCTCAGCGATTGCTGTCGCTTGAGATTTAAAGAAAGGTCAGAGTGAAAAATGTCAGCGATTTCTCTTTATGGAATCGTGAGGAGTTCCCTCGATCGACTTGAGTAAGACATGCTTATCAGCTTCGAAACTTTCTAGGCTTCTAGTCGAGTAGCATGATGTGCGGGGAGAATCTCTATCCTCTAACCCGTATTAAAATTAGCGGGCAGTGATTAAACAGAGAGTCTAGCGCCAGAATCATTGGTGCTAAAACAGAGGGGCTGGAGTCCTTTGATCGGGCTCTGATATATGTGGCGTAAATTTTTGTTAAAATCACCGCTTAATATGATCAAACCAATTACTCGAGCCGACGCCAGATCTCGCAGATTAAAGCTAGGATGATCAACGATACGTGAACTAATTGCTAGGCGGCTCACTGACCAGGGCAGCCATTAACTCCTGCACCCGTCGAATATCAGAATCAGAGATAGTCAGGTAGAAGTGATTTCCGCCTGAATGTGCCCTAAATATAGTTTCACCGTCTTCTAAGACGGTAACTGTACCTGGCTCAGATATCCCAAAGTAGTTCCTTTGTTCTCTTGTTGCCAACAAGACACTTGTTAGGTCCCAGGTGGGCCTTTCATGCGGTGTGGGTATATAAGCCTGATAGGATTCTGAAATTGGATGACGTTCCAGATAGTTAAAATCATTTTCAATACTGATGGCGGGATATCGAATTGCTAATCCTACTTCAAAGCCACTCCAGTAAATTGGCGTCGGCCAATTTTTCGCCAAATATTGAGCGGAAGGAATATCTTGCACGATGTTATATTCAAGATGAACTCGGCCTTCAATGGGCGCAAAGGCACCTGCCATGATTGAGATGTGCTTGACCTTCTGCTCAACTAGCTCTAAACCTGAAAAACTGGAATATTTATCTCCATCTGTTTGCAATAGCTCAGCCAAATTAGTTGAAAAGCCAACCTGTACAATCACCACTGAATTATCAGGCTGCCCTGCCAAACTCTCTCGTAATACTTGCACCGCTGATGGCACAGGCTCCCCTATATTTAAATCGTGGGGGTAAAGGTACCCATCATCATTTCTCTCTAGAGTTACACCGGTAAACCTACTCCCCTCGGGAGTGACACCACTATCTACGATACCTATGGGAATTGAACCTCTTCCATAGAATGTGTTGATAGCGTCCAAATAAGGGGCGACCTCATCGTGATCTTTTGTTGCTGTTATCGCCAATAGTTCACTTTCGCCTCGATTTTGCAATGAATGTAACATTGCCAATGCAAGAACGTCGTCCACATCGTTTCCCATATCAGTGTCATAAATAATCTTTACGGGATCGGCTAAAGCGAAAGCTGAGAAAATTAGCGGTGTAATGGCCAGGCAATTAGAAAATTTCTTCATTTCTTATGTTCAGCAATTAGTCTGATGCGAGCTCTTCGGCGCCATAGATGGTTATTCCATCCAGAAGCACGTTTGCGTCTTCGGACGGATTGAGAACCCTTACTTCTACATGGTGTTGTCCGTTAGGAAGGGCATATTTCCAAAACAAATAAAAGCGCCGCGTAACGAAATCAGTGGGCCATTTCGCAGTTTCGATAAGTTCTCCGTCTACATGGAGTTCTGCTTTAAACACATAGTCTTCGTCATTCGTTGATCGCGCAGCCCCCATGACTGCGAAGCCAACGCCGTCAAAGTCAAAACTGTAAGAATCGCCCATCTCAACAAATTGGCGGTCTCTGCCGCTGCCTATGCCCAGTTGTCTTCTTTCCTTCGCGAAGTGACCGATAAAGGACTCCTCAAAAGGTACCACTTCTGGCGTTTGTACCGGTATAGTCACACTTGTTCTACTTACCAGGCCTCCTTCTCGGCGGATCATTTGCAGGGCATGATTAAAGGACATTTCATAAGCGTCATTAAGTGAAATGGTAGTATATGCGAAGTCCATACTTTCAATGTCATCTAGCCCCTGCTTCCAGTAGTCCGGAATTCCGTCATATCCATATACAGTGCCAAGAATGCCTGCTGCTGAGCCAGGATTACAATCTGCATCATCGCCTGCTCTGGCAGCTATCTCCATCGTTTTCCCGAAGTCACCATCACCATACAGTAAGCCGAGCACTACCCACGCCGCGTTGATTTTCGCGTCGATATTGAAGTCACTCATTAAGCCTCGGGGGCCTAAATCAGTGAAAGCCCATTCTTGATTTATACCTTCCCAGGCGTAGTTCCAGTCGTCTGGATTTTCATCGTGGAGTGCGATTACATCATCAATGATCTTATGGAAGTCACTTTCTTCAGGGATCACGTCAATTGCGGTTTGGACAATGGTTTCGATGTCATTTTCAACGAATGCCGTTGAATACATCGCAGCTATAAAAACTCCGCCGTACCAGCCATCACCGTAATTCATGATATGGCCGACTTTGTCGCTGATTTCAATTGAGGAATTGACCATGCCGGGAGCCATTAGCCCGGCGAAGTCAGCCTCAATCTGAAAATCAATATCGTCTGCAGCGGGGTTATTCAGCCAGTGGCCTGATTGGGGAGGTGTAAGTCCGTTTAACACGTTGTATCGCGCTACTTGATTAGCGAACCAGAGACTGTATTCGGCTTCGGCAAAGGAATTTGCTAAAGATAGCACTGGTGCATCCAAGCCCTCATCTTCAAAAACCTGCACAAATGCAAGATCCATGTAGATATCATCATAGGCGCCAGGGCTGTCAGTCATAGTTTCTAGTAAGTAACCATCATACCAGGGAATCTCGCGTTCTTCCGGGACACGGGCGCTATTGAATCGAAATTCTACTGGGAATCCGTAAGTAACACCGATTGTTTGAGCAGCCCATGCGCCTTTGATCTTATCGCGCAGCGTGGCTGTCGGCATGGTAACGGTTTCTTGACTTTTCGCGCTGTTTGAACAGACCAGCAACCCAATCATTAAAAAAGTCAGTTGTAAAATCTTCGTACTATACTTTGTCATTTTGGTTCTTCTTGTTGTCGTTGAGCTTTTCTTGCAGTAGCTTAAGTTAGCAAGGAATACTAATTAGATGTGATCGATGATTTCAAGGAATTTCGCACCGATAGTTGTTATCGGAAGCATTAATACCGACATGGTAGCCACTTCGCCCACTCTTCCTGCTGTAGGGGAAACAGTGATGGGCAAAAATTTCTCTGTCTCTGCGGGGGGTAAAGGAGGCAACCAGGCAGTGGCAGCAGCGAGACTTGGGGCCGAGGTTACTATGGTAGGAAGCCTTGGAGCTGATGCGCTTGGGGATCAAGCTATTGAACGTCTGAGAAAGGAAAACATTGATTGCCAGCATGTCATGAGAGATTCCGAACAAGCCTCCGGCGTCGCGCTAATCAATGTAGACAAAACGGGAGAGAATCAGATTGTTGTCGTGCCAGGGGCAAACGCAACACTCTCCCCTGAACATATAGAGAAAGCGTTTCACAATATTGTAGAGGGCTCAATTCTTCTCTTGCAGCTAGAAATCCCGCTTGCGTCGGTATCAAGGGCAATCGAACTGGGAGTTGAAAATAACTGCCAGATAATTCTCGATCCAGCTCCGGCACGAGCACTCCCGCCCTATTTGTTAGAGAATGTATTCCTACTTACTCCCAATGAGATAGAGACGGAAATACTGACCGGCGTTAAAGTAACGGGAGAGAGCTCTGCAAAGGAGGCGGCCTCGGTTTTACTGCACAGAGGAGTTAATAACTTAGCTATTACCCTGGGTGGTGGTGGCGTATTTCTGGCGTCAAAAAATGAGCATCAGCTATTCCCAGCCATCGAGGTCGAAGCAATTGACACGACTGCCGCCGGAGACTGCTTTAATGGATCTCTCGCGGTTGGCCTTGCCTTGGGCGATGAACTTTCTCAAAGCATTGAATTTGCCTGCATTGCTGCGTCAATCTCGGTGACCCGGGCTGGGGCCCAAGACGCGATGCCGTTTGCCCATGAAGTAGAAATTTATGGATTTCCTAGAGGCGAGAAGAATTGCTAAACAACATGTTATTCTTGGCCTCAGCTTTCTAGTATTGGAACTAAAATGACAAAAAGAACTGCGGTATTTCTATTAGCTTTATTGTTATCCAGCTGCGGCCCTTCTGAATCCACTACTAAGTCAAGTTATGGTGGAAATGCTAGCGAGATGCCTGCAATTGCCCTGGTAATGAAATCTTTAGCGAATGAGTTTTTTGTCGATATGGCAGCAGGCGCGGAAGCCCATCATGCTGAAAACTCTCTGGATTACGAATTGATAGTAAATGGCATTCGCAATGAAAGTGATCTGGCGCAGCAAGTGGCTCTGATTGATCAGATGATAAGTTCTGGCGTGGACGCCATCGTAGTCGCTCCCGCAGATTCCAGAGCATTAGTTCCCGCTTTGGCGCGTGCTGATTCTGCAGGTATTGTAATTATCAATATCGATAACCGCCTCGAGCCGGAGACGCTAGCTGAGTATGATTTGCAAATACCTTTTATAGGCCCAAGTAACTTAACTGGTGCAAAAATGGTTGGTGACTTTGCATTGCAAGGGTTGGCAAGCGGCAGCGAAGTTGCGATTCTCGAAGGTATTACTTCTGCTTTTAATTCCATTCAACGTCGTATTGGATTTGAGCAAGCAGTGGCCGAAGCCGGCATGGATGTTGTCACCCTGCAAAGCGGTGAGTGGGATCAGACCAAGGCCGCCCAGGTTACTTCAGCAATACTTTCTCAGTTTCCAGAACTCGACGTTATTCTTGCGGCAAATGACAGCATGGCATTGGGTGCAGCAACGGCTGTCGGCCTAGCTGCAGTCGACCATGAAATTATAATCGCCGGTTTCGATAACATTCCGGCTATTCACCCCCTGATCGAATCCGGTAGGGTTGTGGCAACCGTCGACCAGTTTGGCGATCAGCTTGCCGTTTTTGGTATCGAATATGCGCTGGAGGTGTTGTCCACTGGCGTGGTTCCTCAGGATCGGGAAACACCCCTAGAGCTAATTACTGCTCAATCACCTCCAACTTACTGAAAAGAAACCAACGTGACTGCCCGAATTCGTATTGAGGGGCTCTGCAAGAGTTTTGCTGCTCCGGTTCTAGAGGAAGTAAACCTTCAGATAATGCCTGGCCGTATCCATGGCCTGGTCGGCGAGAACGGCGCCGGTAAATCCACACTTATCAATATCATCAGTGGTCTTCTTTCAGCGGATGCCGGTACACTCGAACTCAATGGACAGGTCTACCGCGCTCCGAGCAGACCCCAAGCGCTACAGCAGGGTATAGCACTGGCGGCCCAAGAGCTAAGCCTGATTGATACTCTTTCTGTTGCTGAGAATATTTTCCTTTCAGCCATTCCGCAAAATTTCATGACTGTAGATCGGACCAGGCTGCGAAAGCATGCAGAGGAATTGATGGCACAGGTGGGCCTGCACGCAATGTCTGCGCACACTCCAGTTGCAAAATTAGCCCTAGCGGAAAAACAACTCGTCGAAATGGCAAAAGCGCTGTCCATGCCGGCGGATAACTGCCAGTTACTGATTCTGGACGAACCTGCTTCTGCCCTGACCACGCCCCAGGTAAAAAAATTACATCAGATTTTAAGGGAGCGCGTCGCGACTGGCTTGAGTATCATCTATGTGTCCCATCGGCTAGATGACGTGCTGTCAGTCTGTGATGACGTCTCGGTGTTACGTGATGGTCTTATCGTTTCGACTGCGCCCACTACCTGTCTAACCGCTAATGATCTTATCACTGACATGTGCGGTCAGGATTTACTAGAACACAGAGAGAGCAGTCTCCGGCAAGTCGGAGATCTGCGCCTCAAGGTGGATCAAATATCCAGCGCTATCTTTCCACAGTCCGTCTCATTTGAATGTCGCCGCGGTGAAATATTGGGTATCGCCGGCTTGGCCGGCGCGGGTCGCTCGGAGTTACTGCATACAATTTTTGGTCTTGCTCCGGATCGCCAGGGACGGGTGGTGTTGTTAAACGAGGGCACAGAAGTCGAAGTAGGAACAGCCAGCGAGGCGGTGAAACAGGGAATGGCCTTGATCGCCGAAGATCGCAAGACTCAGGGAAACTTTGCCGATAAACCTGTCTCTCTAAACACCACTATTGCCGGCTTAGGCAAGCTCGGTTTTGCGCTGTCGGTCTTGCTGCCCCGTCGTGAGGAGAGTGTCAGCAAAGAATTGATTGATCGACTTCAAGTTAAATGTGAGGGCCCCCGACAGTCCATTGACCGGCTAAGCGGTGGTAACCAGCAGAAAGTCCTACTTGCTCGGTGGTTGCAAACTGAATCTGACGTCTGGCTGCTGGATGAGCCCACCCGAGGGGTAGATGTGGCGTCGAAGCTAACTATTCATGAGCAATTACGAGAAATTAGAGATCTGGGTGCATGCCTACTCATCGTCTCTAGCGAGCTGGAGGAGTTGACTGCGCTTTGCGACCGGATTTTGGTCTTGTCGAATCGCAAGGTAGTAGCGACATTTGAGGGTGGGCAGTGGAGAAACGAACAGCTGTTGGCGGAAATGTTTAGTGCACACCGGGATCAGCGGACAGTCAATCACTGAGGGCCTTTTAATGGAAAACAATGAAAACCAAATCTAATCCAAGCAATCTGTTCAGCTGGATAAGTCTCGTCTTCGAGGAATTGTTCATCTTCCTCGCACTGTTGGCGCTGGTTTTGATTTTTTCTCTAACCGCGGATAACTTTTTCACAACCAGAACCCTGGTCGCCATTCTCACTCAGCTACCGGCACTTACTGTTGTCACTATCGGCATGACTCTGGTACTGATAAGCGGTGGCATCGATTTGTCGGTTGGCTCAATAGTTGCCTTGAGTTCCGCGGTTATCGGTGTCGCACTGACTGTTTTCGAATTGCCGTTGCTTGTGGCGGCGTTAATTGGAATTGCAGCTGGCGGCTGCGCCGGCCTGGTAAATGGTGTGCTTGGCAGCTATTTCCGCCTGCCCATATTTATAGTCACCTTAGGCATGCTGGAAGCCGGTCGAGGTCTGGCCTACATGGTGACCGGGTCTCAGACCATTTTTATTGGCTCCAGTATTCAAGCGCTTTCACTGCCACTGCCGGGTATCGGGGTTTCCCCTGCTTTTCTCATTGCCCTTGGGCTTGTCTTTATATCTCAACTGGTTCTAACCAGAACAGTGTTTGGACGTTACCTGGTTGCTATCGGTACCAATGAAACAGCTGCAAGAATCTCAGGCATTCGAACCGAACCCTACCTTAATGCTGCGCTGCTGATTTCTGGATTGTTAGCAGGCCTGGGTGGACTAATTAACGCAGCGTATCTTGGCGCCTCTGATCCGAACGCTGCAACGGGCCTAGAACTATCTGCTATCGCCGCCGCTGTTATCGGAGGTACCAGCCTCATGGGTGGACGTGGTTCGATTATCGGCGCCTTCATTGGTGTGCTGATTATTTCGGTACTGCAAAACGGGTTGGCTCAACTTGGTGTGTCGGAACCATTGAAGCGGCTTACGACCGGACTGGTCATAATTCTTGCTGTGTTGATTGATCGCTGGCGTAGCCGTCGTTGAGAGCTAGGACTACTTGATCGACATCATCTAAAACGTTACCTACTGCAGTCAGAACTTTCAGAACTAAAGTTTTGGGGGCTTTGACCTGGTGCGGTATTGTTTTTATAGCTTGGAGCATTTAGCGCTGCTGGTTGTCTGAGGGATTGGTTTAACATTTTAAGCTGGTTGGTGCCGAGGGACACGAAACGAGGTCTTCTCAGTAACCCAAGAAACTATCCCCTTATCCCGCTTCCAAAACTACTGTATTTTTACTTTAGCCCTCGCATTCCAGTCACTTGCAAGCTTGAAGGCAATGTCTTAAGTTTATTTCTCCACCAAAAAAATTGATATTCGCAGTCTAATCATCATTTTATTTGCCGACAGATAGGCTCCTAATTACAAATATAACTAGCCCATGATTTAGAGCGGTTCGCATAATGACTACAATAAACTTCCTTCGCCCAAAATTAGTTATCTTTCTTCTCGCGATGCTCGGGTCGGTAGTTGTCTCTGTTGAAGGCCAGCAGCAAGCGGAATCTCAATCAAAGAACTCCCTTAGAAAATTTGAACCGAGTCGAATCGGGCACCCAAGCTTTGTTAGCCCCCATGCTTCCCCTATCGTCATTAACGGTAATCTTGTGTTTGTTACTAACACTCCGGCTGATACTGTCGACGTCATCGATTCACAAACACGCGAAGTAATCGCGCGGATAGATGTCGGCGTGGACCCCGTCAGCATCGCAAGGCGTCCTGATGGTAAAGAAGTCTGGGTATCCAATCACATTTCCGACTCTATCTCGGTAATCGACACCAAAGAAAGCAGTCCGACTTTCTTAAATGTAATTGCTACAGTGCAAGAGTTTGATTCGGCGCGTAAGGCTACAAGTTTTGATGAACCGATGGGCATCGCCTTCGCTAGCAATGAGAAAGCCTATGTTGCCTTGTCTTCCGTCAATCAAATAGCAGTTATTGATGTTGGCAGCCGTGAGGTGACGAAACGTCTTTCCATTACCGCACAAGACCCCCGCGAAATCGTGGTTCGCGATGGCAAGCTCTACGTCATTCCTTTCGAATCAAATAATCAGACACAGCTTTCGGGTGGCGCCGCGGAAGATATCGATGGAGATTTAGTAACCTTCGATATTTTCGAACATTCGATAAGAAACAATAGCAAGCTCTCTCTCGGCCATGTTGTTGATGTGATTAAACATCCCGATATGCCGGACCGAGATTTGTACGTATTTGACACTGAAACAGACGAGCTCATCGAAACTGTCGACACTTTAGGTACCCTGCTGTATGGCATGACCGTTGACTCAAAAGGCCGAGTTTTCATTGCGCAAACTGACGCTCGTAATGATGCCAATGGTCGTGCAGGGACAAAGAAACACGGCCTTGCAGAAATGGAAAATCGTGCCTTTCTTAATCGCGTCACCCGCGTAGATTTCGGAGGCTCTGGAGCTCAAGAAACACGTTTTTTTGACCTGGAACCCTTGCCGCCGCAGCAGCCCGCCCCAGCTGATGCTCTAGCTACACCCTATGGCATCAAAATTAGTGGAGACGATTCAACACTATTTGTTTTAGCAGCCGGTTCAGACAAACTAATCACCATCGATGCCGACAGCGGAGAAGTGCTTGGCCGAGTCGCTGTTGATGCCACTCCGCGTGGTGTTGCATTGGTCAGCGCCAATGATGGTAGCCCAAAACAGGCCTGGGTGTTAAACGCCGTTGAAAATACAGTCTCCTTGGTTGATGTCACTACGACTAGCAATCCTAGATTAGTTGACACAGTGGTGCTTGAAGATCCGACGCAGCCTATTATTAAGCGCGGTCGTAAAGCCTTTGAAACCGCAATGGCCTCAACCACAGGCACGTTCTCGTGTTCCAGCTGCCACCCGGACGGGCACACCGATCAGTTGGTATGGGTACTTGCAACCCCCATCGTCACCCGTGGTGATCAAATCCAACCAAGAATTACTATGCCTATTCGCGGATTGCGAGACACTGAACCTTATCATTGGGACGGTATTCCCGGCGATCCTTATGGTGGTGTTAATGCGGCGAACACAGATGGTTATGTGCCTCCGAACAGCGACATTAACGACCCGACTACGTCAACTTTGGATCTTATTGATGGTGGCCTATCCAGTACCATGCACTGGATAGGCAAAACTAATACTAATGACGAAGGAAAACTCGGCAAGCTCACGGCGGCCGAACGTGACGATTTGTCTGTCTTCCTGCTGAGCGTTCCCTACCCTCCTGCACAGCGCCGACCCTATGACAATGTTCAGAGCGAAAGAGCCAAAGAGGGCTTTAGATTGTTTCATATTGAGGGTAATGGCGGTGGCAGAGCCGGAGTTTGTGGGGATTGTCATCGTCTGCCGCACTTGGTTAGTACCAATCATCCAACTATCGGGATGGATACGCCGACATGGCGCGGTGCTTATGATCGGTTTCTGATCTTGCCACAAGGACGCATCAATCTAGTTACTCTACAGCCCTTTGCCGAGCTGGCGGAACAAGGCATCCCTGAGCGGGAATTGTGGCGTCGTACCTGGGCCCAGCGCGAAGCATTCGATCCGGTGTGGGATATGGTGGAAGAGCACAGCACGGGCTATTCAGGTGCCTTTGCTCGCCAAGTAACCCTTAATCAAGCATCACTGGCGAAGCCAATAACTTTAGACATCATCAATGCACTAGAACAGTCTGCGCATGAGGAGGCAATAATATTAGCTGTTAGCGGCGTGATGATTGAAGGCAATAACGGACAAGCAGTTTCCATGCGCTTTGACGGCAAAGAGTATGTAAGCTCTATTGGTAGACACACGCAGGAAGAATTAGTCGCCTTGACCCGTGAAGGAAAATTCATAGGCACTTTTACCGGCCACCATGGCGTGAACACCAATTTTGACCATCCACAACCGGCGCTATGGACTTTAAGCCCGATCCACGAGCAAAGTGGCCCGCAAGAGTTTCCAAGCTTCCATTCCGAACAGCTCTCCATGTCTCTAAGCGCGCGGCACGTTGGTACCGATGCCCATATTATAGTCAACGGCAGACGCATGGATGGAACTATTGATCTGTTAGAAGAAGAAATTATTCGCGTCGAATTAGCCGAGAGACCACCGCTAGGCATGAACTTACTGCAACTGCAAACTCGCGGCGGATTGATCAGCAACGATTTCATTTTTTATGTCACCGCTAAAGCAGTACCAAAGCGGGCGCTGACGCTGGGTGAAATCATTCAAAATAATGGCTGGGAAATTTTGCTTGGAGACTGGGTTGATGTCTCAACTCGCGGCGAATTCCAAGTGAGTTTAAATTGGAAAATCAAAAACCAGCTGCTCGAAATGTCCTTCACTGAACAAGCTGGGTCAACTATTGCGTCTATCAACATAGATCCCAGTTCCGGTGAAATCGTTCATTCCGGAATTAATCCGCTTGGTGCATCAATCACAGGAACTTGGGACTTTGCAGTTGAGGAAGGGCCAAGATTTGATGGAAAGTACCTTTCTCCCGAGGGTACAGAAGGCGGAATAAGCATCCAAATGGTTCCGCAGGATAACGATGCTTTGTTGTTTAAAATTGCGCAATCGACTATTTCAATGATGCGGAAATAGAGAGTTTTAGCTAAAGCTCCAGATTATGTAGTGCAGGGTCCACCAGAGGGACTTTCTTGGCAATAGTCGCCGCCCTAAGTTGTATGCTGTTTTGCATACTTCTTTCGAGTTCACTGCCAAGGGATCAAGAATGTCTACTTAATCAACGAGAGACTACGATATTTCTTAATATCAGATAGTATAAGGTGCTATTTGAAAAAAAATTGAGGATCAATAGTCACCACAACGTGGTTGAGTCTCAGCGATCACTGCCCGATCCGCTTCATCGATTTTAATACTGTATTTTTCGGCCATACGCTTCCATATGCTTAGGTATTCACAATGAAAGCCTTTGGCTGGGAGGTATTCGCTAGGACCCTTCGACCCTTTGACTGAGTTTTCATAGTCATCAACAAGCAGTAAGTTGTCTTGATCTGTGGCAAAGGCTTTCTTCTTTTTATTTGACCAAGCGTCGCCTCCATGCTCATGGGCGTAGGCAAGCGGGATCACATGATCAACATCCAGATCAGACGCCTGATTTAATTGCTTTTCTGTATATGGGTCAAACCACACTCCTGCAGATACGACACAATTATGGCTGTTTGTAAAAGTGACGTCAGACAGACTCTCCCTTACCAATAACTCATGGCGGAGGTTCTGACAATCGTTATCACTATCAGGCCACCTTACTAGGTAGTCCTCTCTCCTGTATTGCTGATCGCGATCACTTAAGATCGTATATCGTAACAAGGCAGAAACGGAGAGTAGGAAGAATAAAAATAAGTTTAATACGTATCGGCGTTTGCGGGGTGTTATCACAGAATTCTAAATTCCTTAGTCATCAAGCTCTGATGCAATGTTTTTGGAAGCCAGTTTCGCTCTGTAGCGAGACTTCGTGTGTAAGCTAATTACAAGGCGTGGAGTTGAATAGTGTTCCCTTGAATCACAAGGAACAGCGCGAGAAAAATAGTAGTAGGAGTCTTTTTGGTAAGTGTAAGAAGTGTGTTT
>Ga0163109_10000890_pt1 | contig 23517 bp, 20 predicted proteins | sample CRUFie1St13metaG_FD_108704 | JGI IMG/M metagenome (GOLD analysis project Ga0163109, IMG submission 108704) | Marine microbial communities from the Costa Rica Dome - CRUD Field 142mm St13 metaG | ecosystem: Environmental > Aquatic > Marine > Oceanic > Photic zone | place: Costa Rica: the Eastern... | reverse complement strand
TTAAGTACACCAGCAAAAGTATTACCTGTGTCATCAACTTGTAGGTTGTTAGAGTTTAAAGCTGGTGTGTAATCTAACACGCCTGCCATTTGAAGAGCAGAAGCGACGTCGGATGAACATAACATGATGTTACCTTTTCCTCTTCTTGTTCCTCTTGCGATCTCATTTGCTTCTCTTTCGATTTGGAACATAAGACCTTTGAACTTTTCAACCATCCATCTACCGTTTGAATCAACGTCTAGGTCAAAAGTACCTGCTGTAGATGTATTTTGTTGTGCACCGTCAATAGCGACGATGTTAACTGTTCTAACAATCTCTCTGTTGATTTCCGCTAGGATCTCAGTTGAAAGGATGTTAGCAAGTTCTGTCTCAGCGTCAAGACCATGAATAGCTTTCAAGTCTTGTGCTAGTTCCATTGAGTACTCAGCTTTTAAAGCTCTTGACTTAGCTGTAACACTGATCTTCTCGATTGAGAAAGCCATTTCAGCAAAAGCGTTTGAACCGCTGTCGCCTAAAGCTTCAGCTTTAGCTGTTGTCATACCACCTGCGAAGTTGTAGTTGTCTGCATCTCCTGATGGTTGTGTACCCACATTACCCGCTTCTGCACCAGCAATTGTGGTGTTAGCGATGTCGTCTACTTGTGTAGAGAAGCCTGTATTTGCTTCGTTGTAGAATGCCTCATCTCCACTTTGAGAAGTATATCTGCTTCTCATTGCAAAGATTAAACCAGTAGGACCGGTCATTGGCTGAACACCAACTAAGTCATAAGCGACTAAGTTTGGCATTGCTCTACGTACGAGACTAATTAAGACTGGGTCGTAGTTATCGATTGAGCTACCTGTAGCGTTAGTTGGAGCTGCCTCTAATAGAGAAGCTGGGCCGAAACCTTGCTCTTCTTTTAGTGCACGCTCTGTGTTTTCTAAACAAACTGCAGTAACTGCTTTCTTGTGACTGTCTCCGATTTCTGGAAGGTCAGCATGCTCGATAATTGGACTCCACTTTTCATTTAAAGTATCGTAATTTGATTGCATGATTGCTCCTATTTTCTGACAGTTCTGCTTATAGCATCACTGTATTTTGCAATTGATTCTGGTAACTTAACTGATGTTTCTTCGCTTAAGTCAACAGGATCTTGGTCTTCTACATCTGCAGAGACCTTTGCGTTATTGTTTCCGAAGTATGATTCTTTCAAAGTGTTAACCTTGTTAGAAAAATCTTCGACGTTATCATAATCTAGACCTTCCGATAGAGCACGGAGTTTTTCAATCTGTGTTTCTGCTAAGCCTTCTGTAGCCTCAACAAAAATGTTCTGTACTTGAGCTTCGATTAATTCGTTGCCCATTGCGATTTTGCTAGATGTTTCCTCTTCTAGCTTTCCTTCTAATTCTTCGATTCTGTTCTGAAGATCAGTAAGAATATCTGAGTCTGCTTCCTCTGGAATTACTACATTGTGTGCTTCCATTAGACCTCTTAAGCCATTCATGAATGATTCAGCAACTTCAACTTTTAATGAAGACTCAATAGCAACTTGGTTTTCTTCCATCCATTGCTCGCTTAAGTAGTTGATGTACTCGTCTACTTTAGCAGTCATGTCTTCAGCAATTTGCTCTTTAGCTTCTGTTAGTTGTGTATCAAATGCTTCAGTATAAGATTCGTTAAGGTCTGAGATTCTTGCATTGACAGCAGCTTCAAATACTGTCTCAGCTTTTTCTCTTAACTCTTCATCTAAATCTTCACCGAATATAGCATCAATGTCTTCTTTGACTCCACCTTTGTGTCCAGGTGCCATTTCTTTACTTCCTTGACCAGGTGTGACAGATTCACCAGAACCTGATGGTCCGCCTACCATACCTTCGCCTGCAGCTTTATAAGCTTTACGCGCAGGTGCTTTTTTACCTGACTTAGAAGAGATTAAATCTTCACCTTTAGACTCGGAGCCGGATTTCTCTGATGATCCACCAGGGTTAGGCGCAGTAAAAGATGCTGTCTTATCAGCAGGTCTTTTATTATTACCTTTCACTATTGGATCAGCAACAGCAGAATTCTCACCGCTGGCCTTAAACTCGTCAAGTTCTACTTGCTCTTCGGCCACAGCTTCGATTTCTTCGTTGTCGAACTTCTCTAGTTCATTAGCCATTTCTTTCTCCTCGTAAATTTTGAGTATATTCTATTATGTTTATTTATAAATTATAGGTTTACAGGGTATTTAGGAATTTTTCAAATAGGGCAATCGAATTTTCATTCAATTTCCTGGCTGAATCATTACCTGTTCTAACTATTTCCTCTATAACTGCTTGGCTCTGCCATGAGTTGCTAGCGGCATCGTAAACCCACTCAACACCTTCCATAACACCATTCACAAAAGCGTTTGGTGCGGAAGGATCAGCAACTATATCTCCAGCAGTAGCAAGTTGAAAATCACCCTGCACTTCGTTAATACCATCGCCGTTTAGTCTTAGACTCCCCATACCTCTTGATGATACACCTAATGATGCACCTTCGTCGATTAAAGATTTTACAATCTTTCCGTATGGAGTATCCATGATCTTTGCTTTACCAATATAATCATTACCTTCTCTTCTTAAGTCTTTGATCATATGTGAAACTCTTTCTAAGTTTATTGTAGGTCCATCGGGATGTCCTAACTCACCATATGCTCTGTTCTGCTTAACGAAAGTATCGTTATATCTTTTTACTTCTTTGTCAAGAGTTTCCATAGGATACATTCTTCCGTTCCTATTTTTAATTCCACCTTGCATGAAAATACCTTCAATGAAATGTTCCTTCTTACCACTTCCATCTTTAGCTTCAGTAATAACTGGGCTCACATTATCAAAAGTTGTTTCTGCTATCAGCTTCATCGTCTCTCCTAATCAGTAAATGCTACAGGAGTAAACTTTCCTGCGCTTGCGTAAATCTTGTCTGAGGCTGCTTTCTGGAAAAATGATGTTCCAGCTTCAACCGTCGTGTTTCCTATTGCAGTATTAGCTGAGTCGACTATTGTAATAGTTGCTGCAGCTGTGTGGTAATGTTTTACAACATGTGCATTCAATGCAGAGTTAGCATTTGCTAAGTCTGTTGGTGCTGTGAATTCTGATCCTTTTAGTTTTAGAATTCTACCCATTGTCATCACCTTCTATCTCTGAGATTGTTTGAAGAGCAAAGTCTACTGCAACTTCTGGCTCCTCATCTAAGAGTTTATCGAACTTCTCTAAGTTCTCTGATGTAAGATTTTCTCTTACAAAGTCAACTGCATCTTCTGCTTGTTGTACTTGTTCGTATACTTCAGCGTCTTCACCTTCTTTGTAGTGACCTGCGCCTGCATTGTGATGTGTTTGATCCTTCTGTACTACATCACCTTTAAAAACTTTGTCCTGTTCTGCTTCATCTTTGTATGCTGGGTGAAGAGTTTTTTGAATAGAGTCTACATGCTTCTCTATGAAACGTCTTTCAGCTTCAGATTTTGGATTAGCATAATTGGAGACAGCTCCAGCTTGTTCCTCTGGATCAGGTACTAAATCAATCTTCTTTAGTTCGACTATTTGTCTTAATGATTTCATGTCTTTTTCCTTTTTCTCTAAGCCTCTTCGTCTTCGACTTCTTCAGGCTCTTGTTCTACTTCTTCACTCTCGCCATCGTCAGCAACTTCTTGTTCAACTTCGTCTTCCACCTCAACGTCATCCTCAACTGGTTCTAAGTCTAGTTCAGGTTGAACTTCTACTGGTTGACCATCTTGGTCTTCAGATCCCATAAACTCATTTGCAATAGAATCTTTCATGCCTTGAACTTTATCGCTTATCTTATTTAGCAAAATGTCATTCATGGCTTCACCAGCTTTGTTGGGTTTATCATCCAGAGCTAAATCAACTACTGTTCTTGCTGTTGCATTGTCTGTCATAATAATCTCCTATTATATTTATATATATTACGCTTGCTCAGGCGGAGCTTCTGGGAATCCATTACCAGATTCTGGCGGTTGTTCGCCTTGTTCTGGCTCTTGATCGGGCATCATATCTTGAACTTCTTGTTCTGCCTCCGCATCAGTTTCCATCTCAGCATGCATTTCTTCAATCTCGTCTTCTGTTTGTTTAAGTATATTTTTCTTGACCCAATGTACACTGAAGTACTTACCTAAGTATGGATCAACGTCGTTTACTGCACTAATCTTTTCTCTGAATATTTCTATCTCTTTTAGTTCTGAGAAGTGACTATCTGTTACGTAATCAAATCTCATCTCTCTTCTTAGAGTTGGCCAGTCATCAGGAACAATAACACCTTTAAGTATTAGTTGTTTCTCTAATGCATGTTCAAATATTCTCGAGAACTTAAGTCTGATTCTAGCAATAAACTTTTGAAACTTTATTTCATCTCTACTAATTTCAGATGCTCTACCAATTGCAAAACCTGTTTCAGGTTCTAGTCTTGATACAGGAACATTTAATGCTCTGTATAGTTTCTTTTGGAAGTATAGGACATCGTCCATCTCTCCTAAGTTCTGACCAGCTGGTAAGGTGGTAATCTCTGTTCCTTTACCACCTTCCCTTCTTGGTAGCCAATAGTCTTCTAGCATTGTCATGAACTTTCTATCGTCTCTAAGTTCACCAGTTGTTGCATCGTAGACTAATCTGTTTTTATGTTTAGCCATCATATCTCTTAGATATTGTTCGGCTTTCACTTTTGGTAAATTACCAACGTCAATATAGAATATTCTTCTCTCTGGTGCTCTTGAAATTCTGTATATGACTGTTGCATCTTCTAGAACCCTAAGTTGGTTCAAAGGCTTGATTGCTTTATGTAAGTGAGACAATACCATTTTATTATCTTCACTCATTAAACCAGATGTGCAATGTAGGATACTATCCTTTGCTATTTTTAAACCTTGGGTAGTTCCTTGAGCGGGATTGACCATGCCTGGACCACCTTTAAATCCTTTTTCGTTGTACAAATAGTATTCTTGTTTTGTCTGTGCTAACTGAACAGTGTTAGGACCAGTACCAGATTTCTTTTTCTGTACTTGTCTAACTTTCCTGATTCTTCTTGGATCTATGTACCTTAGTTCTTGAATACCTAGTTGTGGGTTCTTTTCGTCTATGATTACATGGTAATATAATCTACCATCAATATACCAATGTCTGAATATTTCGTAAGACTGTCTTTCAAAATCAAGTAAGTCTTTTATGTTATGAAATTCATCTTGTATGCTTTTCTTAACTGAGTCTGTTACGTTTACTTGATCTAAGTCTAATTCGACTGTATGTGATTCAGGGTCGTAAACAATGGATTCATTGACTACATCGTCAATTGCATTCTCACACTCGGGCTGCATAGACATCTTTCGATACCTAGTTACAAGCTCACCTTCTGTTTTGGATGTGTGTTCTAGATCAACGTACTGTCCGTAGACGCCTCCTTCAGCAACTACGACTGCACCGTCGTCCTCAGATTTGGGTACAAAGGATCCCAGATCAACGTCTGTTTTTTTCCTGTTTATTTCGAATCCGAAGAGTTCCATGTTTACCTCATAATATATTTATATGGGCAATAGTATACCCACATAAAGATATAAAGGCAACAGTTAAGTTGCCTTTATCCTTAGTTTCCGCCTGCGTTTCCTGTAGAACCACCAGTAACTTCCCACCAGTCGTATTGGAAAGTGACCTGGAATTCTTGAATGATATCCGTAGCGTTCCAATCAACTTCCATCTCAGTTATGTTAACTGGGAATATTCCGTTGAATGTATACTCTCTAATTGGTACACCAGTTTTACTAAACTGTGTTACCTGAGCTGTTTGCTTGTAAGCTAAATCAGCTGCAGAACCAAAACCTCTTACGTTACCCAAATGAGAGTTGATTGTGTTCATCCACTCTTCCATTGAGTTTCTAATTAAGAAGTCCTCATCATTCATTACTGTTACGTTCCACTCAGCAAATGTTCTATCGCCTGATATTTTAACCTTTCTTCCGAAGTAAGGTACTTCAATGAAACCTAATGTAGATGCAGGTACCTGAGATGCTCTTATTAAGAACGGTGTCTTTAGGTCTCCTGCAGCATTAGCTGGGTTAGTAATATTCACTTGGAACAGGGTAGGTCTAGCACCACCAAGGGCTAACTGGGACCTAATTTCGTTTATGTTAAAAGCCATTTTTGTCTCCTATTCCTATTTATTAAAACTGTCCAGTAATCTCTGAGAATTCTACACCACTTCTTACAGCAACAAAGTTCAATTGAATAAAGTTGATGCTTCTTGATGGTTTGATGTAGATGTCTCCTACAAATTCGTTTCTATCAATAACTTCACCTGTGTTGTTTGTTTCGTCACAAACCACTCTGAAGTCTTGGATACCTCTTCTTCCCTGAACATCTCTTAAGAATGGTACTACCAAGTTCTTAAATTGAGATCTAGTGAAGCTATCGTTAAATTCAAACAATGTGAATTTAGCTGCAGTTGATATTGCCTTCTCTAAGACAATGAACAATCTTCTTACGTTTAGTCTATCAAATGCAGATGGCTTACCTAGTAATGTCTTATCACCAAATAGGATTGTACCTTGACCTGGGAATGTAACTACTGGGTTAATGTCTGCTTGATATAATATGTCTCTTTCAGCTTTCTTAGGATTGAATGGAAGTTTAACTAAGTTCTTAATTGCACCTCTATTGTATCCAGCTGGTGAGAACCATGCGTCTCTTAATTGGTCACTTCTAACTGCAAGACCTGCTACGTCTCCATTTAGTGGAATATATCTATAAACATCGTTATACTTGTCGTATTGATATTTGTATCCACTATCTAACATTGCGTATGATGAGTTTGTTAACCCATTTCTAAATGCTACTATTGCATCCATCTCGCCACCAACGTTGTTTACTACATCGTCTTTAGCTGGTGATGCAAATAAGACACAGTCTTTTCTGCTTTCACAAATGTTATCTGTAATGTATTTTGCAAGACCATTACCAACTGTTCCGTTACCTATACCTTTACCTTGTAAGATTAAACTTACATCAACATCTTCTGCTGATTTGTATAAATCGTAACCTGCTGTTACAGCTGTGTATATGTTAGCATTTGATTCTGGTAAAGAATCAGCACCTAACTTTAATGAGTCATATGTTGCATTGTCTGTTGTTAAAGCTGTTGAAGATGCTGCTGTTGTATTAGCTGCTAAGTTGTAAGCACCTTTTGCATATATCCAGTTTGATTGTGCTTTTATAACATCAATCCAGAAGTTAGTTTCTCCTGATTCTGTTTTTGCATCTGTTGCTCTTGACTTACCTTCAAAAACTTCTAATATTTGACCTTTTGTTCCTGTGATGTCTCCATCTTCGTCTGCTACTACTACGTGGATCTCGTCTCCTACACCACCTTTAGCATCAACGTATGTAGATGTTCCTGGTGCTGCTCTTACTTGATCGTAGTATTTCCAATATCTATCAAATGAAACACCAGATAGGTTTTGGTTACCTGTGTAAGCAGATTTAAAAGTAAATGTTGTGCTGTTTGCAGCTTCAACTTCTAAGTAGTAAATACCTACTGTTGAGTTACCAAATTTAATTTTATCTCCAACTTGTACAAGTCCTGTACCACCTGAGATCTCATTCTGAGATGTTGTTGCTAATGTATTACCTGCATTGATGCTCAACGTTCCTGTTGAACTCTCTAAGTAATCGTTTGCACTCTTACAAACTGATACTTGTAAGCTGTTTCCAAGCGCACCTGGATATCTAGCTATAAAGTGATCATTACTTGTAATAGTTACTGAATCTATGAAATCTTCGTTTTTGACTACAACTGCTGCAGAACTGCCGTTTGACACAGCATTGTTTGCACCAGAGTCAGCAACTCTGCTCACAAATAGTTTATTACCGTATGCTAAAAAGTTAGCAGCGGTAAAAAATGTTTCTGGGTTTAGATCCCCGTCAGGTTTATGAAAACGGTTGACTAATGTTTCCTCGCTGTCAATTAAGACACGAGTGTCCACTGGTCCCCATTTGAAAACCCCTGCTAAGGCGCCTTCTGTAGTAGAAACTGCTGGTACAACTGTACTCAAATCAACTTCTGATACATTTACGCCTGGACTGACCTGAAATGCCATTTCAATTCTCCTTTCTTTTACGGTAGATTATAAAGCTCTGTTATATTTATAAAACTCGATACTAGAAGGGACTCTCACTTTCGTAATCCCATCCATCAACAATAACTCGTTCTCCACCTTTAAATTCGTCATCTTCTTGCCATAGGTCACTATCTTGACCATCTGTAATTACTCCAAATGGTGTCAACTGTTCCTCTAAGGCTTGTTGATTTAATTCATATAAGTTCTTTCTTATATCTATGTCAGTCAGTTCTTTGAAGTAGTCTTGCTGCGATAACCACGCGAAAAACACAAGACACATTACCAAATCATCGTTTCTTCCTTCTTCTGCTTCGTAACTAGTTCCTCTTTTATTAGCTACAAACGTCGTAAGTTCTGACAAGATATCAAAGTCGTTTATTATCATTCTATCATTTTCGATGATAGTTTTTAACATTGAACATCCTATTCGTTTCAATGAAGGTGTAGTTCTTACACCCATTTGACTATCTCCACTACCGAATCCACTACCTGCAATCTGTCCAGCACGACCTTTCCACTGAGCATTTATTAAGGTATCATATTCTAAATCATGATGTAATATGTCAGCTACCTGCTGACCTATATCATTTATCTCTACTAACACGTGAGCATGATTGTATGCCATTGCAGCATTGTATACTGCTTTTGGATACAACACTGGTGCAATAGTATTGTTTCTATATGTTGCAACTACTTTATATGGTACTTCTGTAACATCAAATACTACAAAAGCACTATAGTCATTACCAACACCTCTACTTGTATCTACTGTAATAGTATAGATATGTTCTGGTTCTGGCGGTGCAAATATTTTTAAATCTTCGTTAAACTGTTGAGGTTCTTCAAATACTAAATGTCTTAACTTATGTGGATCAATTAATGTATCACTGGATCCTAAGAACTCACATTCAAACTCAACTGCAAATTGTTTCTCTGAAGTGTTTCTAATAGTTTCTTCTTTCCACTTCTCATCTCTTCCTGGAACATCCCACCAGTTAACACTTACTGTAGCATAATCATTATATCCTTTCTCTGCATCATGCCAAAGTTTATAAAACATATTCATACCATTTGGTGTAGATGTAATCAATACTCTTGATGTTCTACCAGATGATATTGTAGGATATACAGAACTAAAGAACTCATCTTGTACTGTTGATGGTACGAATGCAAACTCATCTAAGTATACTAAGTTAATAGACATACCCCTAACAGATGATGCTGATGTAGATGATGCAAATATCTTTGAACCATTCTCTAGTTCAATATTACCTTTGTTCCATTCTACTACACCTTGTTGTAAGAACCATGGTAAGTTCTCATATGCTAATTGTAATCTTGAAAGAATCTCTCTTGATGTAGCTGCTTTGTTAGCAAGTATAGCAACATTAAAGTCTGGATTGAATAATGCATAGTGCATCATAATAGCAACCATAGTAGTTGTTTTACCAGTCTGTCTAGGCATCTTACAGATAACAAATCTGTTATCATCTACCGTATGCATTATCTCTTTCTGATAATCATATGGTTCGTATGGTATTAGACCCTCATCAATGTTGACGATCTTAATATATTTTTCACAAAAGTAAACTACATCTTTACTACACTTAACTATCTCTTCAATCTCTTCTTGCGAGAAGTCAATTTGTATGTTAGCTTTCTTAAGTTTTGGATTTCCTAGGTAATGATCAGCCATCTTTTTTTGGTTTTATTTTTCTTGCCCCACCTTCTATTAGATCGGTAAGGTCTTTGGTGCTACCTACAAAAAGATTGTTTGTTACTTTTTGATTTTTTTGTTCCTCTGGTTGTAGGTCTTTCATTTTCTTTTGTAGATCAAGTAAGTCTTTGTTAGCAGTAGACAATGTTCTTACTAAATCTGCTACTACTTCAAATGATCTAGGATGCTGTGATTGGTTAGCTAAATCAACTATACCATTAAGAGCATCTGTTCCTCTTTCAATAATGTTGTATAAATTTTCTCTTGCGTATTGAAAGTCAGAATCTAGTTTAGGATCGACTTCTGGTTTAGCCTTTTCTACTGTTCCTTCAATTACTTGTGGTGTTAGATCAAGTGCTTTTGCTATTTTATCATTATGTTGCGTCATTAAAATAATCCTCAAAATTCACGATATCGCCATATGTATCAGTACTATTTATGCTATTTGCAGATATAGATGCTGCAGCATTAGTAGTTGGGCTACCGTTTGCAAGTAAGCCAGGCTTGACTTTTACGCCAACTGAAGGTGTGTTTGCATAGGATCCATTTGCAAATTGACCTGTTAAACTTACGTTTGCTTCTCTTATTGTTGACTGTTCTTTTATTGGGCCAAACAAATAAGCTCTCATTCTAAAACCTAATGTCCATATTAGTGCTCTTCTAGTTTCAAAATCTCCTTCGTAAGTATCCTGTGAAGATAATGATTCTAATATAATTGGTATGTCTGTTTTTATTCCCATCTCAGGAATTAAGTCTATAGTTGCTGTAAACTCTGGTGTAAAGAAAGGCACTATTTGTTCTAGTAGTTGTGTTGCATCTTCTGCATATCTAGCATATATGTTAAAGTCAAATGATATATCATATGGCACTGGTTGAAATTGGTATTTCATTTTACCACCAGTTGCTGCATCACCTGGATCTTTTCTCCACTTATTCATGGTGTTTAACTTTCTACTTGGATCATATTGTAGAGTAGTCATCTCAAAAGATAATCTTGGTAGTATGATTGATTGTTGGTTTAACAACTCTGGGTTTTGTTCTAACCTTGCTGTTACTTTTTCTCTAGGTGCATATGTAAGTGGACACTTTATAGTTTGTATAATATTACCACTACTATTCTTTCTATTGATATGTAAGTCGTTAAACATTGTACCAAATAGTATGATAAACTTTCTTAACGACTGATGATAAAATTGTTGTCCTAACATTAGAATGTACCGCCTTCACTAAATGGATCGGCGTCACTAAAGTCAATAAAGTTATCTGCACCAGATTCAAAGAAGTCATTCTCACTATCTGCTACTGTATCAACATTAACTAAATCTAATCCATCTAGTAATATTCTTTGTCCAGTTTCTATATGTATAGGTAGTTCTGGATCTCCTGTTTCCATGAACAGCATTTGATTTCTGTATATGTCTAATGATGCTGCTTGCTCTAACTTATCTATTTCATGTATACCAGTACTTAACCTTTCACCAGAATATTCAAACATTTCTAATCTTAGTTCATAGAATTGTAATGCACCCATTTGATAGAACACTGGTTCATGTTCTACAAAGTTAACTGTATACATTTTATTATTAAGTGGGAAGAATATAACATCACCTTCTCTAGGTCTAGCAATGTTTGCTTTTGTTTCATTACCTACTTCTGATTCAAATGTCCATCTCGCAACAGACATTGTCATTGTATCTCTTTGTTCTACACCAAACTTAGATAGGAAGTCTCCTTCACCACCAAAGCCTTCTACTGTATTGATATACATTGGTACTGTATAGAAATCTGACAATGTACCTAAATCATCTTCACCATATAGATAATCATAATCGCCATAAGTTTTTGGAATGTAATATGCTTCGATTCCATATATGCCTATGGATTCGATAGTTAAGTCTTCTATTAGTTGTTGTTCTTGACTACTAGAGAAGTTGTTAAAAAATACATTCTGTCCGCTCATAATTAACCAACCATATCTTCTGGTGGGTATGAGTATGCTACTGCCATTTCTTCTTCAAGCTGTTGTCTTTCAGAAAAAGCATCGTCATATATCTTCTGCCCGTTAAACTGCACTCCTCCAGGTAATTGCATACCTTCGAACTTAGTTAAGTTAGAACCCCATTGTAATTTTATTAAACATGAAGCATATCTTAATAACCATCTGTCTTTCCAGATATCTGTATAAGTATCTGGATCCACAACTCTATATGCTTTCATTACAATAAAGTCGCCTACATTTAGTCTATCCCAAGACATATCTACATGCAATTGGTTTAGATGTCTGTTATATCTTATTCTTTGCTTACCTACTAGTATCTCTTCGATCATACGTATATTTTGGAAGTTCATATAGTAAGGGACCAGTTCATACCTAGAAAGGTCGTAGAGGTCGTTTAAAGCGATCTGATACCGTATATTAAACAGGTTATTAGTACTAGTTGCATCACCGATATCAAATATGTCAACTATACCTATAATGTTCTCTGGTATAGTAATATACTTGTTGTCTATGTCTGTTTGTGTAACTGATTGTTTGTAGTAGGTATGCTCCATACCATCAAAGTGATAATCAGCATAATAGTCTAATGCTTCATCTACTCTATCGTCTACTTGATCTTCGTCTACATTTATTTCTATGACAGGCTTACCTAATCTTCTTAAGCAATGTTCTTTAAATGTTGATTTGTCTGTCGGTCTACTCATTTTTTATTCTCCCCATGCAATGCTTCCATTTGCTTGGTATACTTTAAATACTCTTCCTGTGTTATCTTCTAAATCTGTTCCTACTCTTAGGTCTCCATCAATGTCTAATGTGGCTTGTGGATTAGCTTCACCAATACCTATCTTATCAGCAGCTGCATTAGCTGTCAATAGATCACCACCAATCTTAATACTAGCTTCACCTATTGATTCGCTTCTAGCATTATCTTTAACTAAATTAGCAATGTGTCTAGCTTTACTTACCATTCCTTACCCCCAAACTATATCGCCATTGGCGTTGTATATTTTTAATTCTCTATTACTTGAGTCTAACAATTCACCAGATGTAATAACATTACCTGATAAGTGAAGGTCACCATTGATAGACATTGTATGTCTTGGATTTGTATTACCTACACCAATATTATTATTAGCTGCTATTGAAAAATTGTTAGTTGTAAAAATACTATATACGTGAATTTGTACCACGTCGTTATTACTACATGCAGATGTTAATACTACATTTGCTGTATTGTTTGCTGTATAGTCTTCTACATGTTCTAAAAGAATACCATTCAAAAAAACTTTTACTGAGTCAGCTTCTTTATAGTTTAAACTACTACTATGGTTATCTGATCCAGCAAAATTTGTTTGGCCTTCTGATGCTGTAAATTCATATTCCTTAAATGCACCTGTAGGTAATGGATTAAGGTCATACTTACCTGTTGCTGTATTGTATTGTAATATAGCATTGTTTGTAAGTGTGCCATCATTAACATCTAACAAGTCTGCTAGATTACTAGTTGTGCCAGTTCCACCAGTAGATGTCAGTGTAATAACATTAGTTGTATTGAGTGCATTGTGCTCAACACTACCACTTGATAGATTTACCTTAACATTTAAAGCTGCATCATTGAACAAAGTGTTTGACATTATTTTGTTACCTCTGGCGTTACTGTTACTAATCCTTCAAGGATTCTTGATATAGCATTAGAAGATGATTTTAACTCTACATCGTAAACATATCTTCCAGGAGATAGAGCAGCTGTTACTGCATTGTTCATAGATAACGTAAGCGTAGAATTAGCTACACTTAGTGCTGTTGTAAATGCTGTTGAATTAGATGAAGAGAAAGTTTTTCTCATCTGTGAGTTTGCACTATATCCTGTTAAGTTTAAATTAGTGCCAGATGAATCTGATAAATTTATAGTTGTTGAAAAATCTGTACCTTGATCTAAAATGATGTTTACACGCGTTGCCATCAATACTCCTGTTATAAATACTAATACTATTTATAAGAGGAATTAATTATGCAACTGCGAAATGACTTCAAATATGCCTTAATCGAGGAATATAAAACATACTGGAACGCTTACGATAATGCTAATGAATTTTATTCAGACATATTATCTGCAGAACCTGATATGGCAGAACACTTTGGACAAAGAAGATTAGCTGCTAAAGGACAGAACGGTTATATTGAACTTAGATTAATTGACCAAAACACTTTATGGTTTGTAATGTATGGTAAAACTAAAAGAGCATTAGATTGCCTTGAAGTTGTCAACAAAGATAAAATAGAGTATCTTGGTTCAAAGAATCGTTTAATGGTTCAAAGAAAAATTATTGATTGTCAGAATTTAGATAAGTAGCTTCTTGACCTTGAGCAACTTCTTCTGAAGTAACTTCCTCAATAATATCTTCCCAGATGTTTTCATCGAACACAACCCAGCCAAGTGTTATTCTTGGACCACCATATGCAGCATGCCACATAATTTTATTGTGTTCAGATTTCTTACCATAGTATCCTAATTTACAATGCCAGCCAGGTACATCTTGCATATGTACTAACTTAGTATCAGGATCTGGTTGTAATGAACCTTCTTGTTCTTGTGAACTGTCTAAGTGACGCCAATAGCCTTCGCCTGTTGGGTTCCAAGTAAATAAACAATTAAACCCTGGTACATTCCAATTAGTATGCCATGCAATGTATCCGTCTTTTGGATAATACATTTTTAATGCACAGAACTTATAACCAATGTATGCACCTAAAGTATCATCAAGGTTTTGTGATTTCTCAATGTACTTTTTAATCCACTCCTTTTCATCTGAAGTAAATCTATCACCTTCATGTTCTAATGTTTTTCTTAGTGTGGGTTCGTTTAAATCATAACCAAAGCTATCTGGTGGAAAACCATCATGTTCTTCAATCTGTCCACTTTTTAAACATTCAATAGATGCAGCATATTCTGATCTATCCTCTCTCTTAAACTTACCTTTTGTTCTCCAATTAGGTAATTTCTCATCTGGTGGGTTTGCCGAGACCCACTCACTATATTCATTTAAAACGGTCAAAAGAGCCGTAGGCAAAGTCAAAACCTGTCTCATTGATAATATAAGCCTCCTTCTTGTTTACTTTATCAGGATCAATTGTATAATGTAGAAATGCTTTTTCCGTCCCTGGTCTAAGCTCTTCTTCTTTGTATCCTGTTACAAAATTATATTTAGTATCGTTTGGGAACCTCTGTATGTTGACATCTAAGTCAGGGTTCTCATACAATGCTCTCCAAAATGCAAATGTGTCCCAATATTTAAGACCAATTGGAAATGGAGAGGTATTCTTTTCTATCGTATGTTTCTTATACCATTTCAACCACTCATCCCAAAGTCTTTGTGTTCGTTCATTCTTTCTCCAAACAAACATACCACAGTGCCATCTGAATTTATGAGCCTTTCCTTCTTTATATAGTTTTATATGTTCAGGTCTATAATGCTCTAATTCAGCACCTGGTATACCAGGACCTACTTGATCATCGTGTGTGAAGTATACAACCTTTGCATTGTAAGGTCTGTTCTCTGTCATCATGACATCTGCATCACCAAGACAATCAAATACTTCTTCTATTTCATTGTTTAACACAAAGCCATCAACATCCAAATAACAAGTAATGTCAAATGGAGTTTGTGGCAATGCCCATAGTTTTGTTCTACAATGAACAGGCACAGGTGTTACAAGATGATCAAATAATTCTCTATCTTCATCTCTTACCCATTCTTCATGGGTAAACACTGCCACCTTTGCATCTGGTACTTCGTCTTTTAACGACTGTACCATCATAACCATTGCTTCATAAAATGGTTTAGATAAAGTGGCTACTGCTAAGTAACCCCTAGTTTCCATCTTCTTTATCAGCTTCCTTAATTAGAATAGCAATACCATATGCTTGAGCCTCTTCTGGCGTCAATGCTGATCTTAGCTTTCTTTTTAATATTTTATGTTCACTATTTTTAACTGCAGGTAAGTCCATAAATGTACTTTTTATTTCCCACAACTTTGCTCTTGATTGTTCTCTGTCTTGAATAGTCTTTTGTTCTTTTGCAGCATCAGCTAATGAATTCTGTATTGCAACTTGACGTTTAGTGTTATGTTCAATCTCTTCTTCTGAAAACTGTCTTTTTATATCTCTGTATACTGGATGCTTTTCATCTGTAGGTATATTTTTTTCTTGCGTAGCCATACCATCAGGTCTTAGCAATACACAAGCCATTTCTGTCTTTGCGTTATTAGTGTAATGTGGATTTACAATAGTTGGTAATGTTGGATCTAATGTTAAGTTAGGAATATCCAAATTTTTAATTACACGTTTAGGTGGAGTCTCTACTTTAACACCTTCTGGTACTTTAGCAGATTTGGTTTCTTCGTTCATAATGTTTCCTCAAGTTGTCATATTATATACGATAGTATTTATAAGGTCAACAGTTAAGCCGTTCTTACCCACAAATAAATTGTAGATTCTGTTTCTGTTGATGCTGTTACTGTTAGTCCAGCATAAGATCCTTCGTATTGATGTGAATATGTAGATATGTATTGTGAGTTAAATATACCTTCATATATTGCTTCGTATAGTTTTTCATAAGCACCTACATATGTTTTTTCCCATGCAACTGCTCTATTACCTTCAAACTGTCCTAGATATACTTTATCAAACAATCCTAGATAAACTGTTCCATATAATCCTGTATAAGTTTTACTATATATTCCTAGATATTCTTTTGAGTATTGAGTTGCAAATACTCCTTCGTATTGTGCTTCATATTGTTTTTCATAAATCTTTAACCAAGTACCTACATATTCTCTTTGATAAGAACCTTCGTAACCACCTCTAGAATATATGCCAACATAATCTTTACTATATTGACCAAGGAATGTTCCTACCCATGCTTTTTCAAACTGTCCTGTAAATTGACCTTCATAGTTTTTATCAAATGAACCTTCGTAAACACCTGTGTATGTCTTTTCCCATTGATGAGTATATAACCCTGCATAAGACTTCTGATATTGTTTTGTGTATTGTCCAACAAAGGTTCCTTCGTAAGTCTTTTCATATACTCCTGTATATGTTGCACCAAATGCTCCTTCGAATTGTCCTTCGTATTGACCAACATATGTTCCAGAATATACTCCTTGATACTGATGTGGTCCTTCATATATTCCAGCAAAGTATCCTATGTAGACACCTTCATATGCTTTAGTATATTGTCTATCAAATGTTCCAGTAAAGTATCCTGTGTATTGTCCACTGAATGTTCTTGTACCTTCATATTGTTTTGCCCATGCTTTTTGATAGTTGCTTGATAGATAAGTTGTCTGGAATGCTCCTTCAAAGTTTCCAGTGTATTGACCTGTGTATGTTCTTGTTCCTTCAAACTGACCAGTGTATTGTTTTACATATTGTGTTGCATAAACATCTTCATAGTTAGTTGTGTATTGTCCAGTATAGGTTCTTGTACCAGTATATTGTTTTGTATAGTTGCCAGCAAACACACCTTCGTATTGTTTATCATATTGACCTGTATAGTATCTTGCACCTTCGTACTGAGCTGCAAATGCACCTTCCCAGTTTCTTGCAAATGCTCCTTCATATGCTTTAGCATATTGGTTTTGATATACTTTATGGAATACTCTTGTATATGAACCAGTGTAAGCTGTATTGTATACACCTTCATATATTCCTTCAAACAGCTTGATATAATCTTTAGCATATGAACCAATATATCCTTTTAGATAATTTTGATTGTAAATGCCTGTATATGATTTTGTATAGTTAGTTTCGAAAGATCCTTCATACAATGCAACATATGCTTTATCATATGCACCTACGTAAGTCTTAGTAAATAATCCTGTGTAAACTTTTGTGTATGTTGTTTCAAATACACCTTCATATGCTTTACTATAATTAGTTCCATACACGCCAGTGTATTGATCGGTGTAACCAGTTTCAAATTGACTTGAGAATGCATTACCATATTGTCCTATAAATATACCTTCGTATCCACCTTCATATTGTCTACTAAATTCATCAGTATAGTTTGTACCGAATACCCCTTCATAAATCTTAGTATATGTTGTCTCGTATTCGTTTTCATATTGTGCTGCATAATCTTTTTGATAACTTGAAGTAAAGATACCTTGATATGTTTTGTCATAGTTTTTATCAAACTGACCTTCATATTGTTTTGACCATTGTTGTACATATGCTGAATCAAAGTTTCTTAGATATTGTTTAGCATATTCATTAGTCCATTGTTGTACATAATTAGTTGTAAAATCACCTACATAGTTTTCTGTGTATACGCCTTCATATACACCAACGTAATCTTTCTCAAATGTTCCTTCAAATGCACCTGTATAAATCAGATCATATTGACCAATAAAGTTTCCAAGGAATTGTCTTAAATATGCTTTTTGATACTGACTTGTATAATTAGTTCCAAACAGACCTTCGTATGCTCTTGCATATGAACCTTCATATGTTTTTTCATAATCAGTATTATATTCGTTAGCATATTGTGATGTAAATTGACCTTCATATAATGTAGCATATTCGCCTATGTAATTCTTTTCATATTGAGTTGCAAATACACCTTCAAATACTTTACCGTAAACATCTGTATAGGTTCCTATCCATTCTTGACCGTATTGTGAAACATAGTCTTTTTCATAGTTACCAGCATAACCGCCTACGTATGCTTTAGTGAAAGCACCTTCATATGCTCTTTGATAGTTAGTTGTATATGTTCCAGTATATGGTCCTTCATACACAGCTGTGTATTGGCCTATATAATTTCTTGTATAATTTTCTGTATATGCTTTTTCATATTGATCTGCAAATTGTCCTTCATATACTCTAGCGTAAGCTCCTTCATATGCTTTCTGGTATTGTTTATCATATGAGCCTTCAAATATTCCACCATATACGTCAGTGAATTGACCAACATATGCCTTTTCATATTGACTTATATAATCTTTAGCATAGTTGTCTGTAAACTGACCTGTCCATTGTCTTGCATATTGGCCAAGATATACTTTTGCATATGTGACATCACTACCACCAGCAAACTCTCTGCTGTAGTTTCCAGTGTAGTCTTGTGCATAGTTTGATTGATAAGCCTTTTCATATTGATCTGTAAACTGACCAGTATACTGTCTATCATAGTTTCCGGTATATGCTTTTTCATATTGTGTTGTGTATTCGTTTAGATAGTTTCCAGTAAACTGACCAGAGTATTGTCTGTCGTAGTTACCACCATACTGCTTAGCATATTGAGTAACATAATCTTTTTCATAGTTACCAGTAAACTGACCTTCGTATGTTTTTTGATATATTCCTAAGAACTGTGTTTCGTAATTTTTTAGATATGTTCCTTCAAATACTCCACCATAGACATTTGTATACTGACCTACATATGCTTTCTGATATTGTTTAGAATATATGCCTTCGTATACTTTATCAAATGAACCTTCATAATGTTTGCCATATGCTTTTTGATATGCCTTTAAGTATTGATCTGAGAACTGACCAACGTATGTTCCTGTAAATTGTCCTTCATAGTTTTGTGCATAATGTCTTTCCCAATTCTTAGTATAGTTAGTTGCAAATAAACCTAAGTATGTTCCTTCGAACTGGCCAATAAAATCTTTCTCATAGTTGCCAGTATATTCTCTTACATAGTTTCCAGTATAAGCTCTATCATAGTTAGATGTATATTGTCTATCAAATGAACCTTCGAATAGTTTTGCATATTGACCTAGATAGGCTTTAGTATAATTCTTAGTATATGTTCCTGAGAATACGCCACCATAGATATTTGTATATTGTCCTACATATGCTTTCTGGTATTGTTGTATGTAATCTCTGGTATAGTTAGTTGTATATTCACCAATATATGTCTTTGTATATTGACCTAAGAAATTCTTAGTATAGTTCTTTGCGTATTCTGTTACAAACTCACCAACAAAGTTTTTAGCATAGTTGCCTGTATATTGAACATCATAGTTCTTAGTATATGTTCCTTCAAATACACCACCGTAAACATTTGTATATTGACCTACATAATTCTTTTCATAGTTAGTACCAAACTGACCAGTGTATGCTTTTGTATAATTTCCAGTATATTGTTTAGAATAGTTTCTAGTATATGTCTTAGTGTATTGATCTGTAAACTGACCAACATATGCTCTGTTATATTGACCGACATAATTCTTCTGATAGTTTTTAGTATACGTACCTGAGAACACTCCACCATACACGTTTGTATATTGACCAACATATGCCTTTTGATATGCTTTAGCAAACTCGCCTGTAAACTGTCTTGAGTATTGGCCTGTATATTGTTTTAGATAATTTCTCTGATAGTTCTTAGCATAGTTGGTTGTATATGTGCCTGAGAACACACCTTCATATATGTTAGTATATTGACCTGTGTATGCTTTCTGATAATTGGTTCCGTACTGTCCTTCATATCTCTTAGTATAGTTACCAGTATATTGTACAACATAATTTCTAGTATATGTTCCTTCAAATACTCCACCATAGACATTTGTATATTGTCCTACATAATTCTTTTGGTAGTTCCTAGCATATGAACCAGTCCACTGTCTTGAGTATTGACCTACATATGCCTTCTGATAGTTTCTTTGATAGTTACCAGTATATGTTTTTGTATATTGACCTGTGTATGCTTTCTGATAGTTTTTACCATATTGTTTAGCATAGTTAGTTGCATATTGACCAGTATAAGTTTTTGTATATTGACCAGTATATTGTTTAGTATAATTAGTTCCAAACTGTCCTGTATACTCTCTAGTATAGTTACCGGTATATTGTTTTAGATAGTTCTTAGCATAATGTTTTGTATAATTTTTACCATACTGACCTGTATATGTTTTAGTATAGTTACCAGTATATGCTTTTTGGTAGTTAGTTGTATACTGACCAGAATAAAGTTTTGTATAGTTTCCGGTATACACTCTATCATAGTTTCCACTATATGCTCTTTGGAAGTTGGTGCCATATGTACCTGAGAATTGTGTTGCAGAATAACCGGTATATTGTCTATCATAGTTTCCACTGTATGCTTTTTGGAAGTTAGTACCATATGTTCCAGAGAACTGAGTTGCGTACTGACCTGAATATAATTTAGTATACTGTCCTGTGTATTGTTTTAAATAGTTTTTATCGTAGTAACCAGTAAATGTTGTATTGTATGTTCCACTATACTGTCTATTATAGTTACCAGTATATTGTCTTAAATAGTTTGTTCCATACTGGCCTGTAAATGTACTGTTATAAGTTCCACTATACTGTCTGTCATAGTTTCCAGTATATTGTTTTAGATAGTTGGTCGCATATGTACCAGCAAAATCTCTACTATAGTTTCCAGCATATGCTCTTACATAGTTTCCAGCATAATGTTTTAAATAGTTAGTATTAAAGTTTCCAGTAAACTGAGCTGTTCTTGTTACTCTTACATAGTTACCGGCATATGCCCTTTGATAGTTAGTTGCATAGTATCCTGTAAATGTGTTTGCATAATAACCAGTATACTGTCCAGTATATCCTCTTACATAGTTACCTGCAAATGCTCTTTGGAAGTTTGTAGCATAGTATCCTGTGTATGTACTATTGTATGTTCCAGAATATGTACTGTTATATGTTCCAGAATATACTGGAGGTGCAGCATTATAACAAGTTGAATAATCTACTTCGTATTCTTCTCCTTCATCATCCGTCTCATAATCAGTATTTGTTACCCTACAATATGATCCACTGCCAGAGAAAGAAGTTGAATATGAACCTGTAAATGTTCTTGTATAAGCTGATTTTCCTGCTCCGAATGTTCTTGTATAGTTTCCAGTAAATGCTCTTGAATATTGAGCAGATGCTCCAGTATAGTTTCCAGTAAATCCTCTTGTGTAGTTTCCAGTAAATCCTCTTGTATAGTTTCCTGCAAATGCTCTTTGGAAGTTAGTTGCATAATATCCTGTATAGGTACTATTATATGTTCCACTATATTGTCCTGCAAAGTCTCTACTATAGTTTCCAGCATAATGTTTGGTATAGTTAGTTGCATAGTATCCAGTATAGGTTGTACTATAGTATGCTGTAAATTGAGTAGAGTATGTTCTGGTATAGTTAGTACCATAATATCCTGTAAAGGTACTATTATAATAACCAGTAAATGTTCCAGTATAGTATCCTGTATATTGTCTTGTATAGTTAGTACCATATTGACCAGAATATCTCTTTGTGTAGTTTCCAGTAAATGCTCTAGTATAGTCACCAGAATATTGTTTTAGATAGTTAGTACCATACTGACCTTGATAAAGTTTTGTATATTGACCAGTATATGATTTTACATAGTTACCAGCATAGGCTTTTGTATAGTTTTTACCATATGTACCTGAATATTGTCTTTCGTAATTACCTGTATAATGTTTTGTATATTGACCAGTATATTGTTTTAGATAGTTGGTTGTATATGTTCCAGTATATCTCTTAGTATAATTCTTAGCATAATCTTTTTGGTACTGACCAGTATACTGTTTTAGATAGTTGGTTGTATATGTTCCAGTATATCTCTTAGTATAGTTTCCTGCATATACTCTTTCATAGTTTCCAGTATATTGCTTAGCATAGTTCTTAGTATATGTTCCAGCAAATTGTCTATCATAGTTACCAGTATATTGTTTTAGATAGTTCTTAGCATAGTGTTTTGTATAGTTAGTACCATACTGACCAGAATATAAATTATCATATACGCCTGTATATTGTTTTAGATAATTGGTTGCATATTGGCCACTATATTGTCTATCATAGTTACCAGTATATTGTTTCTGATATTGTGTTGTATATTGTTTTAGATAGTTTCTGGTATAGGTTCCGCTATATTGTCTATCATAGTTACCAGCATAATCTTTTGTATAGTTAGAAGTAAACACACCTTCATAAGTTCCAGTGTATTGACCTTCATAGTTCTTAGTATAGTTTTTAGCAAATGAGCCTTCCCATATTCTATCATACTGTCCTACATATGCACCTGTGTATGCTTTTTGCCATAGCTTTTGATATTGTCCTGAGTATACTCTATCATATGCACCAGTGTATTGTTTGAGATAATTTTTTGTATATACGCCTTCCCATATTCTATCATACTGTCCTACATACTGACCAACATATGCTTTCTGATATTGTTCAACATAATCTTTAGTATAGTTTTTACCATATGTTCCTTGGAAGGTTCCTTCGTATTGTCCAGCATAATGTTTAATATAGTTTCTAGCAAACGAGCCTTCCCAAATTCTATCATACTGTCCTACATATTGACCTGTGTATGCTTTCTGATATTGAGTAGCAAATGAGCCTTCATATACTCTTGTATAAGATCCTTCCCATTGTTGTTCGTATTGTCTTAAATATGCTTTCTGCCAATTCTTTTCATATTGACCAGAATAAACTCTTTCATAAACACCTTCATATTGTTTTAAGTATTGAGTAGTAAAAGACCCTTCCCATACTCTATCATACTGTCCTACATATGCGCCTGTGTATGCTTTTTGCCATATCTTAGTATATTGACCTGAGTATATTCTTTGATAAGAACCTTCATAATTCTTAGCATATGCACCAACGTAATCTGT
>Ga0163109_10000888_pt1 | contig 23546 bp, 9 predicted proteins | sample CRUFie1St13metaG_FD_108704 | JGI IMG/M metagenome (GOLD analysis project Ga0163109, IMG submission 108704) | Marine microbial communities from the Costa Rica Dome - CRUD Field 142mm St13 metaG | ecosystem: Environmental > Aquatic > Marine > Oceanic > Photic zone | place: Costa Rica: the Eastern... | reverse complement strand
ATTTGTCAAACATGCACTTCGTCTTTGTCAGGTCAACATGTCTTAGTTTCTGAAGCTTATTATTTAAAAAAAGCGACATACCTACAATCGACGTTGATATATCTAATCCAATACTGTATTTTTGTTCTTCCATTAATAATCCATTTTTAGTCTAAAGAGAATAGAATCTGAAGGTTTTTTTGGTGCAGGTCTAGCTAACTTAGCTTTTGCAACAACATTTAGATTCTCGTCATGTAAGTTTATATCTGTAATATAAACAAAACTTTCTTCAGAGTTAAATGCACTTTCATCGTGTCTTAAGTCTTCATTGTAAGTACTATTACTTGATTTATCAAATAAACCTTTATCAACAGGTATGTTAATTTCATGAACATATAAATAAGAGTTGGCATAAAAATTGCATTTAAAATCATCTACACCAAAATAAGTTGATTCAGGCCTATTTAGTGAAACTATTCCATCTTTATAAAAAACATGTCCAACATAATTCCAAGTAGCAACCTTAGTATTACAATTATCCCTATATAACATTCCTCTTTTGTTATCAGAAAATTTTAAGTTAATGTTGCCATTAGAAGTACTTATGTTATTATCTTCAATTTGAAATGTGTCTTTTTCTATTTTTTTATTGTAAAATTTACTAGGAATATCAAAAATAGTAGTAAAGATACTATCATAATCTTGGTTAATTACTGAATATGGGACTGGTAATTTAAAATATGTAATTTCTGTGTTAGAATATTCTAGTTTTTCTAAATATGCACTATTAAAATTAACCTTGCTAAGTAAAATACTATTATCTTCTTTATATCTTCTTATTATAGGATTGCTAAGTGATATTTTATATATATTTAAACAATTTTCTTGTAAATCGAAATATTCATCACTAGGTGTTAAAAAAGATTCTTCAAGAGATAAAATTTGATCATTATGATAAACTAAATTAGAATAATTAAACAATAAGCTTCTATATCTATCAAAATCTGCTATTAAAAATGGTGCTTCTGCCAAGAGTAAAGAGACTCTGGTAGAAAGTGAAAGACTATTAATATAATCAATGTTATCCAAAATTACTTCATCTGATATTTTAAAATCATTGTTTACATTAAAGTTTATATTTTCTCCAAAAGAAATATCAGATATATCAGGTACATTATTAAAACTATCATTTAAATTCCAACTATAATTGTAGTTTTTATTTTTATGAATATTTTCTATTGTAATATTAAAGTTTTTATCACTATTAAAAAGGCTAGTATCTAATTTATTTGAATCTAAATGTTGATTAATTATGTAGTTAATAGGATCAAAATATACTTCTTGAATACCATTATCATTAGGTAATATTAGTAAATTTCTATAAGATGAATTACTATTGATACTCAAAACTTTTTGGGAATGAGTTGTACTTTTTAGGTTTTTATTATATATTGTATTTTGTAGAACACCTTTTCTAATATCATCGTTATCGTTTATATAATCAGTTAGAGTAGCATTAGAAACAGTTAAAAAGTCTTCAGAAACATTTTCAGTATCTGAACCACCAATAATAACATTAGGTTTAGTGTGATTTATAAAATCTGAAAGATAATTTTCAGCTGATATGTCTAGACCACCACATGAATTAGCAAAAAAAGGATTAAATATGCATGAATATCTAAGATTTACTTTTGTAGAACTAGCGTTGTAAGAACCTTTTTTCTTAACATAATAAGGAACATAAAAGACTGGAACATAAAATTCTAAATTATTGTTTGCAATTTCTGTTTCTAAATTTTTTATCGACTTTTTACATATATTATCTAAAATAAAATTTTGATTTTTGATATTAGAATATATTCTAATATCATGTATTTCACCATTAAAAGACTCTGACTGATTTACTTTATTTGTATCATTAATTTTATTTTTAAAACTAACTACACCTTTATAAGTTTCCAAGTTGTTTGCATTAATAGATCCATCGTCTTGCCATGTATTGTTTTTACCTAAAGATATATCTTTATCAAAATTTTTTGCAAAAAATTCATAAAAAACATGAGAATAGTTATTATCATCACTATAGCTAGGCTTATTTCCTAAGCAAATAAAACTATTTCCTGTAAAACCTTCTTTAACTTCGTTAACTTCTACGTCAAACAATTCTATTCCGTCTAAATAAAAATTTAAGCTTACATTATTACTTTCATTTCTCATATAATTTAAGCTTAAATTGTGCCAACTATTATTTTCGATGCTTTTAGACACATTTATTGAAGATGAAATATAAAAATTTTCTCCAATTCTTTCGTTTGGTTGAAGAAGCTGACTATAGCTAAAAATAGTATGAATGTTCTTTCTTGTTTTATCTCCTAAAAGAATACCTATTTTATAGTTTGAACCTCTATCTAATATTAAATACATCGATATTAAGTCTGGTACATGAAAAAAGCATTGTGCTCTATTTGAGTTATTTTTTTTATTTCTTACATTCATGTAAAGACTTAAGTTAAATCTTTGATTGTTGATAAAGTTATATTGATTTCCTAGATCATTTTCAGTATTAGGCCATATAATACAATTGCTATGATATAAATTTTCATCAAAGCCTTGTGAAAAGAAATTTATTGAGTTCCAATTACAAAATCCGTAGTGAAGCTCACTATAAAAGTCTAAAGAATAATCTTTTTTATAATCACCATATAATCTATTTTTAATGTAATTCTTTTTTTGCAACTCAAAACTATCAGGTAAGAATTTTTGCTCTACTCTATTAATTCTATATTCGTTTTTAAAATTTTCTTTTTTTATATTTTCATTAATAACAGAATTATCTTTTAGGACATCATTTTCATACTCGATAAACTCGTCTCTTTTGTCAAAATAATCTTTACTATATTCTTCTTCTTCTGTGTTAAAACTTTCTAAGTTTTCACTAATGAAGTCTAAAACTAGTTTTGTATTAACTCTTTTTATAAATTTATCTATTTCACTTATATCTTCGTTTAAGTTTAATACATTATCTCTTAAATCAATAGGATCAGAAAAAATTAAACTTTTAGAATTAAAGTTTTGATCATATAAAAAAGTTTCACTATTTGTATTTTGATATTCTACCTTTAATAAACTTTCTACTTTGTTTCTTACAAAGTTTTTATGATTCAAAGGTATAAAAGTCATGATTCTTCCTTAATAATCAAGTCTTATTCTAATTGATAAGTCAGTTTCAGGATTTTTCTCAATAGGTCTTGAAGTTTTTGCAACTGCTAGCAAGTCGCCTGAAGCATCATATAAACCTACAGTCGTAACAAAACAAAAAGGTTCACTTGCTGGATTATCTTTTTCAATTACAACAATTTCTCCATCATCATTAGTAAAAGTTGGATTTGTAGAATAATTTAACTGTGATGGCGCTGCTCTACAAAATATTAATGATGAATTAATTACAGTTTCATTTCTAAAAGAAATTGATGATCTATTTTCTCGACCGAATCTTGTAACACAAATATGATCAAGAATACTATCTATTGTTCCACTTGTCCATAAACTAGGATATAGTTTACCATCATGAAGGGTAAGTCCATCAGTATCTTCAAATTCAGTACCACTATAATAGTCATCTCTTTGTGCAGAAGTCATTTGACTCCAAATAGGATACAAACCAGATGCAGGTGGATTATCACCACCTGCTACATTGTTAATTTGATTATCACCATCAGCATGATACCAAACAGACGCTGTTTCAGTGGTATTATCATGTTTAACAGCTACAAAATCTTGAAATTCTATTCTTGAGTTATCTGTATCATCTGCCTTATAAACAGGATAATACCATTTTTCCGCACCTGCATTTTGACCGTCTTTTCTACCAAAAATCGCAAAAGGACCATTTACATCGAAAGTATCTCCTGACGCCTCAAGTCTAGTTGAAGTAATTTCTCCTCTAATGTACTGATTTGGGTCAAAAACTCTTTCTACATCTAATACAATAATTCCGCTATCATAAAATATAACGCCTACATGTTTACCTTGTGGGTCTGTTAATGTTGAAACTTCACCTGCAACAGGACTTACAGACATATTAGTTGCAGATAGAACATCAGAAATGACTTGTGTATCATTTCCAGACAAACTATTTGTAATTTCGTCTGTAAGGTTTGTTATGCTAGTTCCTACTTGTTTATCAGCATCAATATCTACAAATTCTGAATATAATCTATTTGCTTTTTTGAATATTCTTAAACCAAAAGTACCTTTTCTAATGTTGTCTCTGACAAAGAGTCTTCTAAAACATATAAAGAATGCTCCTCTAATTTTCTTATTTCTATCTAAAAAATTAGTATTGTCTTGCAACAAGTCTTCTTCTGAAGTTGCATCATGTGGTAGAAAAAATGAAGAATCTGCATCACCTAGAAGATTTTGCGCAAATTGCCTATAGATGTTTACTTTTTCTCTCATCATTGGAATTTTTGATGAATTAGTAAATATTAACTTTCCACCGCCATCTTCTGTAGGATTCAAACCGTTAACAGTTAAAACTGTATTACCACTTTCGTCTGTACTTTTTTCTAATAAAGAACCAATACTTACATCAAAAAGCGGATTTGCAGTGCCCAAGTTAAACTCTTGATCATACACAGTTTGAAACAAAGAGCTTGTAATAGGATGTTGATCAACGCCACCACTGGTAAAAACTTCGTAAGACTTTCTTGTATTAGAATCAGTACTAGAAACATCAGATTGAACAATATCTACTAGTTGTTGTACTGATGTTTTTGATGTATTTATATTGCTTTGATCAATTGTTATAAAAGATCCAGTTAATTGTGTTGCCATGTTTTAATTTACCTTTTTGATTTAGCTTTGACTTATAGTTACAGGAATTACAATAGAAGCACCTGATGTTTGACCAATAACTTGAACAGTTGTGTTAATTTTATTAGAATTACCTATGCTAGAGAATCTAGCAAAAGAATCAGATGTAACAACACCTAAAGCATATATTTCAAAACTTGCAGTTTTTTGATTTAACCAGCTTCCACCTACAACATTATTTGTTTCAATCTGATATGTGTCAATACCATTTAAGTCTGTATCAATAAAAACTGCTTCTGAATCAGGTCTAATTTTAATAAGACTTCCGTGCATTCTAATTAAAAACGAATTATCAGTAATATTTTCATCTAATGTAGAATTGCTATCAATACTTGCAAGAGAAGTTTTAATAATAATGTTTGCGTTTGTATCAACGACATTAGAAGAATTTGTTAATGTAATTGATCCTGTATTAATATCTCTTATAAGTTTAGGTAGCTCACTAATTCTAGTTAAAGGATTAGGAAAAGAAATAATAGGATGCTTTATTGCAATATTTTCATTAGGATTTGCTTCAAAAATAGGTGTATTTTTAATAATCTTTTCTTTACCAATAGTACGTCCATATTTTGTAATTAACGAATAATCAACTTCATCATCTCCAAACGAGAAAGCTTCAATGTTAAAAGAACCGTTATTTCTAGATAAAAGTTCTCGACCTCTTTCAGTCAAAACTGCATCAATTATGATATTATTAGTTGCATGATTTAAAAATCCCATTATTAATAAGCACCTTTCTTTTTAATAAATATATAACATTCAGAGTAAAGGTTAAATTTAATACTTAACTTTGTATAGTAAATCCTTCTATATTAATTTCATTTATTAAATTTTCACCGTTTTCTAAACTATATATGTTTAACTTATAATTATCTTTTAATAATTTTTCTTGTAAAGTTGAGTTTATTTTTTTATATGTATAACACTCTGGAGTCACATAAACGCTTATCTTTTTGACTTTTTCTTCAAAAGGTGTATTTGTAACAATATAACTATCATTATCAAAAAACTTAGTTTTTCTTGGTATTAATAAATTAGGCATATGTAAAGGTGCACCACATTTACTTATAGTATCAACTATACATTTTTTTCTTTTGTTATCATAGACTACACCGAGTTGTGTTCCATAATTAGAAGAATAACCTCTTGCATCTAAAGAGCATATTGTATAAATTTGCATTTGACCTTTTTTAAAAGATAAATCAACAAATTCAGTTTTATGAAATTCAGTTAATTCAACAATACTTAGAGGAACATCTTCATTTCTTGCATATCTATCAAAGTTGCTAAAAAATTCTATTTGATGTATTAATTGGTAAGGACTGTTTAAATTTTCTCTTTTAAATACTTGATAACCTTTTATATCACCTTGTAATTCAACAGGTTTGTTCCAAGTAATTTTTAATTTATTGTTTATGAAACTAAGTTTAATAAAAGAAGGAGCTGATGGTCTTTTTGTTTCTTCACACTTTATTTTTTTAGTTATATAAGGATAATCACAAAACAGGTAAGTATTTATTAAATTATAGTCATTACTATTTGGCAAAGTTGTGACAAAAACTGGATATACAACATAAAAATAAGTACTTCCGTATCTTACATTATTATCTTTAATCGATAAAGAGTTTGTTTCAATATAACTTAATCCTGCTTCTACTACTACTTCATCATCTTTTTCTTTTTTATAATATGACGAAGACTTAAAATACGTCTGCTCTAAATCTTCGTTGTATTCATATTTCTCAACTAAATGCCCGGTATGCAAATAGTAAAAACTATCTACTGCATATGAAGAATGTTTGTGAATAGGCACAAAGCCTTCAGATATTTTTATTTTTTGTACAACTTCATCTTGACTAACAATATTATTTTTTCTAATATCATTTTCAAAAGTTCTTAAAGATTGCACAACATTTTCAGTCATAAAAAAATTACTATTATTTTTATTTAAAAAACTTTCTGTTTGATTTTTATTAATACTAACTTTGTGATTTCTTTTAATAAAATTAATTGCTTGACTGTGTTGACTCTTATCAATATTTAAAAAATTATTTATTTTTTCTATTTCATCATCTTTTTTATCAAATACAATATCGTTTGAGTTTTTGTTTCTGTCATGTAATTTATTAAAAAATATTTTTTCGCTTTTAGTTAGCATTTTATTGCTAAGTTGTCTAAGACTATTTAAGTTTATAGAATTTCTGTAAGAATTATATAAACGTCGATCGTAAATTGCTTTAGTTGATATATCCAGTTGAATGTATCTTGGTGCGTTTATATTATTGTTAAGTATTTCTATGTCATTGTTAGACTCTGACTCAGAATTTTCATAAAAATTATATATGAAATTTTCATTAATATTTGTTGAAAAGTCTATATTATTTAAAAAATCAAATTTAATCATTTTATTACCTTAATATTTCTATGTTGAAATATACATTAAAATTATTTACTTTAAAGTTTTGATCTTCTACAAAGTTATTGTCATTAATAAAATTATTAGTATCAGTGATAAAATCAATTGAGGTATCTGATAGTGCATAAATTGAAAGTAATTCTCTATTGTCTCCGTCAAAGTTAAAACTTGTACTTTGTTCATATTCATTATTATTAATATCAATGTACTTAAAGTTTTTAGGATTAACTGGTATGCAGTAAGTATCATAATATAAGTCATCATATGTTTCTTTTAAATTTTGTATGCTACCTATTTTATTTATATGACTAGCAAGCATATAGTAGTTTGTATTATCTTTTATAGACTCATAAGCGCTAGGAAATATAAAGTTATTAATATCTTCAGCAATCTTGGTTTGAACTTTTGATTTTTTATGATCGAATATATTGAAAAATTCTTTTTCACTTAACTGATTAATTCTGTTGACTACTTGCTTATCAATAACACCAGAATTTTCGCTATATTGATCTATATTATATAAAGTTTTCTTTATATTTTTACTTTTGCCAGAAGCCAAATGACAATAAAAAAGATATTTTGTTATATTTACCATATCACGATCCAAGGAAAACAGTTTTTGACCTTTACTTAGTTTGATTCGCAAAGAATTCTTAAAACTAACAAAAACCTCATTATTTGGTTTTATTAATTCTGATACATTGCTTACATATAATCTTTTTGATATATTTTCATTAGGGTTATAATAACCTAGAAAGTTATTTGCAAGACCACTTATTGAGTCAGGTGAAATAAAATCAACATCTGTCAAAAATGGCGAAAATATAAAAGTTTTTGGTAAATAAAAATGATTTAAATTAAATTGATCAACAATATAAACTGTAAATTTAATAAATGACCCTAATCCTAAACTTGAAACTGTACTGTTTTTAATACCGAAACTATAAAAACTAGAACTTAAAAAATCTTCTCTTTTCTCACCAAACACTTCATTACTTAAAACATTATCATCAAAACTAAAATTATTTCCTTTTAAACAAGATTTTTCATAATCTTTTAAAATATTAAAAAACGCTGCTCCTTGTTTAAAAATACTTAGATTGTTATTGTTAGTATTATCTTGAATATATTTGCTGTATTTTTCGTTTATGTAATAATCTTTATATAAGTTTTTGCTAAGTTTATTAATAAACATTTCATTATAAAAGTTGTTTTCAATGTAATTTACACGTTCTACAGGTAAATAAGATTGTAATTCTTCAAAAGATGAGCTACTTGATAAATCTTCTCGAGATGAATTTATATTTTCTTCTTGATTAATGATATATGCATTAATAAAGTCAAAATAAAATGCTTGCTTAAAATCTGAATCTTTTAAACTATTCATTATATTATTAACAGTTTGTGTTATGCTAGAATTCCACTGATCATGTGCAAATATATCAAGTTTGTCAGCATTATAATTAAGATCTGGATTTTTTATGCTACTATCTAGATTTAAAAAGTTATTGCTTTCAAAAGAATCTATAATTTTCTTAATATCACTATAGCTGTTTTCATGAATTTCTTTGTCATAACAAGAATAACTTGAAATATTTTCAATATTAAAAACACCATTAGAAATAACTGATTTTTGACTAGATTTTCTAAATGCTTTTATTGCATACGATCTTTGTATTCTTCCGAGATAAGTTAAATATAAATTAGAATAAAAATCTATGACTTTAATAATATAGTCTAAAATAAAACTGTTATTTTCAACATAAGCATCAATTAATTCTTCACTATCAAATGATTGACTTGAATATTCTGGATCTAAAACTCTAAGAATGGAACTAATATTTTTACATATTTTATTAAAAACTAAATTTTTTTCATTGCAGCACTCATCAAAAAAGTCTTCAATAGTAAAGAATTTTTGATCTTCAGGTATATTTTCAAGATTACTAAACTCGCTATTTACTATATTTATTATTTGATTTTTTGTTTTATTTGATGTACTAATTGATTTTGGGAGTGAATAAATATTTACTTTAATGTTTTTAGTTTCTGTTATATCAAAATCATTTTTTTTAATTTCATTTTCTTCACTAACTCTGTTTTTATATTGATAATACATAAAAGGCTTTGTATTTAAAAACTCACCATGTGCATATTTTTCATTAGTAATATATTTAAAATTATTTTTATAAAACTTAAAAGGAAAAGGAACACAGTATAAATAGAAATCTAACTCTAAAATTTCTTGTTTTATAACTTGACTTATACCCGCTAAACTTTTCTTATAATTTAAACTAAAATTATTAAAGTTTTTATAATTACAAAAGTCAGATAAAGATTCAATGTTTTCTTTAGAAAATATATTTTTTCTAATAATATTTAAGTTTTCTGATGAATTTAGTATATCGTCAAGAAAACTTAAACTACCTCCTTCAGAGCTTAAATCATAATCCTCTTCTTTTATATCGTTGCTTTTATAAACATAGTCAGAAAACTTAATATCAGTTAAACTGTAGTCTGATACTGTATCTATTGCGATTGCTTTTTTGAAAAATCTTTTTGCTATTGTATTTTTTGTGCTTTTTACATTATTTTCTTGAGAAAATTTATTATTATAGAAATAGTTGAAATAAAGGGACTGTATTGCACATTTATCAAAATATTTATCAACATCTTCAGTTTTTTGTGTTTCATTGAAAATATTCTTTAAAATGTTATTAAAAAATGTTGAAGAACTAAATATTTCATTTTTAGGATAGTAGTTTGAAAGTAGATTTTTAAAATTATTAGCAAATAATTCTCTATTGTTATTAACTGAAATATCATTTGCTTTTAAGCTATCTAAACCTAAGAAATTTACATTATTAATTGTATGATCTGATACAATATCAGTATGACTATAAACGTCTGTCTCTTCTAAGTCTTCTTGAATAGAGAATAAAAAATCGAACAGTTTGTCTTCTTTATCTATTACAGAAATATTTTCAGTATTTTCAAAGCAATATGAAATTAAATTATTTAGACTGTTTTCATTACTAGATAAGGAATTTCTATTTTTATTTTTTATATTTGCTATTACTTCATTTACAAAGTCTACATTAATATTTAAATTTTTAATTCTTTTTAATTTTATTTTTTTGATAAACTCGTCTATTTCTGTTTTGTATAATATTTCATTTTCAACAATTTTAACAAATCTATCTGTATCAGCTTCTTTATTTATTTTAAAACCACTATAGTATCTACGTTGACCAGATCTATTATTACTATCTACAGAAATAATTGTACCTGGAACAGCTGTTTCATTATTGTTTTCGTTAAAAGAAAAAATAGGTTTTTCTCTAAAATAAATAATTTTATAAAATTCAGAATCCTTAGAAGCATTAAAATTTTTTCTTAAAATGTTAATTGCATGCTTTAAAGATGGACCAGCTAATATAGAATCTTTTGTTCTGTTATCGAGCTGCTCACTTAAAGGTATTGGGCTGTTGACAAAGTCAACTAAAAATTCTAAATCAAGATTTGTAAAGCTAAAATCTATTAACCCTCCTTCAGACTGATAACTCTCAATAAAATCATTGTTGCTATAATTACTTAAACTGTTTGCTTTGCCTGAAACAAAATTTGATAAAGTTTTAATTGCTTTTAATCTTCTATTTATAAATCTATTAACTTTAGTTTTATTAGAATAATATGCATTAAGTCTCAGACCATTATCTAGAAATTTATTTTGATCACCAACATCATAAGCAAAATAAAAAATATTTCTAAATTCTAAATCATTTTTTGTATAAATCCCAGTAGGATCATGATCCCAGTTCAAAAAAAAGTCTGGTCTAGATAAAGATCCCCAGTTTGAAGTATTAAGCTTAAATGTTACAAAGTTCGATTCTATATTGTTAATAAATTGTGATTTATAATTTTCTAGCGGAAAGCTAAATTCGTTTATATTTCTTAAAAAATAATCTACTAAGTTAGACTTATGTGAAGACTCGTTTATATAATCAAAAACTCTTAAACCTGCAATTTCTGTCTGTGCATTTATATTATTTGTATTTTCAAAATTTATAAAATGAAAGTTCTCTGATTTGTAATTTTGTAAAAAAGATCTACTTGAAATTGTATAAAAACTTCTAGAAAAATTAATAAAATTTTGTATTACAATATCATTAGAAGTAGTTTTAATACTTTTTAAATATTCGCTAACAGAAGGTCTATATATTTTAATTAAACTTTCCTCTAAAAATGAAGCATTAATCTGTTCAGAAGAATCACTAGAATTCTTTTTTTCTATTGATAAAAGCTCTTTGTCATGCTTAATTTCATTTTGATTATTTTCTTGACTTTTATTTTGATTAAAAAAGTTTGTAATTTGAAAAAAGTATTCGCTTGTTGCTTCTTGATCAACTATAACACTTTTTAATTTGTTTTCAAATGAATTTAACTTAATGCTTTCAGTTTTTTCTTCGACACCTGATTGTATTTTTTCATAAATTAAAAGATTGTTTTCTAACTTGTTAGTAAAATAATCGTATAAAAACCTATCATTTTTTCTTATGTTAGAAAACATATTAAATTTATTTTCAATTTGATCAAATTTTTTATCAATTATTGAGCTTTTATAACTAATAACATCATTAACTAAATTATTGTTAACATTGTTGAAAAAACTATTGTTTTCAATACAGTACAAAAAATCAAAACCTTGAGCTTCGCTAGAGCTATCAGTACTATAAATAAAATTAGTAATTTCTTTTTCTTCTTGCGAATCATAAACTCTAGGAAAAGCTGATTTATCTTGAGGCAAATATTTAGATCTTCTAGATGCAACTGTATCTGAATTGCTTTGTGTCATAGCTTCTAAAGCTTTAGATACTGGATTTGTAGGAGTTATTGATAGTGAAAAGCTAATCATGAATAATACCTTTTAAGCTGTAAATTTATAAACATAATTATAATCTAATAAAATTTATTCTTGTTTAAACATTAAATGTTTTGCTAAAAACAACATTATCATCTATCATGTTGCTATAGTTAAAAAATAAATTTGCATATGACTCAAATTTAAAATCAAGAGGTGAATTATCTGAATCTAAAACTGAAGCTATAACTCCGTTGATTTGAGATTGACTTACTCTATTGAAAGTTGCTCTAAGAAAAAATAATTGTATTGCTCTATTAATATTATTCTCTTCACTATCAGAAAATGTATCATCAAAAGAAATAATAATATCACCATCGCTATTCATGTTAAATAGTTGACCAATTGCTCTTTTTAATTCAAAAGGTAAAGGAATAATTCTAAAAGTAATATTTAAACTGCTAGTTTCTTTAAAAAAATCATCATTAAGAATAGTCAAAATAGATGATTTTATACTTAAAATATTATTTTGAACATCATCAAAATTAAAAAAGTCTACTAAAGAGTAATCTTTAAAATTAGGTGCATCTTCTCTTTGATTTTCAAATTCTATTCTGACTATACAATTTTTTAAAAATTCTTGTGTATCTGTTGTTTCATTTTCACCAAATTTGTAGTTATAAAAACTAGCTAAACTATCAAAATCTTCTATTTTTGTTAGTAGTATGTTTTCAAATCCATTTTGAAAAGTATAGTTTATAAATTCTAAATTATTACTAAATTTTTGATTAAGACTATTAATTTTCAATGGATCACTTATAAATTCTGAAGTTATTCCTGTTATTTCATTAGCACTTATTTTAAAAAAACTATCAAAAGAACGTCCTCCAATTTGCATTTCAAAATCAATTCTTACAACTGATTTTATTACACTGTTAATACTATTAACACGTTCGTTAAATCTTAAATCAAACCAAAATAAAAAATTATTTTCATTTCCTAATTCAAATAAGCTTTTTGATAAAAAATTAATTTTATTTTGGTTTGTTAATTGTTTATCAAAATAAATATCAGTTATTATTTTGTCTGTATCAATAGTTGGTCGATATCGAGTCGTAGGAATTGATATTTTTTTAATTTTTATTATTTTTAAAATTTTATTTATATTTGCTTCAAAACTATTTTGATTGCTTGAAAAGTTTAGTCTACATTGAATTAAATTGCTATTAAAGTCTCTTGTTGGAATAACTTTAAAACTCTGATGGTCTCTATCTCTATTTACCAATCCTGGAGGCCCAAGTGTTCTTTCAATAGGAAAGATTGTTGCTTTTATAAATTTTAATAATCTAGTAATAAAAGTTCGATTCTCTTTTAAAGAATTAAAAAAAGTATTACTAATATCAATATTATAAGTAAAAGCTTGATTAAAAATATTTACTCTATCATCATTTGCGATATTAAAAAAATTATACTCAACAGCTATTGTAGAGATGTTCAGATCAAACAAATCAATGAACATTCGATAAATAAAATATTTGTTATTATCTCTCACATCAGTACTGTTTATTTGTACTGCAGGAATATTTAGATTTCCTGTAAATATTCTTTTTGTTATTAGTCTAAAACTATTAGAATCTGGTAAATTTACATCTGCTGTTCTTAAGATTTCGTTATTGTTTTCATCTGCATATTTAAGCTTAACCTCTAAAATACAATTACCTGATGATATTCTTTCTAAACTTTCATAAATTGATTCATCTATAGAATTTATAAAATTATTGTTTACAACAATTGAACTTCCTTCAACAGATATTCCTGACGGTGTTAATGCATTATTAATTCTACTTCTATAAAATTCTTCTGCACTTATAATTTTTTGATTTGCAAAAATTTGTGAAAAGTTTACTTGCAAAAAATTTTCTGTATAGTCAATTAAGTTTCCTTCTTTAAAAAATGAAAGCCTTATATTGTTAAGTCTTTCATTTTTAATGTATTGAGAATAAGATGAATCTAAAACAACATAATATTGATCTTCATTATTTTCATTATCTACGTTAAGTAAAATATCATATCTTTCTTTTAAGTTTTTATTAAAGGCAATTTTTTTTATGTTGCTTGTGTTTGCTTCTATATTTCTTGTTCTATACCTAGAAATCACGTCAGCTTGATCTTTAGATATGATAGTATTTAGATTACTTCTTGCTAGTGTTTTAAAGTTATTTGTGTTTGACGATACTAATATGTTTGAAAAATTTCTACTAAATGTATCTTTACTTTGACAATTAATTTCTACGTGTGTTATTTCATCTACTATTAAATTATTAATTTCTATTGGAATAATAAAATAAAAATCATTTAGTAAAAATTCGTTTGGTATTATACACTTTATTTTATTTTTATCAAAATTTTTTATTAAGTTATTGTTTAAATCTGAAATCATTTTTTACTCTATTCTATTACTATTGTAAACATACATAAAAAAGAAAAATACGCTGAAAGTGCAAAAGTGTTATTGTTATTATTTAAATTAACCTGTCCATTATTAAAATTAAAAAGAACATCAAGTTCTTCAGAATTGTTTTTTGTATTTATTATTTTTCCAACAAGATAAACTTTTTTCATTTTATATTTGGTTTTATCATAAAAGTTTCCTATTTTTATAAAATGTAATTTTTGATAACTTTGTTTTTCGTTATCTTTTTCATGCATTTCAAATATTAATCCGTTAAAGTCTGATACTTTTTCTATTTCATAAACTTTTTTATGTATTTGACTATTTGATTCTAAACTCTTAATAATACTTAAAATCTCTTCATTTCTTTCAAATATATCTGTAGTTTCTAAAGACTTATAACTTGTCAATAAAAAGCCAGTAGAGTTTTCTTCATCTAAATCTTCAATGTTTTTAAATTGACTTCTTGAATATAATTCAACACCTTGAGTATTAGTTGGAGGCATTAACATAAAGTTTGTTTTATGAGAAAATCTTTTGTCTAAAGCAATCGATCTTTTATTACTGCTACTTAATTCTTTTTCTTTAATTGTATCATATTCTATAACATTATTGAAAGTTATATTGTTGTTCAAAAATCCATTATCTATAAAATTAATTGTTGTATCTCTATTTATAAAGGATTTTGTTGTCAAATATTTTAAATTTTTTAGCTTTTCACCTAGTGAAAAATTTTCTAAGTATTCACTTACTTTATCATCAAAACTTAGACTTTGATTTATATTTAAAAGTTCGCTATTTTCATTTAAAAAATAACTTTTTATATCAAATTCAGGATTTAGTAAATCATTAACTTTAGTACTTACTTCAATAGGAATATAGTCAAATTCTGCATTTGATATATTGTTTTTATTAATTCTAGATTTTTCATGATCTTCTGTATAAACAATAGACTTGTCACTTAATGTCGCATATTTGTATCTAATGTCACCACTTTGCATTTGAGAGCGACCATTTTCAGTTATTACAAAGTCTAAAATTCTACTTTTTTTATCTAGTATACCTGCCATTTGAATTCTTTCTAAAATATAATTCTAATTATTAAAATATATTATTTGCTCCACCTGAAATTGTATAATTTGGATGATTTATATTTCTTTGTGATAATTCATTTGTACTATCTTCAATATAAGGATAATAACTTCTTGCATAAACATCAGTATTGTAAGTCTGTGTTGTATTTTCTGGATTTTGATTAATAAAAAATTCATTAAAAAACTTTTTTCTAATATTATATTGAACTTTATTTTCACCAGAATTTAAACGACTTACAGTTGCATAAGAAGTACTACCATAATACTTGTCAGAAAAATGTCCAAATCTATTTACATTAAAATGAAACTTGTTTGACTTTTTACTTCCATTTTGAACTCCATATTTAAATCCATCTAATTTTAAAATTGGATATCTAAACTTTCCTTTACTAAATCCATAGAAAAAGTTTTTCATTATATCTTCTTGACTATTTATGTTTTTATATCCTTTTGGATTTTCTTCAATTTCAAAAATTGGAGTACCAAATCTTCTTATATCTTCTGCACTTTTATTAGACTTTGCTATTAAATCATTATCATAGATTTGAGAAAAGTTTTTTGGTGTAGTATTAAAATTGTTATCATTATCGCCAATTTCAACAAGCAAGCTCTTTTTAATTGATAAATTTGAATAAGGAATTTGTTCAAACTGTTTATTACTTACGCTACCTATTGTTAAAGGAGAAGTATTAGACGATAAATTAATTTCAAAATAAGGAGTTTCGCTGTCAATATTTTCATTTATTTTATAGTTTTCTTTTAAACTTTCCTCATATATTCTTATTGTATCATTATTTTTTATTTCAAAACAAGGTGATTTTGTACTTATAAAATCTTTTTTGGTAGCTACATTGTCAGAATCAAAAGCAATAATTTCAATTATATTGTAATTATTAATATAATTAGCAGGATTATGAGGTTGAGTTTCATCAAAAACATAAAAATCAACTCCGTCTGTATTTACATACATCTCGTGAACTTTGTATACTAAATAGCTATTTGTTTTTATAAAACTGTCAAATTTTTTCTTATATATTTTAGATCTATATACTTTTTCGTTTAAGTTTTGAGGTGTATTATTAGGTGTTAAGATTTGATCTGTTCTATCGTCAATTAGTTGTCTATTGTTTTCTAAATATTTTCTATGAATAAACGTTAAAGAATTTTTATTTAGTAAATAATAATTATTAAGATCTTTAGTGTTGGAATTTAAAAAGTCAATATCAGGAGTTCGCTTGGTAAATGATCTATTAGAAAACTTAGCTAAACAAAGAAAAAGTGCCTTATTTGATAATTTAATTTTTTCTTTAATTGCTTCATTTGCGTCGCCGTCATTATTTATGTCTATAGCATCAATCTCACTAATTTTCCACGGGTAGCTTCTTAATAATCCATTTATATAAAATCTAGATTCGTTTTCATTTAAGCTAACAGGTAAAATATCTAAATTTGGATCTGATTCATAGTCTGAAGTTTTGCCATCAATAACAAATAAGTCATATACATTTGGATTATCAATAATAGAAGTATCATCGTTTAACTTAGCATACCATGCAGGCGTAGTAGAATATTGAGCTTCGTTTGTTCTTGATTCATATCTTCCGTAAATAATATTATCATCAACACCAAAATATGATTGTGGTATTTCTAAAGTTTCCCAAAAATAAAGTGGAATAGCAAGTTGGTAAAAATTATCTTCTATTCTTGTAATTTTTGCAATTTTGCACACTGCTTGATTAATTGTTGAATCAAAGCTTTCAAATATAAAAATATCTAATACACTTCCCTCTCTAAGTCTTGATTTTGAATTATCATCTAAGTTTGATGTGAGACTTGTGAATTCTGTACTATTTAGCTCAAAAACCAAGTGCCATTGTGGTGAAAATACATTACTATTTTCTTTAATATCATTGCAATATTCGTCTAAGTTTAAATTAGAATCAAAATATTGTAATGAAAGATTAAAAACCCTTAGTCTGTTTCTATCAGACTTTTGTATATTAAAGTCGCTAACAATAAAATTATGATTTTCTTTTTTATTGCCTAAATCAAAACTGGATTCGTTGCTATTTTGTGATATAAAGCTTTCAAAGTTTTGAATTTGTAATCCATTTTGAAACTTATCTAAACTTGAATTAGGAAGAACAAAATCTTTTATTGATAAATATCTTTCATATATTTTATAAAGATCAGCGTTATTTCTGCTAACGTTAGAAGAAGCAGCATCTTCATTGTTAGATTGCAAATGTATTTTAGTTGCTTCTGAGTAATCTACTGTATAACTATCAATGTCAAAATATATAAATGCTTTAAGACTTTCGCTTTCTGTATCTATATATGATACAGACTTATCATCAATGATAATGTTATCTACATTGTTTAATATATCTTTAAATTCTTCTAAATGATATGTATTATGCCAATTATTAATCAAGCTGTTAGAAAAGTTTAAATTATAATTTACAATTTCTGTGTTTGTAAAGTTTTCTGTAAAAATAATTTTATTTGATGAAATTCCATTGTCGTCAATATCTCTAAAGTCTATACCGTTAATTTCACTTTTTTCAAGACACCGTTTATAAATAAAGCCGATAGAAGGATTAACAGTATCTTTTAAATAAATTATATTATTATTTAAAGTTTCTTGTGTAGAAGTAATAAATCCAGAATAAGTTCCAAATTCTTTTGATGAGTTTAGACCTATTAGACTCTTATTTAATGTAAATTCATTTAAAGACTCGTTGATATCGCTTGATTCCCAAACTTGATCAAAATATGACCCTTTGGTTTGATATATACTCGCCCCACTCTTTCCTATAAAATCATCTCCAATTATTGTTCTTGTAATTGATTTAGACTCATTGTTTTTGTATTGAACATCATCAATATAGTCTCTTCCTATTAAAGTGATTTCTAACTTGTCATGCAGTTTAAAAACTGTAGGCATAACTTGTCCATTTGCATTAGATGATATACCTACAACTAATTTATCATGTGGTTTTAATAAATAGCTTGAATTAATTGTTGAATTTTTACTATTTCCAGATTGTAAAAGCTTTCCGCTTTTTGTTTTATAAGTAGGTAAATCTTGGTTTGAAACAGGACTTTTGTCAATAATTCGATCTGATATTATTCCAAGTCCATTTGATTCTCCTAGATATTTTCCTTCTAAATTGTAAGATTGATTATAGTAATTTTCTTGTTCGATTACAGCTGAATTTAAATTATTTTCCAGCAAGATAAAAGTTAAAGCAAAAACATTAGCAATTCCAGAAATTAACACATTGCCAGGATAAGAAATATCACTGCCTGTGCTATTATCAGATATCAAAAAGTCTTGATTAGGGTTACTAGCATTAAATATTGACCAGTCTGAAACTAAAAAGTTTATACGTGAAGTAAAAGGTGAATCTGGCTTAGTTTGCAAAGTAAATGAGTTACTTGGAAATTGCACGTCAATTAGGTTTCCTGATGTATCTTTAACTTGTTGACCAAGTCCTAAATAAGGTGAATAAAACATTACCATTACAATGATAGTATGAAGTGCTAAATTTTTTGCTTCTGGTGTAAAATCTGACCATTTATTTCCATTCCCAGGAGTATACTCAATACCTAAACCAAGTGTTTTAATTCTTTGGAAATAAGAATTTTCAAAGTTAAAAATAGTTTCATTTGCACTTGATTCGGAAATCAAATTATTAATTAACTCTAAAAATGAAGATTTGTTATCATATGTATCAAATAGTCTTAAATTTATGTCAAAAATATTTTTATGTCGAGTAATCATTAGTCCAAAAGGACCAGCTGCTTGATATGACTGCGTAGTTTTTTCTATAAATTCATTTATATTAAGTTCTTTGTCTTGCGGCGCAAAGGTATCTCTATTACTTAAACCAACTGGGTTTTTGTAAGAAAATGTTATTTCCGTATCAACAAATGTGTTTTGATTGTACGTCAAAACAAAGGAAAAAACAGGAACAGTATGCGGAATATTATTTCCAGAAACATCTATACCCATAATGCTAGTAATAGCAGTCCCATCTGCCCCTGATGCATCTGATAGTTGAAAAAGTTCAGGTATATCTTTATTATAAGAAGATCTTATTTCAAAGCTAGATTCAATCTCAGGAGATACTGTAACATTTTCAAAATAATTGCTTTTAATTTTATATTCAGACTCATCAGTATAATTAGAAAAGTTTTGATTTTTACAATAACTTTCAACTTTAAATCTTTGTTTATCAATATTTATATTAAGATTATTTTCATCTTTTTCTTGAACTATATGATTATCAATATTAGTTAAAAGTTGGTCGTCTAATTGTAAAGACGTCTTTTTTGATGTAATTAATAAATTAGAATAGCTAACTAAATCTCTACTTCTATCTAAATCTAAATCTTCTGAATAAGATGAAAATATTTTATACTTTTCGTATGTATTTCCTGATAATAAATCTGTATTTATATTTCCTGCATTTTCCCAAGTGTCATTTACATGATTTTCATAAATTTTATCAATTTCATCATTTGAGGTGTTATTTATACTAGTTAACTTAAAAAAGTTTGATTTATTAAAACTACCAACTTTTACAGGAGCATATTCAATATCTGTATTGTCATCATTGTTAAAATAATATAAATTAAAAACAGCAGATGAGTTAGACTTGACATTATTGAATCTATCTAAATTATAAAGACTTTTTGAAGGAACAATATAACTTTTAACTTTTAATTTATTTTGATGTTCTTCGTATGTTTCAAATGTGCCTAAAAAATTAGACAATTTTTCGCCTGTATTGCTGTAAATATTGTTATTGTTAATTGTTTCTTGCGAATCATCTGTTAAAAGAAAGTTGTAGTGTTGTAATGGTTGTACTTCAATCTTATTGCTTAAATAATTTTGATTTTGTCTTTCATTTAAAAGAAAAAATGTTATATTGTTAGAAATACAGTTTGTATTATCATCTTTCATATTGTAATGACTTCTAAACAAAGAGCTAGTTGGAAGCGAGCCTGTTTCTTTTAAATATCCACTTGAATAGTTGCCTATTTTAACTGGCATTTCACCTCTTGAAGAATAAACACCTTCAAATACGACTTTTTCTAAAAGAAAGTCTTTTGATATATATTTTGACATATCTAGCTGGTGGTTGTTATGTGGCTGCCATGTTGCTTTCCAAGGAAAACCATAAGAATCAGAAATTTGCGATAAAGGATTCTTGTTAAATTGCACACCACTTGAGTTTAATAAAATACTGTTATCATTTCTCATACCTGGTGTTGTTAACAGTGGTTTGCTAAAATGAATTACATTTCTATTTTCTTCATTTAATCTAATAATATCATCTACAAGAAGAGAATCATCTGACGCAAACATGATATCATTAAAAATATCTGTGTATTCTTTTCTTTCACCAAATTCTGGAAAGTTGTTGCTTTCAACTGTATTGTTAGGATCTTTTATGTAATTTGCTACACCTAGTATACCATTAAAAACAGAACTATGTTCTTTAATTCCTTGTAAATAGTTCCATTCTCCTTTGTTAAAGTCCCAATAAGCTGTAGGCATAAAATGTGAACTTATTGAATAATTTGTATCTTTCATGAAATTAAAAAAGTTAGTATTGACAAGATTATCTCTATTTGTTAAATCAGTATCATCTAAATCGTCTGAAAGATCAAATCTAAATTGATTTTTTGCGCTAGAAGAATTAGGGTTATTAAACACAAATTTTGTATTTAGTAAGTTTAAATCAATACTTTCATTACCCTCATTATTATTGCCAGAAAAGTCTAAGACTATTTTTATTTGTTTTTGTTTACCTAGATTATAACCTGTTTTATTTTCAGAATCATAAGTTGTATTATAAAAACTTTGACTTACATCTTCTGCATGAAGATATTGACTTTCGTCATAAGGAGTATATTCTTCTTTAAATCTGTTTTGAAATATTATATCATCTAAGGAATAACTAGATATTTTTCTTTGAATCAAAAACGTATCATCTACAGTGTTTGGTGTGCTTAATATTTTTGAATTATTAAGTACAAATTGATCTTGAAAGTAGTAATTTGTATTAATATCATTTGAAAAACTTAAATTTTCATTTAGAATGTCATTGTTTGTTGTTATATAGTGATTCTGAGTATTTTCTATTTCTTTTAAAGAAATTCCAACATTATGATATACACTTCTTGCGCTGAATTCAATTAAATTAAATTCTTTGTAAGGATCTTTAAAACTTTCTAAAGGTTTTCCTGTTGTTATTTTCGAAGAAGGTAAAACACCTTCTTCGGAATCTAGTTCGCTATATACTTTCTTGAAAGATTTACTAAGTCTTCCAGAACCTACAGTTTTTGAGCCTATTTTAAATAAGTCTACTAAACTAAAAGTATTATCAATTTGATCATAATCGCTTTGTAAAAATTGACCTTTGATGACATATTTTATGGTATTATCAACACTATAGTTTGTTGTATCAATGCTTGTAATTTCAAAATATACAACTTTGTTAATTTCTTTTGGCGGATTAGTTGGGCTTGCTTGATACAGCTTTTTAGAATAAAAAGAAACATTTCCAGGCTTTATGTTGTTTATATTAAAGCTATTTAAACTAATAATATTTCTTGTATTTGATACATCAACTTGTATTGTAAATTCAACAAAATATTTTAAAGTACCATTAATTAATGTAGGATTAAGTTTGTTTACATTTATAATGTTTGCTGTAAATGTCTTGCTATTTTTTAAAATTTCTTTGCTCATTAGTCACCATGTCCTGAAAATGCAAAAGAATCAGGTGATCCTCCATTTGAATTATCTGTGTCGAAGCCTGATCCTGTAAATATTTCTTCTTCTGATTGATCTGTATTTTGTGATTCTGTTGTTGCTCTATTTTCGTCAAAAGGAGCATTTGACATATCATCACCTTCAGCATAAAAAACAACAGTTCTTGAATCATCAAAAGGAGGAATTGATACGTTATCTTCAGTATAAAAAATTATTTTATTAGTAAATTGTGGTATTGTACTAGTTGCATTTTCTGACGTATCAAAAATTGTGTATACTTGACCATTTACAACTCTTGTTGTATAGTTAAATGATCTTTGTAAAAGTTCGTCATCACCTGTAACTAAGTCTTCGTATTCTTCGTCAGAAAAACTTTCTATTGAAAATATTTGCTTTCCGTTTTCATCTATTTCAATATCTCTTAAAGTTATTGAATTTGTAATTGTTACTTCTCTTCCTCTTGCATCAATGCTGTTTTTAATAAGTTCAGCCTTAATTCCTCTTAAGGAAGATTCAGTAGTTAAAGTTCCATCTAAAGTATCAATAAAACCAAATACACAAATATTAGAGTTTAGTCTTAAGATTGAATATGCATTAAAATACCTAGGATATTTGATTTCATGTGGCATTAGAAAAAACTCGTTAACATTTTCAATATTATCAACGTCATCAAAAGGCTCGTTTTCAATATTATCAAAAAAAGGATCTGCGTTTTTTTGTCCATAAGAATTTATTAGTTTATAAGGATTACATAGTGAAGATATTTCATTTCCTAAGTAATCATCACTATCATTAAATGCAGAATAAATATTTGTTTTAACTTCTTTGTCATTTTTATAAAAATCACTATTTAGTATATTATTTTTTGCAAAGTCTGAATTAAATCCTACAAATACAGTACCATTTTGTTCTTGATTTGAGCCTTTAAAAGGCGTATATACTTCTTCATTTAATAGAAATTTTTCTCTTTCGTTTAAAAAATTCTTTCTTCTATTTAGAAAATTAACATTGCTTTTATTTTCAAAAAAAACAATTCTTTCATCTAGTTCTAGCATAATACGCCCTTATTAAGATTTTCT
>Ga0163109_10000887_pt1 | contig 23564 bp, 18 predicted proteins | sample CRUFie1St13metaG_FD_108704 | JGI IMG/M metagenome (GOLD analysis project Ga0163109, IMG submission 108704) | Marine microbial communities from the Costa Rica Dome - CRUD Field 142mm St13 metaG | ecosystem: Environmental > Aquatic > Marine > Oceanic > Photic zone | place: Costa Rica: the Eastern... | reverse complement strand
CCACAAGATCCTGTACGAGATTCTGTTCTGTTTTATTACCGCCATGCTGTGGAAAATAAACCTTTTTCATCCGATCATGTCCATTGGGGGCAATTCATACGTTCTAGATGAGTTCTCCATCATTAACGCAATCTCATTTACTGCATCTGTATATAACTCTCTACCATTCATACTAACACCACCAGGAAGTTGGATGCCATTGAACTTAATTAGGTTCTGTCCCCACTGCCTTTTGATTAATGCGGTAGTGTATTTTTTAACAAAAGTGTCATTATATACTTGAGTAAATGTTTCTGGATCTAATGCTCTATAACAATCAATAATTACATATACATCTTCGTCAAGCATGTTTTTACCAACATCTAGATAAAGTCTGTCTTGACGTTGGTTAAATCTAAACTCTACAAATGATCCATTATTTAAAACCATATCAATGGTTTCCATCCACTGCTTAACCATGTAATAGTTAAGCATGTCAAGGGAACCAACAGCATAGAGATCATTCAGAAAGATCTGATACTCAATGCCAAATAGGTTATTTCTAATTGCATTACTAGCAAGTCCAAAAACTTTAGAAATTCCCATGACGTGAGGTGGGATAGAGATATATCTGTTTCTCTCTTCCCATGCATCGCCATTAATTGTTGTAGTAGTATCTGAAGTTTCAAACTTAGTTTCGTCAGCAGCAGTAAACTCATGCTTGAGATACATGCGCTCAACACCATCATAATGACGCTCTCTGTAATACTGCAAAGCATCATCAATAGCGTCTTCTATCTGATCATCATCTACGTTGATTTCCAGAACTGGGAACCCTAACTGTCTAAGACAATAGTCCCTTAGCTCGGTCCTACTTGCAGGCTGAGCCATAAAAAATACCCATAGTTTCCTACGGGTATTTATAAATCATGCTGGTGATACCCTAAAACCGTATCCACCAAGTTCTACAAGTTCAGGAACATAGTTGCATGACAAACTTAATCTTCCTGGTTTCTTACTTACTGGAACAAAATGAAATTTGTGAGATCTCCAGAATAAAATATCACCTTCATTACAATCCACAGTGGTTGTATCCCAAATAGAATGGTCTCCTAATTCTTTTTTCCATTCTTGATGTAAGAAAGTTGAAACTCCATAGTCTTCTACGTGTTTAAAGAATAGTGGAGAATGAACTTCTTTATCAAAATTTGCAAAATAATTAGAACTTACTAAAGAATTTACGTGAATGTGTTCTTGCTGATATGAATCAGACTCACTGTAATAATTTACCCAAGAATTTGTGCAAATCATTTTACCATCAATAATATGGTTCAACACTTCTGTACAATAGTGTTTGGCACAGGTCTCAGCAAAATCGTGGAACTCTTTTACAATTTCGTAGTTTTCAGATTCTTTCTTGAATAAACTACATCCCGATTTATTATTAAAAAACGATAAAGTTTTAGAATGGTGACTGTTGTAATCACCATTCTCATGCATTTTGTTTATAATTTCAAACAAACATTCCTTCAACTCTTCTGGTTTTGGAAATGTATATTTCTTTATGACAGTAGGAAATACTAGAGCAGGGTTATGCTCTGTTAAAAAATTATCACTCATTACAAAAAATAGTTAATTTATCAATCGTTGTTACCAGGAGGTACAAATGGTAGAGGATTAGTTCTAACTCTACCGTCAGTTCCATTTGGATTTACAAAGATACTTCCGTCACCCGTATTTTCTTTAGGGAATAGTACTTTTACGGCATCGCACTTTTCAATGTACTCAGTCATTTTTGAAGAATCATTATTTACTTCCTTGTGGTAAATAGCATCTGCTAGTTCACCCCATGAAGGATAAAGACGTGCTCTATGTCTTTGATATTCGGTAGCAGTTGCTTCTGCGACCAATTTATCATGCTCTGTGGTTACCTGAGATTCTGTTGGGATTTCTGAGTCTTCACAGAACCATTCGGTGATGTTTTCGTATGCATCATTACCTTGGAGCATAAACTCCCCATACTCAGCACCGTTTGCTACCAAGCAATTATTTACTGCTTTAAGGAATAACGAACCCATTTTAGAATTTCCTTTGTTACTAACCTATTTATGTATTATCTATATTCTCTAATGATAGATTGCTGACCCTGTTGGTATGCTCTACTATCATCATTATTGTTATAACTTTCTACATTCCAAATTTTGCAGTTAGATCCTGCCCATCCATATCTTACTCTCCAAGATCCTGTGACAGATTGAATTTCTGATGCTGACCAAGTATGATCACAAATCATCATAACCTCATAACCACCACCTGAATCTGGGTTTTCTGAATTTCTTTGATAGTGTCCACCAACATACGATCTATATGTTGTTCCGTTTGGAGCAACTAATTCAGCATAAACTCTATAATATGGATAGCAATAGTGACCAGTTCCAGCACCATGATACTTAGCTCTGATATCACTATCAGTTACTTTTCTTGTAAAAACATGATCCATTACAACACGATCACCCTGACCGATGCTGGCTCTGCTTGACGAACTTTGGACATAACATCCCAAAACTCTATCTGCTCCCTGTTGTACACTACCATCATTAAAGGTAATGCCGCTTGCTCCTAGTGTAATTGCCATTTTTTTTATCCGTAAATTACTTCAGACATGAAACATGTAGATCCAGTCTGAGCTGCTCTACCATCATCATTTGCGTTGGGGTTCCAAATGTTTGCCCATCTATGTCCACTAGATCCATTATTTACATCCCATCCAAAGCAAATTCCATAAGTACCAGTCTGAGATCCAATTTCTGAGGGAGTAAATACGTAATCACTTAAGAAAATGATTTCTTGAGCACTACTTTCTAAATTTGGTTGATAAAGACAACCATGCCATACACGAACTCTGCTATTATCTGGTCTAATTAGTTCGTGAAAAGTTCCATTCATTGGATAACTATATCTACCATGACCAGTCATCTGTGCTTCAATATGGATATATGAAGTGGATGATGATCTAGTCAATGAGATACTTGGCGTCCAAAAAGTATAATTACTTGAAGTAGGTAAACTTGTTCTACCGCTATATTCATCAAAGTCATAATTAATGACTTTTCCACCACCAGTTGTCTGACTTGCCCCTGATGGATATGTTAATGTTGTTCCCGAAATTGACGTTGCCATTATAGAAATTCCTTATGGTTTTAGTTCATAAACTGCAGTTGTAGAACCTTGTGGTCTAGTTCTACCATCACCATCGGCAGAACTTGGATTCCAGTTTCCTTCCCATGGTTCGTTACCGCTACCACTGTAAGCACCATACTCCCAAGAAACATTGAAGTCTCCTGTTTTATTTCCTAAGTCGGAAGCAGTCCATGCCATGGTTGCTTTCCAATAAACAGTATGGTTACCTTGTCCAACGTGATTATATGTACTGCCAATATTTCTGACATATCTAGTACCATCACTATGTGTTAGAACAAGTGCAGTACCACCATATGGATATGAATAAGCATCCATTCCGATACATTGACCAGTTACAATAACAGTTGTATCGCTTGCTTTTTTATTAAACTTGGATCCAAAACCACCAGTGTCATAGAAATAACTATGAGCATTCCACATATTATAATAACTATTACTGGACTGCTGTCCAGGATTTTGTCTAGTAGTATACTTACCTGCTCTCATCCCAATAGATGAGGGGGGTGAGTTAAGCAACACCCCATTGATAGTCACTCCATTGGGACCTAAAACTGTAGCCATTTATCAGACTCCTCTTAGTTGATCAATTTCCGATTTAAGATCCTTGACCGCTTCAATAAGAACAGCGACAAGGTTTTGATAAGCAACGGACTTAACACCATCGGTTTCAACAACCAAGCAATCAAATACGCTTTCTACCTCTTCTGCTACAACACCGATGGAGTGGCGTCCATTTGCCTTATAGTCAAACTCAACACCGCGTAGGTTCATTACCTTAGCAAGAGCATCGGAAATGGTTTCTACGTTGTCCTTGAGGACGATAGAAGACTGTGCAGTGACAGTTCCAACAACGGTTAGGTTGTTAGAAGTATCAAAGGTTGCACAGAGTGAACCACCAGTCTGTACTGTTACGTTAGAGTTGGCAGCTGCTTGTACGTTTGAAGTTCCGTTTGTAATTGCAGTAGCATCAACAGAAACTGTCTGCCACTGAACACCAGATCCAGTAGAAGCAAGGAACTGACCAGAAGAACCAGTACCACCACCTGCAGTTAGTGTACCTGTTAAAGTACCACCAGAGATGGTCTTATCGGTTAGAGTTTGAGCACCACCAGTGGTAACCAAACCACCAGATCCACCAACTGCTAGACCGAACAGAGTTGTCTCGGTTGCAATCTCAGTTCCATTGATGTAGAAACCTTTACCAACTGCGAGGTTAAGTGACTCACTGACATCAAAACGATCATTTGCATCACTAAATGCAATGGTCTTATCAGTTGCTCCAAGAACGGTCAATCCACCACCGTTAGCTGTTGCATCTGTAGGACCACCATTAGAGAAGGTAGCACCAGTTGCAGATCCAGAACCTTGGAAAGTCTGGTCAATAGTTACGGTTGTTCCATTGACTGCAGTTACAGTAGCAGAAGCAGGTTGTGTTACTCCACCACCACCACCTGTTAGGTTAACGACTACACCAGGAGCAAGGTTGGTTGTATCACTTACATTAGTAATATCATTTGATGAAGCAGCGATATTTCCTGTAAATGTACCAGCAGCAACTTTACCTAGAATGATGTTACGATCTTTCGCTTCAACATTAACCGTAGCAATTGTTGTAGTTGTTCCATTAACTGTTAGGTTACCACCAACAGAGAAATCGGCGTCCACGCCAGAGAGGTTATCAACGTATGTCTTAACTGCTTTTTGAGTTGGAACTTTTTCGTCACTGTTCTGTGATAGAGTTCCATCAGTTGAGAATTCGTTAATTGATGCACCAAGTTGAGCACCGATTGAACCCAGTCTCAAGGATGATAGACCAGACAAGTCAAACGCGGAAGCATCTAGAGTTGCCTTACCAGTTGCCTGTTCAACTTTAAAGAACTGACCAACGGAGAAGTTACCATCTTGGTCGGTAGAAACGTAGTAAACACGACCTGGACGGTTTTCAATAGTTTCGTTTGAAGGTACGTTTGGCGAAAGTGGAAGGAATGGCCAGTTAGTATTTGCTTTACTTCCAGTACCAACATCCAAGAAGTCGTGTGCAGTTAGACGACACTGTGAATAACGATAACGGATCTTCATGTTCTGACCATCGGTAGCACCAACAGTCTTCTCATCTGCCATCTGCAGAATTGTAATACCAACAGGATCTGGTGTTACAGTAGTTAGTTTGAAGAATTCGTTATCAATCTTGATGAAGTCACCTACACCAAATAGGATGTTTGCAGCAGCAACACGAATTGAGTTTGCAGCGTTATCAAAGTCTTCAATAACTTCATCAACTGCAGTTGACTTAACGCCAAGAATTGTGATTGTGTCACCCGTGCTGTGAGATCCTTCGGAAGTTCCTTCAACTGCTCTGTTGACGGTTACTGATTGAGATCCTGGGAATGAAACGATTTGCATCATTTCATCATTAATAACCAAGTATCCATTAGGATCCATGCCAGCAATAGCATTGACGGAAATAGTATAACCGTTTCCAGTTCCTGTTGGAATATTTGCTGCTAGTTGTGCAGTAGTTCCTGCATCGGCATACAAATCAATATTTGTAGTACCATTGTGAGCTGAAATAGAAGAACCAAGTCTTGCTCTCTGGACTCCAAGTGAACCTCTTCCATCTGGAGCGGAATAGCTGGAGTTAGAGATAACGAACGAACCTGGATCATTATTGACTCCATCATCAACCATCTCAACAGAACCACCCTGATCAGGTGCTGAAGATAGACCTTCAACAGTAAGGAGGAATCCTTTCTGACCAGTTAATGCATCTGTGTTGTTGAGGAGAGTTATATAAGCAGTTGAGGTTGCACCTGTAACAACTTCACCCTGTACAAATGTTCCTGTAACTGGGAAGAAGTAGAGATAGTTGGATGCTGACTGGTCGCTGATTAGTTCACCAACAGCATTTGATGTACCACCGCTAATTCTTTCTCCAACCGTGAATGTTCCATTCTTCGCTGCTTGTGGATCAAGTTCTAGTCTTAGACCCTTGACATTACCATCAATAGTTGCTTCAGTAGCATCAAATCCTTTTGCGATAACACCATATGTACCATATGAAGAGTTACCAGAAACAGCACGAATCTTACCACCTCTGGTAGAGGAGTATGAAATGTGAGCGTAGTAGGTGAAACAAGAAACAATCTCAGAAGATGCACCTCTTGTTACATAGAAACCAACACCACCGTCTAGAATTTGAGTATAAGCATCAAACACCATTGACTTATTGGATGGTGTTGATGAATTATCAAAGTGTGCGTGAACCGCACCATCAATCATAATACCAACTGCTGCTCCACCAATGGCAGTACAGTTTTGAATATATGGTGACTTTTGAATTGGTGAATTAGGATCAAGTCTGAAGTAAACACCTTTAATGGTAGCAGTATCAATGTCTTGACCAGAATCATTATTTGATGGAGCATATCCATCCATACCCTCAAAGATCATGTCCTTAACGGTGGTATGAGAACCAACGTAGAACATGGTTGACTCGTTATTGACACGAGTTACTGCGGTAGAAATTGCAATGTATGGTTCAACCTTAACGGTTGCATTCATATTACCGTTACTAATTGCAGTAGTTACAATACCAACTAAAGTTGTAATTGCAGACGCAACTGTGGCGCAATATGGAGAAGAAGAATCAACAGTAATTGAAGTATCTTTAACCTGCGTTTCTGTGTTACCAGATGAGACTGTAACAGTCTCGTTACGCATTACTTGAGTAGCAATTGAATCAATGTAATTGAGAAGTGCTGTATCAACGGTGTTATCACTAGTGATGTCTGCTCCACCTAGGAGAGCAGATGCATAATCCCAAACTTTATTGTTCTGACCTGATTTTACGTTGAATGCAAGATCTGCACAGAATGCTTCTAGTCTCGTTCTAACAGTTGATCCTGTTCCAGGAACAGCACCTACATCTGCAACGTGGCGGTAATACGCTTCATGTGCGATGAAAGTTTTGTTGGTTACGATAAGATCATGAGCATCGGCATGTGTATGACTTACGATGTCAACATATAGATCCGTGGCATCCCAAGTTCCACCTGTCAAGTTAAGTAGGTGAACGTTAGTTGCATAATCAGAATCAAGAACTTTAGCAGTCTTAGTTCCAGCGGAGTTTGAAATAGTATCACCAAACTTTAGGTGAGTTACGCTTGATCCAAGAACAATTGCTTGCATGTCAGATGCAAGACCAGTCTTTGGTTTGATAACAGAAGTTCTAAGGTTGTCACCAATTACAGAAACGAATTGAGGGATCTGGATTGGTAGTGTCTCTTCATAGACACCTGCCTTAACGTAAATGGTATGTGGATTAGATGCAGAAGGAGCGTCAGCACCTGTTTTTGCTGCGATATAATCACAAGCATAACGTAGTGAAGCAAAACCTCTAGAGATGCTTCTACCGTTATTTGCATCCGAACCTTCTTTAGTTACATAGTAAACAGGAGCAGTTGTGCTGTTGCTTTCCCATCTTGGTAGAAGTGGTGAACCACCAACAGTTAGAACTTTACCACTTGCTTCTGCTTGCTCTGCAGCAGTTCCAGTTGATCCAGTTGGTAGTGCAATTCTATTGATACCACCTGCTGCCTGATAGAGGAGGTCTCCAGTTTCTTGTAGAACCTGAGCAGCGTCACCACCCTGAGACATATAGTTCCAGTAGTTACCCTGAGAATCAAGTTCTGGAGCAGTTACTGCACCTAGAGTATTTGAAGTAATACAAACGTAGGAGTTACCATTTCTATTAACAACATCTCCCAGTTGATAATTTGTTGAAGAATTCCACTGTCCATTCCAGTTGAAACCTTCTACAATTAAATCCCAGAACCTTGTATTTGTAGGTACTGGAACATAAGCAACACTACCACCACTGGAAGCTCCAGTAGTAGCATTTGATGCTGTAAATCCTGTAGTTGTAGAAGCTACAACTCTAAATGTTCCGTTATATCCAGCAACAGAACATGCGGTGACAGTTACATTATCGCCAGGACCATATGGTGCAACTGCTTGTGCAGTTTGGAAAGTATAAGTAGCTAGTGTTCCACTTCCAGATGCACTTGCAAGTGCAATATTTTCTGTGGTAGTAGTTACTTTACAGGAATAAGTATTACCACCGTATTTTACGACGTTTCCTGGTTCGTAAACTTCGGCAGAATTATAGTTTCCTTGAACTAAGAATCCTGTTGAAAGTACAGACCATTGAGAAGGATTTAAGTTTGGAGCAGCATTATTAGACTCTCCTTGTGCAACATATGAATAACCACCGTATGTTACGATGTCACCTGTTTGATAATAAGCAGCAGCAGACCAAGTATCTTCAAAGATTAGACCATCTACATATGATGACCAGTTGGCAAACTGAATAGTTGTTAGTGAAGTATGGGCAGTAGTACAACGATACTGACTATTTCCATACTTTACAATGTCATTGAGAGCGTACCAAGTGGTCGCTGCCCAATCTCCTCTATGCCTGAGACCTTCAGTGTGGAGTTCCCAGTTGCTCAGGTCTGAGGAATAAAAAGTAGTTTCTGAAGCCGCAGAAGTATGGTTTACAACGCAAACATATGAGTTTGCACCAAACTTGACAATATCGTCAATGACATATGCAGTAGATGCCGACCAATCGCCACGCCACTTAAACTTCAGTCTACCGAGTCTAAAATCTGCCATTTTTTAAATCCTTACTTAGGTCCTTGAGAGTTGTGATCATATAATTTATTTAGTCTTGCGACTAAGTACCCATCACTGTCAATAAAATATGTCAAGCGTCTGAAATCAAACCTGAACTGCTGATATTTATCATCTGGGTCGTTAGTATATTGCTTTGCTACATTTGGAGTAGCATCAATATATTCTTGCCCTTGAAGAAAATCTGTATATTCTTCTCCGTCAGTTCTATGGAAATCAAAAACTGCGTCTTCTGTGGAACGTGCCACAGTATAATAAAGCATACCGTCCTTATCTCTTCTTAGAGCGTGAACGGTAAAATCATTTGATTGTGCAACGATCTGACTAGATGCTGCCGTGCTTGCACTGAGATATAAACTCATGCTAGGATCCTCCAGTATGTTCCATCCCAAATAAACTGCACGTATAATCCAGCGACATCTAGAATAAAGGTGGAATCAATATTTCCAAACTTATTCAAAAACTGCTGTCCACCACTTGTTATCAAAGTAACATTATTTATAGACCAGGTTGCTTTGAAATCAACAAGTTCTAACATATCACCGATATGTGGAACTACACCAGCAGATTCATATGGCATATTTAAAGATAACGCGGAAGCAGATGTGTCAACTAACCATCTAAGTCCACATGATAAATTACCATTTGAATTTACAACTTCCCATCTCGCACGTTGGAGTTCAAATCCTCCAATATCACTTCCATCATGTACAACTGCTGTTCTTTTGTCGGTATCAACCGTTATTTCAGCAACCGCTCCAGTAAACAGAGCGTGTTCGGGAGTTGTGCCTTTTCTAAACTGTACCTGAGTGGTCATTGTTTACGCACACTTTTTCTCAAATGTATTTATCTAATTAGATAATCCAGACGTATACACGAGGTGGTTGGAATAGTTGTACTTGGACAAATCCAATACCAGACATTCTGATAGAACCAGAACCTTGATATCCAACTCTGATGAATTTCTCTTCAACATTATTGAGTGTGAATAGTGTTCCTGTAGTCTGATATGCGTGAGCTCTAATATCAACAGAATCACCCGTAACGTCAATATTAACGAATGGTTGCTCTGCAAATGTGAGGAGTGGTTCGCCGCTTGTTCCAGTAAAGGTAAACTTGCCTGCAGTACCGAGTTCTCTGAATGTTGTTCTCTCCGCAATGCGTTCTCCTGTAAAGGAGAAGAGCATGTCTCTTTCTGTTGGATTGAAGGTGAGAGATTCTGCAGCACCAGAAATTTTTCTGAGAGTACCGAATCCAACAAAGTTTCTTGCTCTATTGAACTTGGTATCTCCAGTAACTGGAATTGTTCCTTCGCCATGATGAGCAAGAACGAGAAGAACACTGGACTCGCCAGATACCTTGAGAGTTCCACCCTGACTGATTTCTCTGGAAGTTCTCTTCTCGGAGATTCTTTCTCCAGTGAAGGAGAACAGCATCTGCCTCTCGTCTGGGTTGAACGAGACAGACTCTGCAGCACCAGATAGTTTTCTGAGAGAACCAGATCCAACATATACTGCAGATCTCTTGTTCTCGGAATCTCCAACAACCTTGAATAGTGCTTGTTCTGTTGGAGGAACTGCACCAACTGCTTCGGCACCACCAGAGAATGCAAATAGTGAACCAGTACCAACAATGGTGCGGTGAGTAGTGAAGAATACTTCGCCGCTGATCTTTGTATGAACAGTTGGTTGCTCTGCAAATGCAAGAGATGGATCTCCAGCAGTACCAGTAATAGTGACAACTCCACCACGACTGATTTCTCTGGATGTTCTCTTCTCGGAAATTCTTTCTCCCGTAAAGGAGAAGAGCATTTGCCTTTCTTCTGGATTTGCGGTAAAGGATTCTGCCGCACCATTAATATTGAAGATGTTACCAAATCCAATATTATTGATGAGTAATTTGTTAGATGACTCACCAAATACAGAGATGTTTCCAGAACCTTGATAAGAATTGGATCTTGCAAAGGAACCAACACCATCAATATCAACTTCAATTTGCTTGGTCTCAGCAGCACCAAACGACTCAACTAGTTCACCAGTAAAGGAGAAGAGTAATTGTCTCTCATCTGGGTTGAATGTGATAGACTCAGCAGATCCACCAATGGTAAAGATATTACCAAATCCAACGTTGTTAGGTACATAACGAATACCGACCTCACCGTTGAGTCTGATGTCTGCGAGTAGAGTAGGTACATATGCAACTCTCTCTGCTCCACCACTGAACGCAAATAGATTGCCCTCGCCAACATGCGATGAAGTTTTTCTTTCTGCCAGTTCTCCTGTAAAGGAGAAGAGCATTTGCTTCTCGTCTGGGTTGAAGGTAACTGCTTCTGCAGATCCACCAATTGTGAAGATGTTGCCGAATCCAACATTGTTTGGAACATACTTGATTCCAACATCTCCAGAAACAGAAATGACACCAAACGCATTCCAATTTGGTTGGAAGTCGTAAGTCTGGAAGTCGCTGAGTGAACCTCTGCGAAGTCTGATTGGTGTATCCACACCGACATAGACTTCGGTGTTTTTGATGACAGATTCTCCAGTAAACGAGAAGAGCATTTGCTTCTCGTCTGGATTGAATGTAACAGACTCTGCAGCACCAGATAGTTTTCTGAATGAACCAGAACCAATGTGGTTTGGTACAAATGCATTCGCAGATTCTCCAGTAATGGTGATGAGACCAGATGCTGGATATTTTGGAACAAAGAATACTGGGAATGCATCTCCAGTAATTCTGACCTTTGCTCCCTCTTCTGGTGGATTTGCAGAGAAGACTTCCTCTACTGTACCGAAGAACTTGATATCGGTTGTGATATCTGGTGGATTGAATCCAACTGCTTCTGCAGAACCAGCAAATGCAAATAGTGAACCAGTACCAATATTGCTTGGGACAAATGCATCTTTGGATTCTCCGAAGATGGAAATTGTACCAAATGGTTGCTCGGAGAATGTGAGAATTTCTGGAGCTGTGGAACCAGATAGACGAATCTCTGCTCCCTCTTCTGGTGGATTTGCAGAGAAGACTTCTTCTGTTGCGCCAGTGAAGGAGAATAGTAATTGTCTCTCTTGTGGATTTGCAGTAAACGATTCTGCAAGACCAGAGAATTTCTTGAATGTTCCAGAACCAATGTATACAGGAGAGAATCTTGCATCTACAACACCAGAAATCTTGATGTTGACTTCTGGTTTCTCTACAAATGTAAGAAGTTCCGAAGATCCACTGAAGGAGAATAGAGTACCTTCTCCAAAATACTCTGTTGCAAATGACTCGTCTAGAGTGCCAGTAAATCTGAATAGTGGTGCTTCTTCTGGTGGATTAGCAATGAAGGATTCAATTGCCGTGCCATCAATATTGATAACACCACCTGCAGGTGGACGTAGTGACCTTGCCTGATCAACACCTGGAGTGATTCTGATCGTTCCAGAACCATAATGAGCAAGACTGAAGACAGGAACTGCAGCACCACTAAATTCCCAACCAAGTTGTTCAAGATCTGGATCCCACAGAACAGTCTCTGCAGATCCACTGAATGCCTTGAAGATTCCACCTTCAGAAGGATGAAGTAGACTGAAGAGAGTTGTTGCTTCTCCAGAAATTCTGCCAATAAATCCTTCGGTAATATATGGTGGAGTGTAGAAGACTTCTGCTTCTCCACGCAATTTGATAAATCCACCAATCTCTGCAGTTCCGACAGTTGGACGAGAGAAAGCAACATCTGCACTGCCATGGAATATTCCAATCTCTCCAAATGGACAGATAATTCCAATGGTCTCAAGGATGTGACCATAATCTCTTCTTGGATTATAAATTTCGGTAACAAGACCGTAATCTTCAAATGCTGTTGGGGTAGTAAGTTGAGGAGGTACTTTGTACGTAACTCCTGGTGCAATTGTTAGAACAGTTCCAACCGCAACTTTAGTGCATCCAGTTGTTGCGGTAGTATTTGTAGTTACTGTACCGCCATTGACTGTGACACATGCAATTGCATTTGAATCTGCAATAAGACCATAATCAATCTCTGGGTTATCATTACAGAGTCCGAGATCGTATACTTCTGTATGTTTCTCGTGAGACTCTTCTGCATTGAGCCACTTGAGTTGAGCACAACCGAGTTCTGTATTGCTTGAGTAGAAACTCGTGTCTCCAAGATTGATATAAGGAGAACAGAGTTGATACTCTTCCAGAGTGAATGTAGATAGTTCTGAAAGTTCGTATGTCTCTGGTTTTCTTGGTAGTAGGGTAATAATACCCGAACCATAATGAACAAAGGAATTTCTCTCGTCTCCACCAGAGAATGAGAATAAAGTTCCAGAAGCAACTTCTGTACGTGAAAGGACTGGTGGTTCTGCTGTTCCACCAATTTTGAATATTGGTGTCTCTTCTGGTGTATTTGCAGAGAAAGATTCTGCAGCACCAGAAATACCAAATAGAGATCCTCCACCAAATACTCCAGCAGTAATAACAATAACTGGAGTGCCAGTAAATGTGAATAGACCTGTAGATTCTTCCGAAACCAGAGTCGTTTCTGCAGCACCACCAAGTGTTTTAAATCCACCTTCTGATACAACGCTAACATCAAGAGGAGGAATAGTCTCAATGTTTGCAATCTTGATAACACCACTACCATTCCAGTTAGGTGTAAACTTATCATCAGATCCAACGTCTGTTCTAAACTTGAACAGACCATTTGGCATAATATTGCTTGTGGTCAAGATATGACCGAAGTCAAGTCTTGGTGCAGCTGCTTCGGATACTAATCCATAATCAATGAAGCTGGTCGCTGCATTAATTCCACGAGCAGTTCTAAATGACTGACTAGGAGCAATACTTGCGGTGCCATTAACAGAAACAATACATCCTGTTGCATTTCCTGATACAGCACCAGTAATTGTTTGTGTGGTAGTACAAACATCAAGTACACCGTGATCAACTTTTTCAAAATAGTTGATTGATTCTTCGGTGTATACCTCTGTATGTTTCTCGTGAGAGAATTCTTTTGATAGATGTCTTAGTTGGACATTACCAATATTGGTATGTCCTGTATAGAATTCAATCTGACCAAGCGGTAGATTCGCATCCAGACCAGGATGAATTCCGAGAGTATAATTTGCGAGTTCTGATAGTCTGTATTCTTCTGGTTTTCTTGCCAGAATATTGATAGTTCCAGAACCATAATATTGGAAGAGTCTTCTCTCGTCTCCTCCAGCAAATGCGAATAGATTTCCTTCTGTTTCGTATGCGCGTTGACGCTGCAGAACTGCTGCACCAAAAATATCCAGACTTCCTTCCGTAGCGGGATAGTCGTAAGATTTTTTCTCGGTGAGAGATGATAATGTAAATAGATTTCCACTGCCACTTGTGATAGCAGTAATACCAATAGAACCTTCTCCAAGTAAGGAGGATCCTCCCCCGCCAAATGTGACGGGAGAGAATGCAGGATCCGACGTTCCAGATATTCGGACCTTACCATCAGTAATCCAGTTGTAGAAGGCAGGAGATTTCTCCTTACCAAACAATCCAAGATTTCCAGATCCTTGATATGCTTGTGTTGCTATCCAAGAAGCTTCACTTACAAGTTTGACAAATCCAAACGACTCTACATTAGTTACGTAAATGATGCGACCGTAATCTACCTGAGTCGTGTTGTTATCAGATAATGTTCCTTGATTTATTGTTTGTGTATTAATTGATGTAATTAATCCATAATCAACCTCTGTATAGAGGTCAATGATAGCAGGATGATATGCATATGTTCTTTTTTCATCGCTGCTAATAAATCCAAATAATCCTCTCGCAGTTCGTAAAGTGAACGAACCAATGGTTCTGGTTGCAAGGCTGCTTAAAATGAAGTTGGAATACTGTCCAACTGACTCTGATTCTATTCCTGATGTAAAGGTATAGATCGCCATACACTACAGAAGCATAAAAAATGGGGATTGCAACGCAACCCCCACAGAAAAAAGAATAAAGATTGGGTCTGAAGTATATAGTATCAGTCCAAGCTTACGTTTAGGGTAACTTTGATCTGGTCACCGTTGTTTTGAATAGCGTATGGACCATTCGTAAATCTTTCAGCGAAGAAGATGCTGCTGTAAAGAGTAGCATCACCAGTTCCCTGAAGTGCAGGGGTGGTTGTGAAAGTTGAAGATGTTGGTGTCTCAAATACAGTGTAATGTGCTGCAGTGATGGTGCTTGAGGAACCTTGAGCGATGTAGATAACATCACCTGGGTTTAGATCGTGATCAGTTGCAGAACCACCAGGATCAGATGTAACAACAGAGAAGTCAAACAGAACAGCGTCGTTACCGTTTGATACCTGAATGTTATCAACTAGTTGGTTGCTGAGATAAACACGAGGACCAATCTCACCAGAAAGTGTTTCGTAGTCAATACCGACAATTGTGGTTGAACCAGCGACACCATTTGGAGTTGCAGTCTGAGAAACTGCCATACCAACAGTTAGATTTTCAGCAACGTTAACTTGGAATGTTGCTGTACCAGAAGCAGCACCAGTAAGTGCTTTGTCTAGATAAACAGTTGTGCCCTGAACACCAACTACGCGAGTCTCAGCAGCAATTCCTGTACCACTAACTCTTTGACCAGCAGCGATATTTGTTGCAGAGTCAACAGCAATTTCAAAAGTACCAGAAACGCCAGCGGTAATACTTGGGGTTAGATCAACATCAAGAAGGTTGATGTAATCATTACCAATAACTCCTTTACAACCAGTCTTGCTAATTTGAGTACCAGCAGCAACTGAACCAGCATCAACAACGCCATGGACGGCAACAGGCATGTTGTTTGCACGTGCTAGGTAGTAACCATAAACGCTACCAGCAGCGGAGGTGAAGGTAAAGACTTGCTCAGGATAAGAAGCGGTTGTTCTACCTCTACCGAAGGAGACAGCGGTGGCAGATAGACCAGCGGTAAGTTGCTGACTGAGTTCTAGATCAAGACCTTGAATATCAACGACATAGGTGTTTGTTGGGATACCTGCACCCTCTGCATAGTCGCCCTTTTTAATATCAGTTGCGTCTGCAACGGTAAGAGCATAGGTTCCAGAAGTACCAGTACCAGTTGTAGTAGCAACAGGATTGACAGTTGTTGCGATAGTCCAACGGTTTCCGTTTAGGAGGATACCATACTGAGCACCAAAATTTTGATCTTCCTCAGTTCTGTTATCAACGCAGAGAGGATAACCAGTGGTTGGTGCAGAACCATAACCACTTAGGTTAGTTGCGTTATATGGTTCAAAATACGCACCTGCAGCAGGAGTATCCGACTCAGCAGGAGTGGTATTACTGGTGTATAGTTTTAGAACTAAGTTCCTGGGAATCTGATGAGTCGCGTTGAGTAGAGTTCTTAGCGAATCAATTTCACCCTGGTCTGTGACTAGAAGTGCCATCTATATGTTCTCCGTGAGTTTCTTACCTATGATAATGTTATTTATACAAAGATTATAGTGCGAGTTTCATAGAAACGACACACCTCTGTATATTTATAGCGTAGACAACTTCAAATTGCATGATATCTCCCGCGTTGAGAGTCTTGTTCCAACTTGAAATTGTCGTGTTTGTGCTTTTTCTTGCAACTGCTCCAGTATTAATATCTCCTAATTGTGGTCTTTCAGTACCACAAATAGATGAGAAGTTGGGGAAGTTTGCAAAGTCTACTTTCTTGATATCAAATTGAATCTGACCATCTTGATCACCGATTACAGTCCAAGATTGAATTTCTCCAGTAACGTCAAGAGTCATTTCACCTTTGATACCAGCAGACATCTGAGTAGAACCAGAGTCAACAACAAAGTTGATCGTTCTTGTCAGGTCTGCAGTTGTAGATAGTCCTACAACATATACTGTATCACCTGCAACAGGTGCATTAGTGAAGATTAAGTTTGTGCCACTGGTGCTGTAATCAATACCAGGAACTTGTACAAGTCCATTAATAGCAACAATCAACTGTTGATCATTGACTGGAGTATATGCATCTCCAGTTTGATCAATCAGAGGATAACCAGTTGTTGTCCCATCAAATACCCAGTTTGTGGTGTTGAGAATCTCATTACCATACTGAAGATATTTACTTGGAATCTCATAGTTAACACCTACATTATACTTCTGTTGAGGTTCAGAAAGTACATTGTAGTTTGATGACTTAACTGAAATATTATAGTTAGGCATCAGACTACTCCTGGTGTTACTTCAATAACTCCTTCAATAACTCTGGTTTTAATACTTTGAGGTGATGTCAAAACGATGTCATAAACATAACGTCTTGGATCTAATCCAGCAGTCTCTGAATTGGTTAGTCCAATCTTCAAGATACCATTATAACGATCAACGAAAGTTACAGTAAAATCTGTCGCAGTTGTTGCATAGTAACTACGACGCATTTTTGCTGCTGCTGTATACCCCGTTAAATTAAGTGGAGTAGTATTGTCTTCGTTCTGGATATTAAAGGTGGCATCAAAGTCTGTTCCTTTTTCCAGCAATAGATTTAACGGAATTGCTGCCATGGTTTACTCCTTATTGAACCATAATGTATGAAGGATATCCTCTATAAGCGTTGGTTCCTACTCCTTCAATAGCCCAACTATCTCCCATACCAGTTCCATCTTGCCAGTCGTCAAAACCTACGCCTTGATAAGCACCAGTTGTGCTTGTGCTATAATCGGTCCATGAATATGCAGTTGCTCCACCACTAGTACTATAAGACCATACACCGCAATAAACAGGGTAATGGTTACCACCAGAACCAACAATTCTAGGATTTGGACCACCATTATCATTCCAAACACCTACACCAGAACAACCATGATCGCCGCCGCTGGTTCCAGTTCCATAACCTGCCCTTCTGTTCAAGTTAGATCCATTGAAACTAAGAACTGGTGTGCCACTTGAATCAAATCCATGCGACCAAGCTGAATTTTGGGGAATAGTTTTATCTGAATTAAATGTTCCACCATAATATCCAAGAGGAGACAACCAATTATCATTTGATGGAGTTGACATTGATTGATTATTGTAAACTACATGAAAAAATTTCCTAAATGGAATATTTGTCATGTCTTGACTAAATGAATATTGAGGAACTAGACCAGTTTCTGTTACTCCTCCCTCACCGCCAACATGAGATGAAAATGATGTTGGTCTTGGAATATGTCCTGTTGTAATAACAGTATCTGCTGCATTGTTTGCAATAATCATCCAACCACCGCCACCACCAAACTGAGCATCTAAAACACAATAAAATTGTCTTGCGTTTTCATTTCCTGCTTTAATCCAATAGTGACCGTTATCACGGATACCTTCATTCCACAAAGCACCGACGCTTCCAGCAGGATTGTCTGAAGTAGTTCCTAGGATGGCACCGCCACCACCACCTCCAATTCCACCAAATCCTCTAGTGGATCCTCCTGCAAAAGTTCCTACAATTGGCATTGTTTACTCCTCTGTATATTATCAAGCGTACTTGGTCTGTGATGCAAATACAGTGAATGTTGCATTTGCAGTCTTAACGATGGTGTATGTATATACATCAGTATGGTTAGCGTTACCTGAGGTTGGTGCAGATCCACCAGAATAAATTACGGTAACACCAGTGTTTGTACCATCAATCTGGAATCCATTTGCATAATATGCAGTACCACCATTAGGTACAGCGATGGCAGTAGTAAGAGAATCTCCATTTGCCATGATTGAATTTAGAGTTTCGCTGCCACTTCCTCTCATATTGAAAGTCCAGTTAGCACCAACATTTGCTTGATATACAGTTACAGCATAAGTGGCAAGGTCAATATCTACGGTTCCAGATGGGAATCCACCGTTTACATTTGCTCTCTCAATAACTTCTCCAGTTGTGAGACGGTCAACTTCAATGTTGCCCATCTTAACTTGAGCATCGGTTAAAGTTAAGTTTCCAGTATCTCCACCAGTGAATGAACCAGTAGCAAATCTGATCTTGTCATCACTTTCATCCCATCCAATAAAGATGTTATCACTAGATCCTCTTTCAATAATAAGACCAGCGTCACCTGATGGACTACCAGAAGTTCCAGTAGCAAGTTCAATTAATTTATCAGAAATTGTTGTGTTAGTAGTTTGAACTGTAGTTGTTGAACCTTGAACAGTTAGATCTCCTGTAACTGTTAAATCACCAGAAATTGTGCCTAAATTATCAACATAAGTTTTAACTGCTTGCTGAGTAGGAACCTTAGAGTCACTGTTCTGTGATAAAGTTCCATCAGTTGAGAATTCGTTTACTGATGCACCGATCAAACCACCAAGAGAACCAAGTCTTAATGATTCAAGACCTGCTAGGTTAAATGCTGATGCGTCAAGAGTAACCTGTCCTGTTGCCTGATCAACAGAGAACTGATCTCCAACATAGAAGTTACCAAGTTCATCGGTTGCAACGTAATAAACACGACCTGGGTCTGTGGTATTAGTAACAACTTGATCTGCTTGAGAAGGAGATTGTGTTGGATTTCCTGGCCAGTTGGTTGTAGTAGAATCTCCAGTACCAACTTGTAGGAAATCATGACCAGTTAATCTAATAAGACTAAATTCTTTTCTTGTGTTAACTGTAGTTCCATCAGGAACTGGAGTTGCTCTAGAAGTTGAGAAAACAAGAATGTGATAAGCAACACTGTTAGCGGTAACAGAACTTACGGTTTGAATCTGATATGCGTTACCATCGGTGTTTGCAAATTGTAATGAGTCTCCAGCATCTGCAGATGATGAGAACGTAGTAATTAGGATTCTACCAGACTGATTCGTTTCTACGTTTGATGCCTCAAGAGTTGCAGTCGCTGAAGAAGTTCCGCCAGTAATAACCTCATTTGCTTGGAATGTTCCAGTCTTACCTACGATGTAAATAACTTTTGGTTCTGCTTGTACGTTAGCAACATAAGCAGTTGCACCAGAAGTTCCTCCAGTAATTTGCTCACCGAGAGTAAAGTCTGAAGCAAGAACACCAACATAGTTAAGCATTGTTCCAGAAACAGTACCACTATTTGGAGTTTCTGAAGCGTCAAAACCAGCAGAATATACACCATACTCACCATAAGAGTTGGATGAGTTTAGTGATCTAATTTTAGAACCACCAGTTGCAGCAAATCCAATTTGGTTATAGTAGGTGAATCCAGAAATAATTTCTGCGTTTGAATTGGAATCTGCCCAAATACCAAGACCGTCACTGTGGATAGCAGTATATGTATGGAACAGCATACTGCGGTTGCCAGTATTATGAAGACCACCGTCAATATAAGCACCAGTAGCACCAGCACCAAATGAAGTTACATTATAGATGTACGGTGATTTGTCAACAATTGGACTTTGTGAGTTTAATGCAAAATAAATACCGCCAAGAGTAGCACTTTCTGGATCATATGCTGGACTTCCTGGAGTATAACCTTCCATTCCATCAAGAACCATGTCTTGAAGAATAGTTCCATTACTTAAACGGAATAAAGTAGAACGAACATTAAGAACAGAACCAGATGAATCTAATCCAGTTCCTGGTTTGATAATTGTAGCACGAAGATTGTCACCAACAATTGTAGTGAATTGAGGAACAACAATTGGCAATTGAATTTCTTCGTAAGTACCTGCTTTTACAAAGATTACAGCAGGAGAAGAAATGGTTGGCGTACCAATGTTAGCACAAGCATACTTTACCGTTTTAAAAGCAGTATCAATAGATCCACCACGACCTACAGCATCAGTACCGTTAGTAGCAACGTAATAAACGTTCGTTGCACCACCAATAGCACCCCACGTAACGTCCGTTCCATCCGACTGAAGAACTGCACCAGCAGGACCGATGTTTAGTTTTGCAATCGCTCCATTTGCATCGTAATAGAGGACATCGCCACGAACACCCGTGTTAATGTTTGTGCCTTGAAGACTGAGTGTTGCACCAGCGTTGTAAGTAGATGCACCACTAACGGTCAATCCTCCAGTAACTGCAAGACTTTGTGAATCTGGAATTGTGACTGTCGTTCCAGTACGCGACTTAATATTGTCTACTCTTAATGTGGACATGCTGTTCTATTCCGTAGATGGCAATACTTGTTCTGAGTTATTTATACAATGAGTACCGCTTGGTCTCCAATGGAAACCGTTACAGTATCTTCAATATCAATGGGCACATCTTCCTCATATGCTGCAGGAAGAACAATGTATCCTACTTTTTTATCTCCAGATAACTCAGCGTCCTGGATAAAAGAAGTTCTTACGTTATCCGCAAAATCGTTTAACTTAGGAAGGTTTGTTTTTTCTGTATTGTTTGAAAAGAATTGATAATCTACAGTATCAGTCAAAGACAATACACAACTATCATCAACGTCAACCGTTACTGTGTCGTCAATATCTACCGTTGCATCTACATGAGTAAAGACTTCAGCAAACTTATTAGGTGAAGATACTGTTCTATCTGAAGTAAATCCTCCATAATAGAAGAAGATGATTTTATCAATTTGGTCAGAGACAACACCAATGTCTGCACCAGCAATCTGAATTCTTGCTACGTTTAAGTCTGCTGTTCCCGTATATGCACCATGAATATCAGACGCAATGTCATTAATTACTTGCCTCTGAAATTCAATAGTATTTGACGGATCAACAAACTTTAAATTCGTCCCTGCCATGTGCCTATTAAAAAACCCTCTCTACTATTTAGAGAGGGTAGGGTTTCAGTCTTCAGTTGCAGGTGTCGTAGGTTCTGGGGGACCATCCGATGTCTCTACCTGCTCCTCGGTCTTTGGGGAGAGAAGATCTAGAGTCTCCATACCTCCTTGTAGTTTCAGTCTATATTCTTTCAATTTTGCAAGTTGCTCTTCTGCTTGAGCAATCTTAGTTTCAGAATCTTTGAGTTGCTTTTCAAACTCAATTTTTAGCGCGGAAGGATCCATAATTATCAATCATGATGACGTACTATTTATCATAGACCAGCAGCATCTAATCTTGCTTCAAGTGCTTCGCGTTTTGCGATCTCTTCTTGAAGTGCTTTCATTAGATACTTAACCATGCCAGAAGGGTTGAAGGAATATCTATCCACTTCTTCACCATCAACTTCTGTCTTACACAATGGATATGCTTCTGGGAAAGTGTCTACCAAATCTTGAGCAATGTATCCTGTCTCTAATGATTCTTCATCAGACTGCCAATTAAAATGGAATTTCTTAGGTTGTAATGTCTTGAAGTGTTGTAAGACTTCTTCTGACCAAGATTCAATGTTTTTCTTTAATCTACTATCTGATTGAGTTGTGTTAAAGTCAACAGAATTTGTTTGAATAGTAATATTTCCGACAGGAGTTTGAGTGGCACCACTACCATTATCATTTCCATTTCGGAATCTCATCATCAAACCACCACCGACTAGGTTGAAGTCCCAGTGATCATCTGTCTTGCAATAAATTCTTCCACCAGTAGAAAAATTGAGTCCTCTATTTGAATCAGCATCAACTGCCAGCGAACTGGATTGATGACCATTACCATAGATGCCATTACCATTACCATCAATACTAAGACCCTGAACGGCATCTGGGGTCTCTCCAGTACCAAGGACTAGTTTATTATTTGTTGTGCCAACCCAACGCTGACCAATAACCATATTTGATCCACCAGAATCAAACCTGATAAATGGATTTCCACCTTGATTTGCTACAGTGTTAATAGAAAATCTGTTATCAGCTCCGTTGGTTGAAGCATAAAAGTATGCAGTATCTACAGAAGTCGTTCCTGTTCTAACTACATTTAGTGCTGAATTGCCACTACTTATACCAACAGAAAGTTTGTTGTTTGTATTGTCGTAAGTAAATAACGAATCTCCACCAAAAGTATTTCCAGTGTTCTTAAACTGAATAGATCCGATAGCAGGATCCAGTGCAGTTCCAGCACCCGAATATGTACCACCAGGAGATTGATTTACTTCTGCACCATCTGCAATACCGTTTAGTTTGGTTTGAAGTGCGTCAGTAAATGCATTAGTATCTGCTTCTCCCTCATACGCTGTCTTAATTTCAGCACCAGTTTGATCTGCAGTAGCACTAGTTTCAATACCGTTTAGTTTGGTTTGAAGTGCGTCAGTAAAGGCATTGGTATCTGCGTTTGCTTCGTATGAAGACTTAATTTGTGCATCAGTTTGATATGCAGTTAAATACCCACCCTGTGCATGATCTCCCCAACCATACGCTGTATCCCAGTCGGTATTGTTATAACTTGCAGAAGTTGCTACAAGATAACCAGCAGTACCATGATCACCCCAACCATATGCAGTATCCCAATTGTTTAGATTAGTTAGTGCAGTGTTGACAAAGGTCTGTGTTGCATATCCCGATAAACTATGATCACCCCAACTATATGCAGTATCCCAATTTGCAGCATTCCAGTTCGTCAACGTAGTATTTACAGCATCAAGATCTACTGCAATTTCGTTAATTTCTTCTCTTTGCTCTTCTAGACTAAATGTCTTTGCTACGTTTCTGAGTACCATTGCCGTTAACTAATTGGTGTAAAAGGGATTTGATCTCGCTAATTTCACTCTTCACGTAGTCTAGTTCATGTTCCATGTTACGGAACTTATTTCTAGACTTCTTGTACTTTTCAAAAGCCGATCTGTCAGTATTTATGATTGCACCTGTATCAGAGTCACGATACAGGTGATCTTCATTCTTTACTTTGATG
>Ga0163109_10000886_pt1 | contig 23606 bp, 13 predicted proteins | sample CRUFie1St13metaG_FD_108704 | JGI IMG/M metagenome (GOLD analysis project Ga0163109, IMG submission 108704) | Marine microbial communities from the Costa Rica Dome - CRUD Field 142mm St13 metaG | ecosystem: Environmental > Aquatic > Marine > Oceanic > Photic zone | place: Costa Rica: the Eastern... | reverse complement strand
GAAAAGCAAGTGAGGTTTGTGACAAGCAGATAAAAATCGTGCATTTGGAGCAAAGCGTGTTGTGCCATCGACGAGCTCTGGAAGTCCTAAAATATCGCCTTCGCTAAAAGTGCTAAGCCTCCAGTCTAGCACTGGCAAATCTAGCATCTCGCCAATCTGCTTTACCACATCAGATTTTCCAATACCTGTATCACCTTTGACAAGGACTGATATGTTGGCGGGTAGATTAGTAGTTACTTCAATAAATTTGTTAATGTTCATTTGCATGTGTTTGTTTTCCTCTTTGCTTTTATATTTTAAACTTTTTTATTTGCAAATGCACTCATAATTTTTCAATAACTTCAATAGGCTTAATTTGAATTCTACCTACTGATGACAAGAGTGTCACAACACCAGAATTCTTAGCTTGTTCTCTTGTTGCACACTCATTCGGGACCGTCATTGATACAATCAAACCCATCTCTTCTGATCCTTTGTAATTGAAACTAACTGTGTCTCCTGCCTCAAAAGAAAATATTGCTTGACTTTTTTGTGTACTAGAAAAATCTTCTTTTATGTTTTTGAGGTTTTGTCTAGCTATTTTTCTTAACTCTTTTGGTGTATGTCCAGTCTCACTTACTTTTGACTCTTTGCCAGCTATTTTTGCTTTTCTTATTTCTTGTGCTCTGTTGGGAATTCCATCAGGCTCAGACAAAGCTCTGTCTTCCTTGTAACTCTTTCTTATTTTTCGTAAATCAGAAGCTGATATTTTCCTTTTTGCCATAAATTACCTCTTTTATTATTATAGCAAGAAGATTTTTTAATTACACACTACAAAATTATCTTTTCTACCCTGTTCTCATGATAAAAATTTTCTAACATATAATCTAATTCATCCATGATTATTTGATTTGCTATATCAAAGTTAAAATTTGTTTCTTTTAAGAAGACAAGGTTGGTTATCTTTTTATTGCCTTTTTCAAAAGGCGCTAACCAGCTCATAGTTGCTAATTTAAGAAAAGGCTTATCGCGAATATCACAGACTTTCGGTGCATACTCAACTATTTTGTTAGCAGGCGCATAAGATACGCCTGACAATGTCGATCTGTGATCACTTCTTATTTTTGATTGTGACTCAAGAATCTTATTTAATCTAGCGAAGTCTGAGAAAGATTCTTGCTTGACAAAGAATATGTGAGTCATTCCTTCTAGAAGTCTTTCGATTTCAACTTCTTTCGTGCAATATTCTATCGGATATCCTTCAATGAATGACTCGCTAGCACTTTTACATTCTACTATCGAAACACCTGTACATTCTTTCAAGAATGATGCCATGTCTTCCGTAAAAAAACTTATTGCTTGTGACTTCTTGAAAGATGACCTAGATTTAAGTGCTCGCTTTCTTAAAAATTTAACAAAAATCTTTTGATTTTGTCTACTAATACAGTTTTCATTTAAGTTACTCTCTTTCAGCAAGAAATTTGCTGCTTGTTCCCCTAAAAATCTTCCAGCTGATATGTCTGATGGGAAGTGCACACCATTTTCTATTCTTGATTGTGCAATCATTTCTGCTATTGTTTGAAGCTGCATGGATTTTTCAGGGAAAAGGTCAGAAAGATAGCTGCTTATCAGATAGCCAAAAGCTGTGTGACCGCTTGGATAAGATGGTGAACCGGCTTCAGCAGTTTCAATATCTTCGCCCCTGTCCTTAAAATACTCAAAAGGGCGTGGTCTGTTATATTTAAATTTCTGCCTAAGCATAATACTGTCAAACTCTTTTAACATGTCATCAATGCTTGACCAGTCAAATTCTTCTTTTCCTAAAAATTTTTTAAATACATCTTCAGAATCTCGATCAGATAGTTCTAAAAATTTTTCTGAGAGTGATGGATCTTTTACACAGCGCCTAACTTCGTCTAAGTCTTCTTCAAACTTTTCTGTGCCAAGTTTGGGATAGGGCATATCAGGAATTGTTGCTTCAAAACCTTCAAAGATTTTGCATTTTCTAGTCAGCCTTTTTTTGTATTTTTTAGGTACACTAGTAATGTCGACATCTTCAAAAAGACGTTGAAGCGAAATCATAATTTCCTCTTAGTTTATTCTTGCTCGTGCATGTAGTCTAGTTTGTGATAAACTTCACCAATATCGTCTGCAGCTTGTGAAATGTGACTTCTCATCCAATCATCAAGGTCATGATCTTCTGGTATCATGTGCTGAAGTTTTTGAGCGTACTGAGCGATTTTGTGAAGTTGAGACTTTGCCATATACGCACCTGACTTGTGACCTTCTTCTGCGTCTTCTAAAGAAAATGTGCCAACTATAGATTCGGCGCTAGGATACATTAGCATGGGTTCGTAGTCTGAATAACTTGAAGGGGCTGAATCTCCACAACCACAGCCACCTTCCATCATCAGAGGGCCGCCGCAAGAAGAGCAAGTTAACTTCATTGCATGCTTGCTCACGCTACGAGGTAATGGATAATCTTCGTCATCATTAGGACAGTCACAAGGGTCATGCTGATGAACAGGGCATGGAGTAGATCGAGCACTGACGCTTTGATCTCGCTTAAAACTATCGGGCACATCTGCTGGGTTTACGAGCAAATCTTCTTTTACTCTTGATATTTCTTGTTGGATAATTTTTCTTAAGCTTTCTCTTTTCATGTCAACATGTCCTTAGTACATGGAACCAGATTTAATTCCGCTTATTAAATATCTCATTCTTTCCATATTGTCAAAAGGTTTGGCATTCAATATGCAATTTTGTGCTTCTTTTTTAGTCATATCTCCTAAATCTTTCTGGATATTAGAGACGTAACTTACATTTATTCCGTAATTTATTAACCTCTTTGCTATTTTCATTTGTTTTTCTTGAACATCAGGGTCAAGAGCCAAAACAACACTAGCTTTAGAATCGATAATTTTTCTAAACAATTTATATTTTTCATCAATCCAGCTACCGAGAATTGGAACGGAATTACTACCTGCCTTTACCGAATCGAATATTCCTTCAACAATTATGACTGGCTTATCCCAGTCTATGTTGTGCTCGTTAAAAATAATATCTCTTTTAGACGCCTTGCAATTTTTGTACTGTTGATATTTTGTTTTCTCGCACACACGAGTTAAGTAAAAGTTTAAATTTAAGTTTTCGTCAAACGAAGGAAATATGACTCTGTTTTCAAAACCTGGTTCAAAACTAAAACCTGCCTTAAATCGAAATAAGTCGTCTTCGTTAAAGCCGCGTTTAAAAAGATAATCTTTTATAAAATTAGACTGTTTAGATCTGCTTGTTGCAAGCAATTTGAAATCATTGGGTAGTTTTAGAGAAACTTCTTGCTGTAGTACTTCTTCCCTAAAGCCTCCAAAATATTCCTTGAATCTATCTATCTGTTTATTATTAGGGCAATTGATCTGCACAAAACGTGCAATATTCTTGCCTTTAGCCTCACAAACCCAGCAATGATACACACCTGTTTCGATGCAAATCGAAAGCTTCTTTTTTTTCTTAACTTTTGGTGACTTTAAACAGACTGGACAGTAGACAGCAAAGTCTTTGCCGTTACTCGACACGATACCTTCGCCAAAAGCAGAACTTAAAAGATCTCTTTTTTGTTTTAAAGTTATAACGCTCACATTTAGATATTATGAAGCTTTTTTTCTTTTTTCAATCCAAGCAGCTTTTGCTATTACAAAAGCATCTGCCATATCATAAGAAACTTTATTAGTAACTTCCTGGCCTTTTCTTGGACCAGACTTGAGTATTTTTGTAGGAAAAGTAAACAATTCACCGACCTGATCTCTGACCTGCCTTAACACCTGCTCTTTTGTTGTCTCGGTAGTTTTCTTTTTGCCAAGCACAATAATGCTATTTGCCTTTCTTGCATTGTTTACATTTATAGGTGATGCCTCTATGCCTAAATCATTATAGCATATCCACTGTATGATTCCATTAAATTTTGCTAATTTAAACAAAGTTCCAGACGAAGATCTTCCTCGGGCAAAACTCGTTAAATAGTCTTCCACAGAAATATTATTGATAGGATATTTGATTATTAGACCTAAAATATGATTCTTTACTTTTTTAGCTTTTTCAAAAAAGTTCTTCTCTTTTGTCAATTCAACATAGGAAAAGTGTATAGGCGTACCTTCGTCGTTCACAACACAGAAGCCTGTGCAGCTGGTTGATATATCCATACCGAGTATCATTAAAAGTCCTGTTTAAGTCTTATGACAAATTCGTCTTCTTCTGTTTTGTTTATGGGTTGGGCAAAGTTGGCCTGCATAATCACATTAAAGTTGTCGTCATGGATGTTAACAGTTGATATGTGAACTGTGCTTAATTTTTCGTTATTAGGTAAATTATCTGGTGGATATTTTTCATATGTCTTGTTAGAAGAAGACATAAAGAATCCTGCAAATGCAGGTATGTTCATCACAAGACTGTGAAGCTGCTGCTCCCCTCTCAGCTTCATGTCAAGTTTATCCTTTCCGTAAAAGAAAAGATTGGGTGTCTTGATGACTGCTAGACCCTCTTCATAAAGAATTGTCCCTATGTTGTTCCAGTCTGCTTGTTTTGTTAGGCAATCTGCTCTAAACAAACCACCACGTTTGTTGTCTTTTATGTTTATAGCAATTCCACCGGCTGAACCTGTTAGATTTTCTTCAAATAGATGGAAAGACCCTGGGTGTATTTTAGAACCGTAATACAAATTAGATATATCAAGCACACTAATCTCATTAGAGCTGACGTCTCTTGTTCTTTGCGCGATAGTCAAAACAGATCCGGGGGCGACACCTGGATTTTCTGGGGATGACCCTACTATTTTCTCGAAGATAGATCCGCCAGCAAAAACTAAACCTGGAAAAAGTGAAGATGTAGGTATTAAATTCTCCAAGCTAATTATGGAGTAATCAAACGCCTTGCCATCTTTTTTAAACATGACACTTGATGACATGAGAGAATTTTCTAGTATGTCATAGACTGGTCTGTGAAGACCGTTATCGTTCGGTAAAATTGTGAAGTTTCTTTTTAAATTAGAAGCCGAGTGATAAACAAAGTCATCAGCAGTTATGTTTTGAACTGTAGTGTTGATAGTTTTTGGAAACAATCCAAAGTGTCTAGGTTGTTCCATGTGAACAAAATCTAATGTATAGTTTTCTAAATTAAGTAACTTGCCTCCTACACCAAAAGAAAACTGGACACTAAATGGGTCGTTTGTAGTTGCTTCAATTGCTTGAAATGGTGTAACAAGGACATCTCTTTTTGATGAAGAAGGAAAGAAATACGCAGGGACGTAAAACACCATGCCTTCAGTCGTAGTTGGACTAGTGTCAGATATCTTTTCAAATTTTAATAAATTCTTGTTAATAAAACTATCATAGAGTCTCACATCGTGTATTTCAGCATTTAGTGGGTGAGACAATTGATCAATCTTGTAATTGTCAGTAGTTGTAGTGACATTTTCTGCATGGTACCCTTCGACAATATCTTTCTGACCTATACTTGTTACTTCTTGATTTACCATGCTTGCCCAAGACTCGTTTCCGTCGAAGACTGCGTCAAGGTAATTGCCCAGGAGCAGACAAGGCGGGCTTAAATTTCTATTAGCGGAAACAGACGCAGAAGGAACATTAAAGAGAGTTTCTTTTTTATCAATAAAAATAGAACCAGTACTGTTATTTGTAGAATTAGACCACGCAACAAGCACGTTGTGCCAATTATTTTTATTGAGTGTATGTGAAGAAGTAAATATCAGATCTCTTGGGTACGGCCCTGAGGGTGAATTTAAATCAATAGAAGAGGGAGGAATATCAGCACTTTGACTAAGCTGAAGAAGCAACTTAAAGGTATTTTCTGCACCAAATTCATCAACTGTTGACCCTGATACTAGTGACAGAGAAATAGAAGAAGAGATGTGCAAAATTGTTCCTGCTCGATAGTCCCTATCAGCACTTGAATATCTAGGATTGATCCAGCAGTTAAAAGAAAAGCTATCAGGCAGGTGGTATCTTTCTCCTACACTTGGGTATGCTAACACAGACCCAGTCGGTATTTTTTCATTGTCAAAAAAGTTAAGTGTGTTGTAATTTGTATACCAAAATCCACAATTTTCGTACTTGTGTCGATGGTAAGGCATTAAAACGTTTCTGATTACATTTTTTTCTGTGGTGTTTTTTGTAAATTTAAAAGGAGGGTCAAATCTGAATACGTCAACTTGCTTAGAAAACCTAACATCTTTTGGGGCTTCGTCAATGAGACCTAAGTATCTCTCCATGCTTACTGATAGATCTGTTATACCTTCTTCTGCATCAGTATTAGCCTTTTGCAAGCTTACAGCTCGGGTGTAGTTATCTATGTTGTAGTTGCTTACGTTTGAGTCGCCATCTAGGATATCATCAACTAAGTTGTCAGCAGCTGTTGATAAATCTATGACTTGCTTAATTGCAGGAGATCTAACTGGGCTTACAAACTGTGACCCAGTGACCCCTGCACCTACTGAAGAAGAAACAAAGTGAACACTTGGCCTGAGTAAAATTGAAGTGTGTTCAAGGTTTCTATTGTCAAGCTTGACAAAAGACATGGACTCTCCATTCTAGAAGTCTAATCTGACTCTGAATGTCAAATCTTTTTCATCGTTCTTTTCAACAGGCCTGGAAAGCTTTGCTGTTGCTAAAAGTTCTTCGTTTGCATCGTAAAGACCGACTGACGTCACGAAAGCAAATGACTTTTGCTCACCTTGCTGTGACTCATCAATTACCAAAATCCTACCTTCAGAGTCTGTGTAAGTTGGATTTGAAGAATAGTTGAATTCGTCTGCAGTTGCTCTACAGAAAACTAAAGTTGAGTTAATCTTTGTGTTGTTTTGGAATGTTAAGAAAGTATTACTTCCAGAACCAAACCTCTCTGTTGTAATATGATTGATTATATCGTCCATAGAGGCAGAATTGACAAAGTTAGGTATGAAAGAAGCACTAATAGGCACAGTTGATCCGGCGCCTACACACTCAATTGTCCCACTCATAACTTGGTCTGATTGTAGTGCTCTATTAAGATCAAGTATGGCAATACCTTTTTGGTAAAACATTAAGCCAACTGTTTGGCTAGTATCTGAAGCTAAGACAATGTTTCCTACGTCGCCTCCAAACTGTGACCTTTCTATACTTGATGCAGCACCAACGTCTGTAAAGATAACTGACCCAGTGGATGGGTGCAGGGCCGACTGACCGAATATATTATCAAAAGTGTCTCCAGGTTCAGGATTTGAACATGACTGGAAGAATCTCATTGCAAAAGTTTCTCTTTTGATGCCGTCTCTAACAAACAACCTCTTGAAACATAAAAATAGAGCATCGTCCACGTCGTCTGTTGCCGTCGTGCTTGAAAAGGGTGCTCTAAATCTTGACTCTGCGTCACCTAAAAGAGTTTGTGCAAACTGTCGATATATGTTTATCTTTTCTCTCATCATCAGTGACTGTGAAGGGAAAAGTAATTTCCCATTAGTGTCAATATTGGGCGACAGCGCTGATACCGTGGTGGACCCTGAAAAGACTCCGTAAGTTACGTCAAATAGTTCGTTCGCTGTCTGTAAGTTAAAGTTTTGATCAAATACTGTCTGAAAAAGCGAAGATGTTATTGAGTTTGCGCCGCTGCCTGTAACAAAAACTTGATAGCTTTTTCTAGATGTAGAACCTGATACGTCTTCTTCTACAAAGTCAATTAACTGGTTGAGGACTGTTCTAGTTGTCTTTATGTCAGCACTCGATATTGTTTTAAAAGTTGCCATTTTTCCCTCTTGTTATGATATCTGCAGTTCAATATTTTTAGTTAGACCTGAGTTGACCCCCGTCACTTTTACGAAAGTTCTAATGAAAGAACCCCCTGAAACGCTAAAAGTTGCAAAAGTTGTATCGGAAAAACTTTTTAAGTTGAGCGTGATAGCTGCAGAAACTTCATCTCCCTGAGTGTTGAAGTCTGCTGGGATTCTATATACAGCGACGTTGTCAGTGTAGACAACGTCTGGCTGTTCACCTGCAATAGTCAGAAAAAGGTTGTTAACTTCTACACGAAATTCACCGTCTAGAATGTCAGGATCGATTCCGATGCCCGTTTTTGAGCTAATTGCAGCATTGACAGTTTGAGAAGTTGTTGAAGTTCTAGTAAAGTTTACGACAGTACTAGTTAAATCTGCGCCAGCAAGTGTCATATCTAAGACAGGTAAGTGAGTTAAAAACTCATTTGATATGCTTAGTAACTTGTGTTTTAGACCTAGACTTCCTGCTGTAAAAGCCTCAAGCAACGGAGTATTTTTTTCTATTTTTTCTCTACCTACCGTTCTCCCAAACTGCCTGATAACGTTATAGTCGACTTCATCATCGCCTAAAGCGAACTGAAATATTTGAAAAGAACCATCGTTTCTAGCTAACGAACGACGCCCTAAGTCTGTCAAAACTGCATCAACAATGATGTTGTTTGTACTGTGATCTAAAAATCCCATTATAGTCTCCTCGTATCTAAATATACACTAAAAAAAAATATTGTAATTCTATAAGTCAATAGAAGTAAAAGAAAATGTTGATTTACCAACGCCATCGAGTGGTGACCCACTAAAGTCGCCTATTCGAATGTTTAAAATTTTGTCTTTTTGTAAATCAAGATTTAAGATATGTATCTTATAAGTATCATTATCTTTATCAATACTTATAAAATTTTGATCTTGTTCAAGCTCGCCGGGACCGGTGGTGTTTTTTGTAACTTTATAATACTCAGGATCAAAATAAACTCTCATTCTCTCATATCCACTAACTTTGATTGCATCATCAAATGAATCTTTGTTTAAGAGTATGTTTGGATAGGGCTTCGGAGCGTTTGGAAAACTAATAAGCGTATTTTTTATTTTGTTTAACCTAGCAATATATTCAAATTGAATTTGAGAACTAAGATTTGATGACAAACCATGTGCATCAACACACGCGATGGTATAAATTGGTTTTTGACCGCTTTCCCAAGTGTTATCAGTGAATGAAATTCTTGGTGAGCTAAATCTTATCAAGTTCTCTTCTTGAGCTACTTCTGAGACTGACGTTCTTATAGTCGAATTATCAAAATCGTACTCTTTGATCAGCGTAAAGGGCTCACTTGTGCTGTGCCTCTTGAATATTTGAAACCTTTTTATGTCACGCTGCGGGTTTACAGGAAACTGCCATGTTACAAAAGGTTTTCTTGATTTAAAATCAAATGATATTTTTAAATTTGTGGGCGGAGGAGGTGGAATATTCTCAACGCATCTAACTGAAGTGCTTGCACCTTCAGATGCTATTAGGACAGTTACAACAGAGACTGTATCTAAAGACGCGTCGTTTTCGTTTCTCGTTTCAGCAATCATTTCTACTTGATAAATTGATCTAATTTCGTAAGAATACACGCCTCCGTATCTTACGTTTTTGTCAATTATAAAAAGACCGTCAGGATTATCAGAAACTAAAAATCCTCGTTCTTCGTACCTGTCGTCATCAAAAACTTCAAGTTTTTTAATAATGTATCCGGCGTGCTTAATATTTGGATAGCTTTTCCCCTTTGAAACAGTAGACGTTTTCTTAGTAAACTTCTTACCTTTACCACTTTGCTGAATTGGTTTTATGCTGATAGGGTTTACTTTGGTAACATACAAACTTTCGTTCATAGAATTTGAAGCGTTACGCCTCTTCGCTCTCCCAGATATTCTTGGTGATTTGGTTTTAATGAACCCAAATTCATCTTGAAAAAGTGAGTCAGGTACTCTAACTCCACTACTTATGAGCTGGTCAAACACTAAGTTGTTAATTTGCATTGAAAAATTCTGTCTACCCGTGAGGTCATCGGCGGTTTCTGCTGCAGCGTCACTGACGTCTGAAGCTGCAACATTATAACCTTTAGACTGTATTCCTTTTAAGGCTGAAGAAACAAGATTCTTTTCTTGCCCGGTCAGCTCACCGTCAGATAATGCTTCTAGAAGTTTATTGTAACCATCTTGCGGAGAATCTTCTGGCACACCTGTTTCGGTAATTATCAAAGAGCTGTTCATCATTTCATAAAGGTGCTTTTCAGCACCTGTATCAACTAATTCAAAACTAGTGAACTCACTACTTATACTTCCTCCTTCTACAAGTATTTTATCTAAGTTATTAGAGACTATTCGAGAGTTTCTAAGTTCTTTAATTCTTCCAAATTTTTTAGGAGGTTTAAAACTAAACTCTACAAACCTGGGTATTCTGTCATTACTTAATTCAAAAAATATTTCATTACTTGTAGATACAGAAACGTCTATAACTTCCCCAACATTGTCAATAATTTCTCTTTCGTTTGGTAAAAAGTAGTTGTACTTAAATGTGGCCTTTGCATCTCGTACTTCAGGCACATTCACCCTCAGGGCGGGAATCGACGGAAAAGAATCTATGACTTTTGCTTCTTCATCACCTTCGTGGTAGCTACCTTCATCTATGACACCTTCGAGACCTGAAAGCTCTTGAGCTTCGTATTGTATGTCTTCAATTACTATGTACTTGTCATCAGCTTGTTCAGGCATTATTTTGTCCTATCAGGTAAAATTGTTATTGTTACATATGTGCTAAAAACTTCTGGAAATTCTTGCCTACAGTTCTTTTTGTATTTTTCTACTGTTGAGTTTTCAAGAAGCGATGATCTAAAACTTCTTGTTGTGTCTGTCGAAGTAGAAGCTTTAAAGTCTGGTCTAGTTATTTTAGAAGTGTAGCTAAAATTAGGAGTTGTTTTAAATATGTCACTAAATTCTTGATCATAGACAGGTGTGTAAAGGACAAAATCTTTGTCGTTGTACGGTATTGATAAAACTCTGTCAAACTTCTTGGGAAGAAAAACTCTTTTTGTTTTTGTGCCTAAAGAATAAACAGGTGTAGCGCCTATTGTCTTGATGCTTCTAAAGAGTTCTGATGCTAATACTTCATCAATGTTCGCCGCCGGATATTTTGCAACTATTTGATTAATAAAATCCTCATAATTTTGTGCCATTTCTAATCTTGCAGTACTAAAACCTCCGTCTGGCTTACTAAAGTCTATACTTCTGCCACGAAGAACAAAACTGTATGTGTCAAAGTCAAGACCAAGACCGAAACGATAGTAGTGTTTGAGTGCATAGTCATTGATGTGATTTATTAGCAATTCTTTTGTTATGTTTTTCTTTGACAAAAGATCTGAACCTAGCTGACGTCTTGCCCTATAAGATTCTTTCAGTTGATCATAAGGGTCTACGACTTCGTCTTCTGTTTCGCGCCTCTTGTCAGTCCACCGAGTAAACTCCATATTATTTATTATGTTGTCAAAAGTCCAGGTGTCAGAATAGTTTTTTAAATGATTGAGCAATTCACCTTTCTGGTTGTAGTCGTTTAATTGCAGTTTTGAATCAAAAAGAAAAGTCTTTGGATAGACAACTTCTTCTGCATCAATTTCATTTCTCTTAAAAATGTTTACACAGAATCTTTTACTTTCAAGAAAATCTAAATTACCAGTGCTTCTAAATGCTTCAAACCTCATTGTAGAAAGCATGGAGTTTGTGATCCCAACGTGACTTACTACTAAGTTGCCTCGCTTCTCAGAAGACAAAAATCCATAACCAGGATTACTCAGTATTTTAAACATAAGCTTAACTTGCTTTGGTCCTATTTTATCTTCTACAGTAAATATGCTATTTTTAATTGGAACAAAGGTATTAATGTAGCTGTGATACATCTCTGACACTGATTCTTCTGAGATTAAAGATACAGTGTCTTCGAAGGCTCTGATCTTGCGATCTTTCAGTAAGTCAATAGCTGCTGCAGACCTAGCTGATCCATCACCTCGTTGTACATAATTGACAACTTTGTCTCTCTGTTTTTTTAAGCTTGATGCATGCATCGCAGGAATTGATATGAGGGACCCAATTCTTTTTGCCCTGTCTCTTATCAAAACTTGAGTGTTCGCAAGGGTTTCTCTGGCAGCAAAGAAAGCGCCTCGAAAAGCAGGAGATCTCTCATCCATGTTTTCTGGAAAAGAATTTTGACCGTAAACTCCTACAAACTTAAATGCATTTGCCACACCCAATAGCTTATCTTTGTCAATTGATAATTCTATTTTTGCATTATTACTGCGGTCTGGGTTGAAAGATTTTGCTTTCACAGTTAGATTAAGCTGTAATATTTTTGCAACAAAGGCATACAGGATAAATGCCCTGTGGTGTTCTGAAAGCTTAATTATTGCGCCTTGATTTTTAAGAGATTTAGGAAACTTTTTGTCAAATCCTACAAGATCTACAGTTTTGCCCTTTATGAGCTTAGGTCTTTTGTTATTAAAACTGTTTAGTTCACTTCTCCTACCTTCAAACAAGGTGTCTAAGAAATGTTCATTGTTAAGAAAATCACTAAGTGAATCTCTTCCGTACCTCAATCCTCTATCAAGTAGGGCTTGTTCTTTGTTAATGTCTCCTGGTCCACCGTAATCGTATTTTTTACCACTCTGTTTTTTGATTACGTATTTTTTGAAGCTACCTTGTCCTCCAGCAGACCCGTCATTAATAACTTTTGTTCCATTAATCCTGTTGAAATTCCTGTCTCTCTCTGTGTATTCTTTTTGCTTGAGGGCATCAAACTTGTCGCCGCCGAGTGTTCTAAAATCTTTATCTCTTTTTTTCTTCACATTTCTTACATTTGCTGTATTGTCAATAAAGTCTTTAAGAAATACATCTGTTTTGTATCTTACAGCTCTTCTAAGTGCGGCGGATCGTGTAATTGATCGATCATTCTGTAAAAAGGGGTCTCCTCTTTTGTTTCCGTTTCCTCGATCTGTACTCTTATTATTTGAACTAAGTTTGTCTCCCAAATAACCTGACTTATAAGCTTTTACTATACCTTTTCTAGTTTTTGCATTCTTGACCAGCAGCGCAAGCCGTAATATTGAATTACTCATATCGCCCTGTGCTTCTTTAAACAAGTCATCTGAAATCATTCTGCACAAAGAAAGAAAAGAATCCTCGACTTCATATATACCCAGCCTACTGTCAACATCGTCTACGTAAGCGTTTGCAAAATCTCTATAATTGTTTACCAGTTTTGTAAAATCAGTAAAGTCTTCGTCGCCTCTTTGTAGAGCAACGTCAATAAAAAACTCAGGGCCTGTTAAATAGCTTTCATCAGACGGATATTTACGTGTAGATTCAAAGGGTATGTATTTTGTGTTTAAACCTGTATCGTTTTTAGATTCTAGAAATTTAAAAATCGGGGCCGGACTGGCGCCCTGTACTAACGGGTTGAACAGGACATCGCCGCCTAAAGCTCCTTTGACTTTCGCAGATGTCCGCGGACCTAAAAGTTTGTCGTAATAATCTTTTATGCTGCCCCTCGGTACGTTCGAATTGTCTAGGAAGCGAAAAGCATTCGCTGTTTTTGAATTCATGTGCTCTTGGACTGCCATGGCATCGTTAAACATGCAAGCGGCCAGAAGCTCAGAGTAGATAGTCATGTCATCAAATGAATTTGGAAATTTATTCATAATTCGACCTATCTTGTTGTCTCCAAAAAAGCCATCGACACCTGGCTCTGACAAAACTTGTTGCACGTCTCCCTTGTCTACTCTAAACGAACCGTCTGAAAAATAAGGATTTTTTTTGTTTCTGTCATCGCCCATTGCATCGATGTAAGTTGATATGAGCCACGTTTGCTGTAATTCTTCTAGGGCGTCATGAAGCATACTCTCATCATCAACGTTTGCATTGAGGCCACCCAAACTTGGTATGTCTTCACTGTAAGTCCTTTGTGAGAGCGGGTAATTTAAATGAATTGTTTCATAAGCGTTAACAAAAGACTCAATTATTAAAGATGTGTCAGTTCCGTAGTGTCTTGATGATACGTCCAAAACTTGAGCAAATTTATCAGAAGCGGGATTTCTGAAATACTCTGCGGGTGTTCCGCCAAACAAACCTGAATCTTTAATGAATTGTTGAACATTGTCAGGAAAGTCAGAATCATTTTCGCTTAGATTTTCAAGTGTTGTGTAAGATACTGACTCAAGGATTGACCAGGATTTTAGTGCCGACTCTTTTATTCTTAGTATGCCGCTAAGATATTCAATAGCTTCTTGGACTATTACCTCGTAAACGGCATATTCTATAAGTGTCCTATAATACGGGTCTTGCGATCTTGTTTTATTAAGGTCATCTAATGTGGTCCCTCTCGCAATGCGCACTGCGCCTAGTGCAGTAGGAGCTACTAGGCCTATCTTGGCGGTACCTTTTTTACTTTTAGAATTTTTTTTCTTTGATTTTCTTCCTGAGCTTTGTTTTCTAGAAACCCCATTAATAAAGTTGTCAACTGTTACATTAATGTCCTTGTCAATTATATCTTCAAAAACATTTTCTACCTTTTCTCTAATTTCTGTTAAGACTAGAGCGTTGTCGTAGCCCTTTGCAACGTTAAGTAAACTTTCTGCATTTGCTAGATTGACTTTTCTAATTTGTCTTTGTATTTCAAAAAGTTTAGCAACGCTATTTATATCAAGCAGATTACCCTCACCGAATTGTGCTTTTAAACCGGTCGAGTCAGGGGATGTGTTTCCTTTCGCAATAGGGATAAACTCTGTATTAGCAATTACAACAGGTTTCATGGGATTTAGTGCTTCTCTATTTATAATTTTAAATCTGTTTGAAGCATTTACGTTGTTTAGTGTATCTTGCTCTTCTTCTGACAAAGCCTCTTTTGGTGTTGTAATTGAGACAACAGCTGAGTTATTTGATGACTCTTTTGTGAGCGTATCTATTCTAAATTTTGATTTTCTAGTATCAATAGCCACAATCAACCTCCAAGAACAACAGGTCCTAAATCTTCTACAGGGCCTCGCGTCCCTATTTTAGATATCGGAACAATGTAATATCTTATTATGCCCACAGACAAACTTATACTAGATAAGTATTCGTATCTCATAAATTTTCTATCGTCAGATAAGTCAGTGCTATGTATAGCACCATCGATAATAACCTTACCACTCTGATTTTCTTGTCTAAGAACCACATAAAAATCAACAAAATTGTCAGACTCACCTACGGAAAAATTTACACGAACAACGTTCTTAGGGATAGAATTTGTACCAGAAAGATCTGTGTCTAGAGTTTTTACAAGTGTTAAACTGCGCCTTCTGATTCTGAACTGGTCGAAAATTGTTTCGATCTTTGAAGCAGCAACAATTTCATATTCTATGTCGCCCGTCACACCTTCTAAAAATAAATCATTTTTATTTTTTTCTACAAAAGACTTTCTACTAGCAATTGACCCTCGCCTTGTTGATGCGCTGGCGTATTTTGTACCAATGCTTGAAACTTTTTCCTTGTTTAAAATCTTTTGCTTAGAAACAAGAAGTCTATTCAAAGTTGATCTAGATCGATTTTTATTTTTTATTATATTTTCTAGAGAAACAGCGACCTTGTCAAGAATCTGTGCAGGAGGTATCAGATAAGGTTCAATTTTATATATTTGATCATTTGCAGCAGGCGCGCTATCAGTAAATTTTGCTTCATACAGTTTAGGTAAATCAGTGCTTGGTTGATCTTCTGTTGATTTTTGACTAAAAGCTCTAAAAGAACCAACAAACACATATTCACCCGTAGTTGTGTCAATCCTGTGAACTCTAATTCCATAATTTAAATTTGAAGCGTCTTTTATATCTTTTAAATCTTCTGAAAAAAGCTGTCGATTATCACCAAAAAGTGAGTTAAGAATTTTATCAACATCATCTTCAAGCCTATTTAAAGTTACGTTAAAACTAATTGTAGCAAAACTCTCTTCGTCTGAAGTTGTAAATCCTTCTGCTTCGCTTTCAATTTCTAAGCTTATAAGACCTTCTCTTTCTACATTCTTTTCAAGAAATCTAGATCCTGACTTTTGAGAAAATCCTGACCTACTATAGAGAATAGCTGCATACTCGTATATTTGATCGTTTTCTAAATCATCATCAAAGAATGTAAAAACTGGGTCTGTATCGTCAGGACTAAGAAAAGTCTTGACATTTTCTATGAGCGTGTTGCCTGATAGTAATTTAACAACTTCAAAATTATCTCCTCTTGTGCCTTTTGCTTTTCTTTTAACAGGCATGACAGCAGCGACGTCTTCTGATAGATTAGAAATAGTTATTTCGGCTCGGCCTTCGACCATGGTTACGTACACGGCGCAAGAAAGCTGACTTGAAGCCTCCGACATCCCAGAAACACCTGCAGATTTTGTGTTAGAAATTTCTTTATCTCCGAAGTTTGCAGTAATTCTCTGAAAGACTGATTTTGTCTTCGGTATTAGAGGAGTTCCTGACGCGCTATCTTGACCATCAACTAGACGTTTTGTATTTTTCCCCAGAACTTCGATTTCTGTAGCACGATTAGAAAAATTTCTTCTTTTATAGTTGTCTGTTTTAGAAAATACTTTTTGATATATGTTAAACTCACCTGATTCTAACTCTTTGTTTGATATCAAAGATATAATTTGGCCCCTGTTGATTCTATTCATTGATAGATCAAAGTCAATCGTAAAATTTTGCATAGTCTTGAAAAGCTGTGCTAAGTTTATGTTTTGGCCAAAAGAATCTATCTTGATGCCTCTACGGTCGTAGGCAAAAAACACAAGGTGAAGTGACCCATCGCTAGACAGCCGTCTAAGCTTTCTTAATGAAATTTCAAAAGTAGTTTTATAAACTTCATTTCTTCTAGACTCTTTTCTTTTTATTATTCTTATGTCATTAGTATCAGGTGCAGATGAAACTTCTTCTTGGACAGCGTTTCTAAATAATTCTCTTAGCTTGTCATGAGGCCTTTTTTCAATGCTTGAAACACCTTTTATGCTCTCTTGAAGCGAAGTGCAAACATCTTGGTATTCAAATGAAGAAAGCGGATCTTTTCCTATTTTTACTTTTTCAAAGTAGGCATTTTTAAAGTTTTTTGCAGATATGGATTCAACTGGAGAGGTGTTTAAAATAGGAATACTTATCTCTCTTTGTCTCCCACGTCCGCTTCTTTTTTTTCTTGATCCAAACCTTCTTCTTCTTGAAACTTGAAAAACTTCTCTTTCTCCAAAAAGATCAATGTCGTTCTGAAAAACCCCTTGTATATTTTTAATCTTAGAAGTACTTAGATTTTGATTAACATTTACTTTAGTTAAAAACTTTAACTTTTGAAACCTGGACGCACTTACGTCTTGACTAATTTTGTTGATATCAGTAACGACATTAATATATCTTTTTTGACGATTTGCGCGCAACCTTTTTTGCTTTTTTCTCTTTGCAGATTTTGAATTAGGTCCGCGAGATTTTTGAGAATCTTTTTGAGTCCTACCAATGCCTCTGGTAGTTTGTAGCTGTTGACCCGGAACAAAATCTTCCCTTGAAGATGAAGGAAGGTCAGTTTTGGCAAGTACGTTTTGTCTCACTTTGAGCGCGCTTAAAGAAACGTTACAAGAGAAAATTCTTATCTCTTTTATTTCTTCTTCCAATATTACTCTTTGATCAACCGGGCAACAAATTTCTATAGTCACAAGTTCTTCAAATCTGTCAACTAAAGATACTCTTGGGCCACGGCCGGCCTCGATTTTTCTTTTGCTAATTATTCTAGCCTGTGTGTCAAGTCTATTTGATCTGACAAATACTTTTTTATTTTTTACGTTTGCTATCATATTTTTACTCTAAGATTATCGTAAACAAATTAATAAAAGTCGGTACGTTCAAGCTGTCCATGTAAATTTTACCTGCGTAAAATATTCTTTTCTCAGGGTACATTTGACTCTTACTATCGTGAAAAGATCCTGCATCAATCAAATCAAGCTTTAGCATTTTTGAATTTGGTCCATCTTCAAATATTTGCATGATTAAATTGTTTTGATCAGACGTTTTGTCAAAATAAACAGTCTTAAATTGCCTTATATCTTTAGCGCTGGCCGGCGAGCGTTTACTTTTTCTATTTATTACGTCAAAATCGCCCACCTTGTCTGTTCTAAATCCCGAGCTTGACCTTCTTTTTCTCACACCGTCCTCAGAACTTGAATCTTCAAAACCGGATGGTCCAAGCTGTGCTTTGATTTGGTCAAGTGTTTCTCGTTTTAGACTTCTAATATCTTCAAAAACTCCATAAGGTGAACCATCCATGTTTACGGGAGGTAAAAAGTCGAAAGCTCCTAAATGTGTTAATTTTGAATCTAAGAAAAAAGGCTCGGCATCGTTAACGTTTATTGTTTCTTTTTCTGGTCCTAGTTTGAAGGGGACACTGTTTGATATCGCGAAATTTATTCTCTCAGTGCTAAGCTCAAATTCGTTACCTTCTCTTTCAAAAGTGCTTAAAACTTGCTGTGCACCAAAGTGCTCTGTAAACGACTGCATTATTGATGTCGAAGTCGAGGTAAAAGCAGAGCCTGTTACTGCTTTTAATTTTAACTTATTTGTAGAAGTGGCGTCTTTGTCAAATATGTCATTACCAACAATGCTTCCTGTGGGTGAAAAATTAAACTCTATTAATTTACCACTATCATCTTTTTCTAAAACAATGACATTGTTAGGTGAATCCATCACCTGAAAGTAAATTCTATTAGACACTTCATCGACTTCAGATTTGTCATAAAACACTTGAGAATCACTCAAAGAAGCATACTCAGCTCTCAGCTTGCCTGACGCTATTTGGCGCTTACCTTCTTGTGTGACTATCAAGTCAATGAAGCGAGTCTTGCTATCTAATATTCCTGCCATTTTTCCTCTCTAATAAGTATCTTCATTAAAAATTTATTTTTAAATAGTTTAAATTGAACCGAATTGCATCTTTCGAGAGACAGTTACACATCGATCAAGTGTCTTCTGGTTGAGAGTCTCGGGCGTTGACTGCCAAAGACGGGTCAGTAAATGGGGATGTTAGCTCAGAAGTTCGCGTTTTGTTTTGAGATAACTCAGGAGGTTTGCGCACGTAATTTTTTACCCCAATTGAGTCGTCATTTGTACCGCTAACAAATCTTATGCGAACAGGTGCTTGAAGTGCAGACCCTCTTCCGGGGCGGCGACGCCTGCGCCTTCTATTTTGTGAAAATTTTGAATCTTTACCTTGGTCAATAAAGTCAATAAAATTTCCATATTTTTTTGAACTAAAGTAATAACCTGGGGACAAACCGCCAGCCGCTGCTTGCATCAAACCAAAAGTTGAATTTGCATCTTTGTCGAAGAAAGCGCCTGCAGAACCCGTACTATCTGTGAAAGTTCGAAGAGCATCTGTGAGCCGAACGTCTCTAGCAAAAGAGTTTCCTCTTATGACTTCTCCATCCTCACCACCAGTAAAGTCTACAGTGTCGATTGCAAAAGTTCCACCTGGTTGGTCTAAAGTAATTGGCAAATTACCTGCGGTTCCACCGTGTTTTTGAGTTACGCTTAATTCCATAGCGTATATATTACCAAACCTAAAGAGCACAGTTACTGCACCTGCGCTTGGTATCGTTTTAAAAAAGCCGCTAGTGTTGATAGAAGCAATTAGAAAAAAGATTGTAGCTATGGCGTCATTATAGGTCGTGGCTGATCCCATAAGTCTAAACCTAGTTGCGTCTGTTATTGTAGGATGTGCTTCGAAAGTTTTGATACTGGTGGTCCCGTCGGCGGCGAGAGCTGTTATCTTGATCTCGTCGCCGATTGCAAGTCCGCCTGTCTTGCCGTCGAATCGAAAGGCCGTGTTAAAGACAATTTTTCCAGTGGCAGCCCCGGGGTCGCCTAAAATTGTTTCTTGTCGACTAAAAGTTTCACTTCCAACTCTTAATGAAGGTGTAGTTGCCTGGCTAGACACACCAGTATCGTAAAAATTGCCAAAATTTTCACCCATCCTAGATACTGCAAATTGATCGACTAGAGGTTCAGCACCTATGATCTCGTGAACAGAATCAGATGATAAATTTTGATTAGGGCCTTCATGAAATTCTACGTTGTCCTTAATTAGTGAACCGACTAGGCGAAGTTTTGACTTGCCGAAAGGTGTCATCGTGTTGAAAAAGTTGTCACTCTTACCCGGGGCGGCATCTAATATTTCCGAGGTCATGGGGTACTGCCATCCGAATATAATCTCATCATCTGGCATAATTATGTAAGGTGAACTTATGTCTATGAATCGAGCATCTGTGGGTGATAAAAGTAATGGTTTCCCGCCGGGGGCTGAAGTGTAGTGATCAAACTCTTCACCTTTCTGTGTTGAACCAAAACCATTAACGATTGATCTACTAGTAGAAGATACGGATCCATCTCCTCTTCCGCCCATTGTATTGTCTAAAGAAAGAAATGCTAAGTTTCTTCGAGTTGGAGCGTGTGAGTATGAAACTGCCACTCTTGTAAACGAAAGCCTGTCAATTCTTGGAGACAAACGACAAGGAAAGTTCATCACAAAACTACCCGTGAGAGAGCTAAGTTGAGAATTTGCAACATCAAAAGATGCCTGCCCTGTCGACTTAAGAACATCAACATTTAAGTCTCTACCAAGACCGCGGTCTATTATTTCATCAATGTTGACTTGAGCATTTGTGTCTCCGCGGCCCTCAGTGTTAGTTGCAGCTGTGTTAGCTACTCCGCTAACAAAGAGTGTCATTTGACCGTAAGTAACTAACTCTCTTGTTTTTTCTACAACTGAAAATTCTGATCCTGTTGAAAGAAGAACTTGATTGTCAGGAATAGAAATTGATTGCTGAAAAGGAAATTCAGTTTGATTAGCAAAAATTTCAGAATTTATGATTGTTTCAAATTTGTCTTTACACTGTTTGAGAATAAAAAAAGTTGGAATATAAACTTTTTGATTATCACAATTAGTGTGCCCAGACGGGTTAGTACCATTATTTCTAGCAGCTCTTAATGAATATGCTCTAGAACCTGAATCGAATTGATTTGATGCAAACTCAAATTTAGAGCTAAAATCTAAGGAACACTTCTCAAGCAAGAAAGGTTTTGTTATACCTAAATCTCGTGCCTTGATAAATTGACTTGAAGTTGCCTCATATTTACCTTGAAACGGAAATCCAAAAGTAGAGGTAGGTCTGACGTATGATAAGAGAGCATCCTGGTTGACAGTATTTTGATTTGTAAGTGTCGCGTCGGAGCCAGTTGACACCATACCTATAGAAGAAAACCCTAAAGCGCCGCTACTAACCATCTGAGTTAGTGATGGGTTGACACTTGTCAGCGACGTGTCTGTCAACCCTAGGGCGGCATTTCCACAAACACCGTTTGCAATCTTTTCCCACCTTCTATTATTGTTGTTCCAATAGACCATTAGCATTTGTTTGACGTCAACGTTGTCTTCTATTCTTGACCCGCGATCTTCTTCATCAGGCCCAATGTTATCTTTAGTTGATGGTGTGTTCATTCCAAAAGTTGTCTCAGTGCTTGGAGATAGATCTACTTCGAAAACAGTCTTGCTAGAAACCGGAGCGCTAAATCCTGGGATGATTTCAGGATCAACGCCCTGGTCAAAGAAAACGCTTGAAGGATTAGCAAACACCACACTCTCGTTAAAAGGTGAGACATCTTCACCGGGTGTAAAAGTTAAGTGAGTGTCACTTATGCCTGATATGCTTCTTCCCGGGCCTACCAATTCTGGAACAATGTGAGGAGACGCAATAGCCGATGATAGTATTTTTTTCCCAACAACGGTGTTCACATCTATGCCTAAAGGATAAGTAATATTGTCTGACTTGTGATAGTCAATCTGCATTTCGCTTATTGCCCAAACTGATTCGTTCACATCGCTGATACTGTCTTGAACCACTCTCAAATAAAAGGGATCCATGTCTCCTGGAAAATCGCTTGGATGAAGATTTACCTCAATAACCTTTCTTTTTGGAAACCGAGGACTGTCAAAACTTCTTATGAAGGGTTGACTCAGAATGCTGGCACCTTCGTTTTGAATTGTCTTAATAGTAGTCGGGCTAGTAAAATTTTGATTTGTGTCAATTTGGATCTTTAAGACATCAGTTGTTTTACCTAGCGACAGCCCTAAACCAAACTTAAGTATAGTTCTATCTTCGTTATATGGACCTTTGATTATCTTAAGCCTGACTCTGGGGTTTTTAATCTTTTCTTTTGTTCTAACAAACCTTGGCCCAGTTGATAACTTGGCTGCAGAAGAAAAGACAAGAGCAGTTGGAGCTTTCTCACCTTTACTGCTAATAATCTCAGTTCTTATCTGCATGCCTAAAGAAAAATCTAGCCCTAGTCTTGGCACGCTTGTTGAGGAACCGACTCCTTCAAATCCGAGAATGCCGTTACCGGCTCGATTTTTTAGTTCAAAAACTTCTTTAATTCTTCTACCATAATTTATGACATTGTTGTCACTGAAGGAGACCCCATAGTTGCCTTTTCTATCTCTGTCTCCTACTCTGAGAACAGTCGGGTAGGATCCAGTTGCATTATCTCTCTCTCGAAGTAGCAATCTTGGGGGCGTAGAAATTGTACCTGATGATTTTCTAGGGATTCCAAAAGCAGCTTGATAAATAGCTTGAATTTCATCACTTGACAATAAATCTTTCCAGATAGCAATATCAGCCATCTGTCCGTCAAAAGTACTCGAAGCTGTAGCGTTGTTTCCGATAAACCCACCCGAACCCGCGATGCCTGCAAAAGATCCTGACGGTGTATCAACTTCGTTAACAGCTACTGAATTGCCATTTATGTAGATAGTAGGATTGTTAGAAGAAGATTTTGCGTCAAAAATCACTGCAACATGATTCCAATCATGCATTTTAATCCTGTTGGCTGTTTGCCAGATTCCGCCGTCGCCAGTGTAATTTGCAGCAAAGAATAGACGAAGAGTTTTAGTGCTTGTGTCTTCACTGCCTACGTAAATTTTTGTGTCGTTTCCGAAGTTTAAAATCGTACCATTTCCGCCACCCGGGCCGCTTCCTTCACCATCACTCACCGGGCGAATCCAAGCGCTAAATGACATTTTTTGTGAAGATGATGCCCCGATCAGACCATCCCAAGTAGAGGCTGTGCCTATATTAATTCCGTCGTTATCGGCGTCAAATGTACAACTTGAATTTTGAATAAAATTACTAGGTGAAAGACCACTAAAGGCAGGCCTATTTGCACTTGACGCAAACGTACCTGTTCGACCGTTACCACTGCTGTCAGTTACATCTCCAGACACAGAGACATTTTCGTTTAACCGATACCACCCTACTAATTTATCGCTGCTTTCGTATACTTTTAGAGAATTACTAATAAAGCTACTATTCAGTGTGTAGTCTACTCTTTTATCAAGTGTAAATCTTGGCATGTTTTTCCCTAACTTCTGCTCATTCCTAAGAATGCAATTGAGTCTGCTCCGGCGTTTATAAAACTACCGCTAGCGATTATAACATAATTAGGCGAACCAATAAAACCAGCATTCGCCGATCTAGATCTTGTACCTAACTCTGGAATAGAATCTTCTGAACTTATGGCTCCAGAGTAACTAGATCCTAAAAATTGTCGAACGTGTTGTTGAAATTTGACACCTAAGTTTTCTACATCTTCTGTGTACGGAGACATTCTTCTGTCTTCATCAGGTACAGGCCCGTCGAGTGCAAAAGAACCCGAGAGTGTATAGCCTTCTCTTGGGCTAAAAT
>Ga0163109_10000885_pt1 | contig 23629 bp, 14 predicted proteins | sample CRUFie1St13metaG_FD_108704 | JGI IMG/M metagenome (GOLD analysis project Ga0163109, IMG submission 108704) | Marine microbial communities from the Costa Rica Dome - CRUD Field 142mm St13 metaG | ecosystem: Environmental > Aquatic > Marine > Oceanic > Photic zone | place: Costa Rica: the Eastern... | reverse complement strand
GCCCTTGGCGCGTGGTCCCTCGAAGCCTGGAACGGCCTGAAGGCCGCGATGCATCCGTCGATCCACCGCATCCGAAACCAAGCCGGCGCGATGATCGCGTCCCACAACGTCGCGTCGTGGCTCGAAGGCTCGGAGCGTGCCGCGCAGCCCCGGACCTACGTTCAAGACCCGTACTCGTTCCGGTGCATGCCTCAGGTCCACGGCGCCTCACGGGACGTCGTGGAAGGCGTCCGCGCCGACTTCGAAGCAGAGATGAACGCCGTGACGGACAACCCGCTCGTCTTCCCGGACGAAGATTTGATCGTGAGCGGCGGCAATTTTCACGGCCAGCCGCTGGCCTTGGCGATGGACCGCCTGGCCTTGGCCATCCACGAATGGGCGAGCATCTCAGAGCGCCGCGTCTTCAAAATGCTTAGCGGCCAGCGGGGGTTGCCCGCGTTCTTGGCCTCCAACCCCGGCCTCAACTCCGGGTACATGATTCCACAGTACACGGCCGCGAGCCTGGTGTCCTACAGCAAGCAGCTGTGCACGCCGGCCAGCGCGGACAACGCCGACAGCAGCAATGGGCAAGAGGACCACGTCAGCATGGGCGCCAACGGGGCCCTGCAGATGTGGCGCGTCCTGGAGCACGCGGAGCAGGTGCTCGGCATCGAAGCGATGTGTGCGGCCCAGGCGTCGGATCTGCGGGGCGACAACCTTGCCATGGCGCCTGCGCTCCGAGAGTTGCAGGACGCATTCCGCGAGCACGTGCCGTTCCTCGAACGCGACGCGGTCATGGCGCCGCTCATGGCGTCCGCTGCAGCGTGGATCCGGGGAGGGGCGCCTGGCGAAAAAGCCGACCTTCGCGACGCGCAATCCTGAACCTGACGCCATGCTCATTCACGAACTCGAACGCCGCGGCAACGTGTTTTTCCGCTGGCGCAGCTTCATTCCTCTCATCTTGGTTCCGCCTGCGCTCGTGCTGGCGTACGACGCCCCGGCGCGTGCCGGTGACGCGGGGTGGCAGGCCATGTGTTGGGCGGTGGGCCTTCTGGGTGTGGTGATTCGCGCCAAAACCATCGGCCATGTGCCTCCCGGCACGAGCGGACGCAACACCGCAGAGGGACAAGTGGCGGAGACGCTGAACACGCGTGGCATGTACAGCTTGGTGCGCCATCCATTGTACCTCGGAAACTACTTCATGTGGATGGCTCTGGTGCTGGCGACGGGGCGACTGGACTTTGCGCTGCTCGTGACGCTGGCGTACATGATATACTACCTCCGCATTGCCATGGCCGAGGAGGCGTTTTTGGCGGGCAAGTTTGGCGCCACGTACAGCGATTGGACGGCCACAGTGCCGGCCTTTGTGCCCAAATTCTGGGGCACCCCCCGCAGTTCTTGGACCCCGGCTGGCAATGCCTTTTCCCTGCGTCACGTGATCAAGCGCGAATACAACGGGGTGTTCGCCATTGTCTTTGGGATGTTCTTCCTTGAAGCGGCCCGAACGGCGGGTCTCGGCGCCCCCGCGTGGAACACCGCGGCTTGGCAAGCTGGGCTGGGAGGGAGTGTGGCGGCGTTTCTGTTCTTGCGCTTCCTGAAAAAGCGGACGCGCGTCCTCCACGTGGAGGGTCGAGAATTCAGTTCTTGAGGCTCAAGTCACCGCCGCACGGCGCACGATGCGTCGCAGCAATCCCGGGGCAAACCGCTTGAAATAGGCGGCGAGGATTTCGTAGCGGCCGATCAGCACTTCCGCCTTGTTGCGCTCCACTGCCTTGAGCATGCGGGCGGCACATTGTTCTGCCGTCATGCCTGCGCCGGTTTTCTCGTCCATGGTGCCTTGCTTGGAGCCATCGCCGACCACGGCGTTCATGCTGATGTTGGTGCGGATGAATCCAGGACAAACCATGGTCACCTTCACCCCGTCGTCGTGGTGTTCCGCCCTGAGGCTTTCGAAGAAGCCGTGGAGGGCGTGTTTGGCCCCACAGTATCCGGAGCGCAGGGGCGAGGAGAACAGGCCCATGAGGCTGGTCACCACCACGAAATGTCCCGTTTTGCGCGCCACCATGCTTGGCAAAAGGGCCTTGGTGAGGGTCAGCGTGCCGAAGTAGTCGATTTCCATCACGCGCCGGTCGACCGACAGGTCGGTGTCCAGCACGCGCGAGCGTTGGCTGATGCCTCCACAGTGAACCATCACGTCGACGGGTCCGATGTCCGCTTGAACGCGGTCGGCGATGCCTTTCAGGCTCTCTGAGTCGGCCAAATCCAGTGTCACCACATGCACTGTGGCCCCGGCTTCCCGCAGCGGCGAAGCCACGGCGTCCAAGGTTTCTTGTTTGCGGGCGGAGAGCACCACTGTCGCGCCTTCACGGGCCCACGCTTCGGCACAGGCCTTGCCAATGCCACTGCTGGCACCGGTGACCCACACGATTTGGTTGTTCCAGCGTCCCACGTGCAGCCTTGATCAGGCGTCGATGTTCGCGTACTTGGCGTTGTCCTCGATGAACTTGCGGCGAGGTGGCACGTCGTCGCCCATGAGCATGGAGAAGACGTGGTCTGCGCCGGCGGCGTTCTCAATGGTCACTTGACGCAAGGTGCGGTTCTCGGGATTGAGGGTGGTCTCCCACAGCTGCTCGGCGTTCATCTCACCCAAACCCTTGTAGCGCTGGACGTGAATGCCGCTTTCGCTGCCGCTCTTGCCTTTGAACTCGGCAATGAGGCGGTCCCGCTCGTCGTCGTTCCACGCGTAGATGGAACGTTGTCCCTTCTTGACCTGGTAGAGTGGGGGCGTGGCAATGTACACGTAGCCGTTCTCAATCAGGTCCTTCATGTGGCGGAACAAGAAGGTGAGGATGAGCGTTTCAATGTGGCTGCCGTCCACATCGGCGTCACACATGATGACAATCTTGTGGTAGCGGAGCTTGGCAAGGTTGAGTGCACGCTCGTCCTCTTCCGTTCCGACAGTCACCCCGAGGGCCGTGTAGATGTTCTTGATCTCTTCGTTGTCGAAGATCTTGTGGTGCATGGCCTTCTCCACATTCAGAATCTTGCCTCGGAGGGGCATGATGGCCTGGAACATGCGGTCACGCCCTTGCTTGGCGGTTCCGCCTGCCGAATCACCCTCGACGAGGAAAAGCTCGCACAATGCGGGGTCCTTCTCTGAGCAATCGGCGAGTTTGCCGGGAAGGCCGCTGCCGCCCATGACGGTCTTGCGCTGGACCATTTCGCGGGCCTTGCGCGCCGCGTGACGTGCCTGGGCAGCGAGGATGACCTTTTGGACAATGGTCTTGGCGTCGTTGGGGTTTTCCTCGAGGTAAGCCTCGAGCATGTCGGCCACGGCTTGGCTGACGGGGGCGCTGACCTCGGCGTTGCCGAGCTTGGTTTTGGTTTGGCCTTGGAACTGAGGCTCAGCCACCTTCACACTGACCACGGCGGTCAATCCTTCGCGGAAGTCGTCTCCGCTGATGTCAAACTTCAACTTGTCCAACATGCCGCTGCTGTCGGCGTACTTTTTCAAGGTGTTGGTCAACCCCCGGCGGAAACCTGTGAGGTGCGTACCGCCTTCGTGGGTGTTGATGTTGTTGACGTAGGAGAAGAGGTTCTCTGAGAACGAGTTGTTGTACGTCATGGCGACCTCCACAGGCACGCCATTGCGTTCGCCGCTCATGTGAATCACGTCTTGGATGATCGCTTCGCGGTTGCCATCGAGGTAGGTCACAAAGTCCTTCAAGCCTTCCGTGCTGTGGAAGGTCTCAGTGACAAAGTTGCCTTCCTCGTCGGTGTGACGCTCGTCGGTCATCGTGATGGTGATGCCTTGGTTCAGGTACGAGAGCTCGCGCATGCGGTCGGCGAGGGTGTCGTAGCTGTAAACGAGGGTCTCAAAAATTTCATGGTCAGGCTGGAACTCCACCGTCGTGCCTCGCTTGTCGGTCGTGCCGATTTCGCGCACCGCGTATTGCTCCTTGCCTCGGGCGTATTCCTGCTCGTAGACTTTGCCGCCGCGGTGAACCTCGGCGCGCAACATGGTGGAGAGGGCGTTCACACATGACACCCCGACCCCGTGCAAACCGCCCGAGACCTTGTACGCGTCCTTGTCGAATTTGCCCCCCGCACCAATCTTGGTCATGACGACTTGAAGGGCGCTGACGCCTTCTTTCTCGTGCATGTCGACGGGAATGCCACGGCCGTTGTCTGACACGCGAATCCCGTTGCCTTCTGTGATCGTGACCGTGATCGTGTCGCAGTGGCCGGCGAGGGCCTCGTCAATGGAGTTGTCGACCACCTCGTACACCAAGTGGTGCAATCCTCGGACGCCGACGTCACCGATGTACATCGATGGGCGCATCCGCACGTGTTCCATTCCCTCCAGGGCCTGAATCTGACTGGCGTCATATCCCGTTTGCCCAGCTTTCTTGTTCTCTTCTGACATCTCGAAAAATTCTACCTGTGAAGGTAGGGTGGAAGCCCCCCTCAGGGCTCAGCTTTTGGGGCATGAAAAACCCCGATTTTTCCACGAAAAAACCGGGGTTTTCACAGGATTGTGGATAGCTCGTCAGAAGGCGTAATGCACGCCTCCCAAAACCTGGAACCCTTGGACCGGGAATCCACCCCAAGTGGCGTATTTGGCATTGGCGATGTTGGCGAAGGTCAACCATCCACCGAGGCGGTCGTTGTAGGTGTAATTGCCCGTGAGGTTCAAGTCGAGGAAGCCGGGCAAACGCAACTCGTAGTCGCCTTGATCCAAAGGCGTGGTGTCGCCATAGTTGGCGCTTCGTGTCACGCTGTAGCGTTCACCCACGTAAGACGCGTTGGCCGTGAGGCTGAGTCCCTCGATGAGGCGGTACGTGGCCGAGGCGTTCCAGGTGGTGTTGGGCAAGTTCCAAGCGCGGTCTTCGGAGGGCAAGGTGTAGCGATGCAGTTTCAGGCCACCTGTGAACGACCAGGCACTGCCAAGGTCGAAGGCGGCTTCTCCGCCGACGGTGCGCACCCCCACCGTGTCGTACACGGCATTGAACGAGGCAAAAGAAGCCGTGTCCCCTTCGAAGGTGGGGCGGAACAGCACAAAGTCCTCGTATTGGGCCGTGCTGAAGAACCCGTGAAAGCGGAACACCGTGGTGATGGTGCCTCGGATGCCACCTTCGAGGGCCAAGCGCTTGTTGGTGCTGCGGAAGCCTTGGAAGTCCACAGGCTGCGCATTGATGGTCGAGGTGGTGGTCAGGGTGGTGGGGGCGTAGAAGGGATTCTCCTGCGTCAAACTGTGGAAGTTGTTGGCCTGAAGTCCGCCACCAATGGAGGCGTAGGGGACAAACAAGTTGCGCAGCAAGTTCACCGACACCTCTGCCCGAGGGTACAGGTGGAAGGCCTCTCCAAGGCCGTCCCGGGTGGGCTGGTCCGCGTCAATGGCCACGCCAAGTCCTGCACGAGCAGAGAGCGCGCCGCGGCGTGTCGAGACACTGGGTTCGAACGCCACCACGGCCTGGTTGGAGGTTGCAGATGTGTCAAGGCCATAGCGGTCGAGCTGAGCGTCCAAATCCAATTGGCCCTTCCACGCGCCAAAGAACTGGGTGCCCATGGCCTCCACGCGCACGCTGCGCTCTCGGGCATCGCGGTCGCTGCCCAGCCAGCCGAGAGACACGTTGGCGGAATGGTTGAACGCGGTGCTGTCCTTGTGATGGCTTTTGAAATTGGCCTGAACGTGGGCCCGAGACCAAACCACCGAAGGCGCATCCACCTGCGTGAAGGCCGTGTCCACAGCCAGAGAGTCGAAGCCATACAGAAGCACTTGGCCGCGACCCGCGGAGGCATTCATAGAGACTTTCTCTTTGCCAATGAAGCGGGAGGCCCAGGCATCGAGGCTGTTGTCGTTCAGCCGTCCTGTCATCAGAGAGGAGGGACTGTTGGTGGCCGCGTGGTGAAGTGCCGTGCCCCAGCTGCCATCGCGGGAACGCAGGTCCGTGTAGCTGGCGTCGAGCAGGGTGGTGCCACGCGTGCCGACGGCGCCCCGAACGTAGCCGCGGTACAACCGGGACAGCGAGGGATCCACGCGCAAGCGGGTCGCTTCGACGGGCGTCATGGTGGGCACAAACTGCAGGCGCTTGGAAAGCAGTTCGTAGCTCAATTGGGGCTTCTCCGCAGAGAGCTGGCGTGCCGTGGGCCATGAGCTCAGCTTGACCGCGTCACGCACCTCCATTTGGCGACTGCCGACGAAGGTGACGTCCATCTCCAAGGTGTCCGCTTGACCGAGTGCCTGCGCACCTGCCATGAGTACGCCTGCGGCCGCCATCCAGAGGCGAGGGGTGTTCGAATTGAGGATCATTCGTCGTTGGATTCGGGTTCTTGGTTGGGGGTTTTGTCGCCGTTGGTGTTGGCGTCGGGCGCGTTTTGGGCTGCCTCGAGGGCATCGATCTCAAACAGCAAATCAGACACGGCTTCCTGCACATCCGGCGCTTGCACGTTGGCCAGGATGCTCTCTGCCGTGGCACGGGCTTGGAAGAGGTCGTTCAGGCCGATGTACGTCGAGACCAGCAGCAGGAATCCCTTGTTGCGCCACGTTTCCTGTTGGTAGAAGTTCTCAATGAGCCCAAACAGCATGGTCTCACAGCCGTCGTAGTTCTCTGTGTTGAACGCGTGCTCGGCGAGGAGGTACTGTGCCTCGGCACCGGCGCTGCCGCCAAACGTCACGAGTTCATCGAGGTCCTGAAGCACCGTGCTGTGTTGACCTTGGTTGCACGCGATCCGTGCATTCCAGAGCTTGGCCGTGCGACGAATGTCGTCGGGCGTGGCCGGATCGTACATCACGCGTGCCGCAAAGTCGGAGGCTTGGTTCTCTTGTCCGAGGAGGTAGTGACAGCGCATTTGGCCGATGGCGGCTTCCAGGCGGTTGGTTTGGAGCATGGCCACTTCTTCGAGGGTTTCGTAGTGACCCAAGGCCGTACGGTGGTCGCCGGCATTCCACGCGATGGTGGCGGCACCCAAGGACGACGCCTCGGTGAATTCCCCGGCGGGCATGGCCAGGACGGCGACGTACGCCGTGTAGGCTTCCTCCGGATTTCCTTGCTCAAACTGGCAGTTGCCCGCGTAGAATTGGGCCTCGGAGATGTAGCGTCCGGCAGGGTATTGCCGGATGTACTCCTCAAGGCGCGGCAGGGCTTCTTCACACCGGTTTTCCAGGGCGAGGTAAGAAGCAGATTCGAAGATGCGCTGCTCGATTTCGTCGCCATCGAGGCCCACGGCCGCGGGCAAGTTGTCGAGCAAGCCACGGCGAATGAGCAAGGGCTCCACGATGTTGTAGGCGTCGGCCGCCACGTTGTCGTTCCCGTAGTCGTTGCGGATGCGATCCCACAGGGCAAGCACCTTGTCTTCCTGTCCTTGCTTCACACCGACCAAACACAATTCCACCAAGCCTTGCTTTGCCCGTGGCGTGGCGCCAAAATCGTCGACAAGGCGCAGGAGCTTGGCCTCGGCCTTGTCGAGCTCGTCGCGTTCAATGTGGGTCCGGCCCGCTTGGAACAACGCCTCCACGACCAAACGGCTTTCTGGGTGGTCCTCGAGGAGTTGGTTCAGTCGGGTCAATTGACCGGCCAGGTCTTCATCGAGTTTGGAGGACATGGCCCGTTGGAACAAGGCGTAGTCGAGGGGTTTGACGCCGCGCGCCAACACGCGGTCGTAGTACTCCGCGGCTTGGTCAAAGGATTTGAGCGCGTAAAAGCAGTCTGCCGTCCGGAGTTCGGCGTCGCGCATGCGGGACGGATCGTCGTCGGGGTTGGTCTCCAGGTAAGACCGGAACGCCGACAGGGCATCCGTGTACTTTTCGCTTTTGTAGTGGGCGTAGCCACGAGCGTAGTCCGCATCGTTGTGCAAGTCGCTGAGGTAACTGCCTGGGGTGGTGCTGAACTTGGCGTAAGCTGCAGCAGCGCCTGGGTAGTCTCCCTTGTTGTAAAGAATTTCACCTTCCCAGTAGAACGTCTCCGCGTGAAGTTGAGGATCGACGTTGTTGGCCCGCGAGCGCTTGAAGAACGTCAACGCTTGCGAGAGTTGCTTGTTTTGGAAGAGTTCCACGGCCCGGTTGAAGGCGAGCAGCTGGGCTGCGGAGCGCACGGTTTCGTCGGGATTGGTGATGTTGTCCAGGGCTTTGAGGGCACGTTCGTAGTCGCGGCTGGTCATGTGGACCTGCAACAAGAAGCGGTAGGCTTCATCGCGCCGAGGCGAAGAGGGGAATTGCTCGAGGTAGGTTTCGAAGGCCACAATCGCATCGTCAAACGGGTTGAACGAAAGCTCGTAGGCCAGCTTGGCGTAGTGGAAGAAGGCGTCCTCTTGAATGTCGAGGTCAAACTCCGGCGTGGAGGCCGTCTTGAAGGCTTGCTTGGCCCGCGCACGGTCGCCCATCTCCAAGTAGCAGTCTGCCATGTGGTAGGCGGCGTTTTGGGCGAGTTCATCTTCGCCGTACGTCGCGAGCGGGAGGCAGTCGAGGGCGCCGCGCCAGTCGCCAAGGCGGTAGCGCGTGTAACCCACTTGGTAGGCGAACTCGGGGTTGCGACCTGGGCCGTCCGTGCCGTCCCACGCCAATTCGAGGTAGGGCGATGCCGTGTCGTAGGCTTCGTCCCGGTACCAGGCATCTCCGAGCAAGTGCGCCACCTCGGCCACGCTTTCATCGTCGAGGCCACTGGATTCGTCCAACAAGGGCGGCGCGTATTCTTTCAAGCGGCCCCATTGTCCCAAAGCGTGGTACAACTGGGTGATGTACAAAGGCACCAGCTCCTGAAAGTCGGGGTCGTTGGCGATCTTCTCGAACCCATCCAAGGCCACTTGGGGCTGACCTTTCAGGTAGGCGATGTGCGAGAAATAGTACTGGGCGGCAGATTGGAAATCGCCTTCGACCTCGAGCACCTCGTAAAGCGGGACACGCGCTTTCTCATACTCCTCGCGTTCGAAGTAACAGTGTCCCAGCTTGAATCGGTACTCGTCTCGACGGGGCTTCGCCAGCTCGCGGACGCGGATCTTGTTGAACTCCTCGGCCGCAGTAGAATAGTTCTTGCGCTTGTAGTGGTAGTTGGCCAACTCCCAGCGCGCCTCCAAGGCGAGGGGGCTCTCGGGGAACTTCTCCACGAACGACTCCACGCGGTACACGGCGTCGCGGTGGTACAACGCCAACGAACTCATGGCGGCGTAGTAATTGGCCTCGACGTAGGCGTCGCTGGATTCGCTTGCAGCCGCAGCCATCAACGACTCAAAGTCGTGAAGCGCCAACGCATACTGTTGGTTTTGGTAGGCCTCAACAGCCCTTTGGTGTGCCACGTGCTGCGGGTCGGTGGCGTCCGACCACTGGGCCAAACTTGCCGCGGAGGACAAGGCCACAACCCCCAAGAGGGCTGTGCGAGAAAGGAAGGTTTGCATGGTGTGCATGGATTCGCGCGAGTTCCCTCAAAGCTACCCTTGCCAACTGCGGACATGGGGAAGGGTGAAGGATGGTTTTCAACGCGATTCCGTGCAGATTTTGCACTTTAAATGGACGCCTCTTCACAGAAGATGGGAAGCGCTGTACGCGTCCCATGAGCGGGCCCGCAAGATGGGGCGGCGGCCCATCAAACTCAATCCATCCAACGGAACTCTGTGCGGCGGTTGACGCGCCTGCCTTCGGGGGTGGCGTTGGTGGTTTTGGGCTGTGACTCGCCGTGACCTTGGGTGGTCATTCGGTCGCCGTCGACCCCGCACGTCACCAAGAAGGCCTTCACCACCTCGGCACGGTCTTGGCTCAAGATCAAGTTGTCCTTTGCCTCTCCGATGTCGTCGGTGTGGCCGTCGATGTCCAAACGCAGTTCTGGCTGACGTTCCAAGTGGTTGGCCAAAGCGCGCAGGATGATTTCCGAGCGTTTGGACAGGGTGCTTTTCTTGGTTTCGAATTGCACGTCCTCCAACTCAAAAGGATTGCCCTTTGAACGCGATGCGTTCTCCGAGGCGCCCCCGGTGTCCGCCGGAGGAGCCAAATCCAGCGCAACGGCACTCGAGGCATCCGTGCCTTGTTCGTGGACAACGACGCTTTGGTAGCCGACGTTTTCGCCTTGGACGGTCAGCACCACATCCTCGCCGTCCTCGAGCTGCACGATGTGCGCAAACTGTCCGTCCTCCTCGGAATAGGTGACTTGTTCAATGCGTTTGCTCTGGACGTATTCGATGCTCACGGTCAGTTCCCCTTCAGGCACCGGCCACCCCAAATCGCCTTTGACCACCGTGACGGGATCGGGCTTGAGATCGGCTGGCAAGGGGTAGGTGCACAAATCCAGTCCCCGCGTTCCCCTGCGGCGGCTCGCGAAGATGCCCAGCTCCCCATCGGTGCTGACCACCAAGCCGTGCTCGTCGCCTGAGGAGTTGAGGGGGCGTCCCAAGTTGACGGGGTCGCCCCAGATGCCCGAGGTGTCTTGTTGGCTCATCCAGAGGTCGTAGCCTCCGCCTGAGGGGAGCCGGTTGCTGGAGAAGTAGAGCGTTCTGCCGTCGGGGTGGAGGAAAGGGGATTTGTCCTGGGCGGGAGAATTGATGGGCGCAGGCAGCTGCTCTGCCGGACCCCAAGTGCCGTTGTCCAAACGCGCCGACATGAAAATGTCCATGGTCAAGTTGCCGTCCTTGTCCGGGGTGGACTCTGCCCGTGCGGCTGCGAAGAACAGGGTTTCTCCATCGCCACTGATGGACGGCTGGGCCTCCCATCCCTGCGGTGAATTGACATTCGCGCCCAAGGGCACCAAGGGCGACCAGGTGTAGACGGCGGAGCCATCCAAGTCCCGATAATCCACGTGGTATTCCGTGGAAAAGAGGTCGACGTTGGCCGGGTTGCTGGGCACGGGGCGGTTGGCGGCAAGCACCATCAATTTGTTGTCCACCGAGATGCTCGCGCCGCCATAGTTCGTGCCGAGGTTGAACGGCTCGGGCAACGGCACGCCGCTGTCGAAAGGCAGCCGTTCGTCGAGACGCTTGGCCCACGTGAACAGCTCTTTACGCGTGGTGGTGATGTCGCCTTTGGCTTTGGTTTTGGAGGTGCGGGTGAAAAAGAGCAGCGTGCCGTCGGGGGAGAGCATGGGCAGGTACTCGTCCTCATCCCAGCTGACTTCCGGGATGGGAGCAGGCTCGGGGCCTCCCGCATGCATGTGGTATTGATTCAGGAAGACCAACTCTGGCAAAGTGCCTTCCACATCGCTGCGCCGCCGGCGTTTGGTCATGTCTTCGGGGAGGGACAGGTAGGCTTGAAATTGGGTGAGGGCCAGTTCGAAGTCGTCGTTCATGTAGGCCATGGCGCCTCGGAGGTACAGCGCCTCAGGCATGCCTCCAGGACAAACCTCCTCCAACGCGTCCAAGTGCTGGGTCAGCTCGCCCCACATGTCAGGGTTCCTGCTGGTGGCTTTGAAAGTCAGCTCAGCGGCCTCCATGCGAATGGGGGCGTCCTCTGGTTCGAGGTCAAGGGCCGATTCGAGGTAGGCGAGTCGGTCCTCCAGGGTCGTTTTGCCCTTGGGGTGAAGGGCTTTGTCGAAGAGCTTTTGGGCTTTGGACGACCGAGGCTCCTCAGGTTCGCATTGCGCGTGTGCCGTGTTGAACACGATGCCCAAACACAGGCACAAGACCATGACGCGGCGCGCGGTCATCAAGCGCCGGGGTTGAGTTCGCCTTCAGACTGGGCCACCAGCGCCGAGACGGTGCCGTCGCCCGTGACGTTGACCACGGTGCGGCACATGTCGAGAATCCGGTCGATGGGGAAGATCAGTGCGATCCACGCGGGGTTCAGTCCGACGCTTTCCAGCACGATGATCATCAGGACGAGGCCGGCGCTGGGAATGGCCGCGGCGCCGATGGAGGCCAGGGTGGCCGTCAGCACGATGACCGCCTGTTGGGCGAGCGTCAAATCGACCATGTGGAACTGGGCGAGCGCCACGACTGCCACCGCTTGGTAGAGGCTGGTCCCGTCCATGTTGACGGTGGCGCCGATGGGGAGCACGAAGCTTGTGGTGCGCTCGCTCACGCCGAGGTTGCCGTTGACGCACCGCATCGTCACGGGCAGGGTGGCCACGGACGAGGAGGTGGAGAAGGCGGTGATTTGGGCGTCGCGCATGGCCTTTAAAAACTTGCGTGGCGTCATACCCTTGATGCCGATGGAGGCAATGATGGGGTAGACGAGGAAGATCATGAGGGCAAGGCCGAGCACCACGACGAGGCCGTAGCGCAAGAGGAAACTGAGCAGCTCCTGGAACTTGTCAGGATCGGTGCCTGCGGCCTTGACGATTTGGCCGGCCATCAGGGCAAAGACGAAGATGGGCATGGCCTTCATGACCATCCACACCATGCCGACAAAGACGTCGTTCAGGCCGTCAATGGCGCGGATGAGTGACCCGCGCTTGGGTTCTTCCACACTGACCAGAACGATGCCGAAGAAGACGGCGAAGAAGATGATTTGCAGCATCGCCATGTCGCTGAGCGCCTTGAAGATGTTCTTGGGCACCACGTCCACAAGGGGCTGAAGTGGACCGCTGTTGGAGGCGTTCTCGGCCTTGTTGAGCTTGTCGGCGACCCATGCGTTCATACCATCTTGCTGGGCCTGGATTTCACGCACGAGGTCCGCGTTTTCTGGGGCCTGCGCAATGTTGAGGTCGTCGAGGACTTCGATGCCGTTGGCGTCTCTCCAAAGTTCGTATCGGATTCGGTTGCTGGCCTTGAGGTCTTCGCTGGCGCCTGTGCCGGGTTGAAAGATGTTGACCAGCACCAAGCCGAGGGTGACCGCGAAGAACGTGGTGAGGAGGTAGAGGCCGAGTGTTTTGGCCCCCAAGCGACCCAACTTTTTGACATCACCAAGCGACGCCACCCCGCCGATGATGCTGAAGAGCACCAAGGGCACCGCGATCAGCTTGAGGATGTTGATGAAGATGTCGCCCAGCGGTTGGATGTAGTTCAGCGTGAAGCTGTTCCACCCAAACTGGATGCTCGCCCACGCGTACCCCACACCCAAGGCGAGGCCGATGAGCACCTGCCAGTGCAGTGCGAGACGAGGAGATTTGGAGTCAGATCGAGGTGAATCGGAGGTCATGCCCCGAAGGTAAGGCGCGCGGCGCGCTGACGAAGCGCGTGGTCGACCAAGACGAGGCAGGCCATGGCTTCCACCAAGGGGACAGCGCGAGGCAGCACGCACGGGTCGTGGCGTCCGCGGCCTTCGAGCTCGACGGGGTTGCCGTCACGGTCCACGGAGGAGCTGGGCTGAAGGACCGTTGCCACGGGCTTGAATCCGACGCGAAGCAAGATGTCTTCGCCGTTGCTGATGCCGCCTTGGATGCCGCCGCTTCGGTTGGTGGCGGTGCCGATTCGGTCACCGCGATCGACGAACTTGTCGTTGTGCTCGGAGCCGCGCATCAACGTGCCGCTCAGTCCGGAGCCCAGTTCGAGGGATTTCGTCGCGGGGAGGGACCACATGGCCTTGGCGAGGTCGGCGTGGAGGCGGTCAAAGACCGGTTCGCCCCAGCCCGCAGGCACGCCGCGGGCCACGAGCACGATGGCGCCCCCGACCGTGTCGCCGGCCTTTTTCACGTCCGCGATGCGGTCCGCCATGCGGGCGGCCGTCTCGGGATGTGGGCACCGCACGGGGTGGGCGTCGACCTCGTCACGGCTGTGAAAGGACGGCGGCAGGGGCATGCTGATGTCCTGGACGCGCTCGACGTAGGCGCCGACCTCGACGCCGAGGGTGGCGAGGATTTGGCGTGCGACCGCACCGGCCACCACGCGCGAGACCGTTTCCCTTGCCGAAGCCCGGCCGCCGCCGCGGACATCGCGGAGCCCGTATTTGGCCTCGTACGTGAAGTCCGCATGGGAGGGACGGAACGTGTCTTTCAGGTGATCGTAGTCGGCAGGGCGGGCGGACGTGTTGGCGACCGTGAACCCGATGGGCGCGCCTGTGGTGACAGGTCCGCCTTCGTGCTCGACCGTGCCGGACAACCATTGCACCTCGTCGGCTTCCTTGCGGGACGTGGTCAGGGAAGACTGGCCAGGACGTCTGCGCGCCAGCTCGGCTTGCACTGCGTCCAAATCCAACGCGAGGCCTGCTGGACACCCGTCCACGATGCCGCCCATGGCGTGCCCATGCGACTCGCCAAACGTCGTCAATCTGAAAAGGGTGCCAAAGGTGTTTCCTGCCATGCCCTGCGAAGGTATACCTTGCACGTCATGCGGACGCTTGTCAAGAACATCAAAGGGCTTGTGGGTGCCTTTGAGGAGGTGCCCCGAGACGTGGCGGGCTCCGAGATGGCCAAATTCCCGATCCTCCACAACGCCTGGCTCGCCCTGGAGGAAGGAGTAGTGGTGGATTTTGGGGGGATGGAAGACTTTCCCGGCATCGTCGATTGGTCGGGCCTGAACATCGTCGATGCGGAGGGGCGTTGGGTACTTCCGGCGTGGTGCGACAGCCACACCCACACGGTCTTTGCGCGAAGCCGCAGCGAGGAGTTCCTCATGCGGCTCGAAGGGGCGACCTACCAAGAGATCGCCGAGCGCGGAGGCGGCATCCTCAACTCCGCCAAGGCGTTGCAAGCCATGGGCGAGGACGAGCTGTTTGAAGATGCTTTGAAGCGCGTGCACCGCGCCATTTCGCAAGGGGTGGGCGCCATGGAGATCAAATCGGGTTACGGCCTGACCCTGGAGGCCGAGCGCAAGATGCTCCGCGTCATTGCACGCCTCAAGGAAGTCGCGCCCATTCCCATCAAAGCCACGTTCCTCGGGTGCCACGCGGTGCCGCCTGAATTCGAAAACGCCGCAGCCTACACCCAGCACGTCGTCACCGACATGCTGCCCGCTTTCGCCGCCGAGGGCCTCGTTGACTACGTGGACGTCTTTTGTGAGAAAGGGTACTTCGGAGTCAACGAAACGCACGCGCTTCTCGAAGCGGCAAATGATCTCGGATTGAAAAGCAAAGTCCATGTCAATCAATTCAATGACATTGGTGGAGTGGAGCTTTGCGTGAATCAACATGCGCTCAGCGTCGACCACCTTGAGGTGTGCGGCAGTGAAGCCATCCAAAGCCTGATTGAGGGATTTGAACGCGCTGAAGACGGCGACGGAGCGCCCACGTATCCCGTGGCCTTGCCAGGGTGCAGCCATTTCTTGAGCATTCCCTACACGCCAGGCCGCGCCATCATCGACGCTGGTCTGCCGCTTGTTCTTGCCACCGACCACAACCCAGGATCGGCGCCGAGCGGGGATATGTCAATGGCCGTCCGGCTCGCCAGTCTGAAGATGGGAGTCTTGCCACGTGAGGCAGTGGCGGCGGCGACCTTGAATGGAGCTGCGGCGATGGAGCTCAGCCACGAAGTCGGAGCACTGGGACGGGGTCACCGCGCGAATTTCATCGTGACGCATCCCATGGAGGGCTTGCAAGACATTGCCTATCGCTTCACCGACGCGGTTGTGGATAAGGTGTTCATCAACGGGGAAATCTGGGAGGGGTAAGGTCCAATTGCCAGGGCAGAGGGCGCGCTACTTTGGCCCCATGCAACGACTCATTGAATGCGTCCCCAACATCAGCGAGGGACGCCGCCCCGAAGTCATCAACGCCGTGGCCGCTGTGGTCGAGACGGTGGATGGATGCCGACTGCTTGACGTTGATCCTGGAAAGAGCACGAATCGCACGGTCATCACCTTTGTGGGGCCGCCTGAAACGGTGGGCGAGGCGGCGTTTCGCCTGATCAAGAAGGCGAGCGAACTCATCGACATGTCCAAACACAGCGGCGAGCACCCCCGCATGGGCGCCACTGACGTGTGCCCCTTTGTGCCGGTCGCGGGCGTGACGATGGACGATTGCATCAAGGTGGCCCACGAGGTGGGCGAACGCGTGGGGAAGGAGCTCAACATCCCCGGCTATTTCTACGAATCGGCTGCGAAGCGCCCCGAGCGAAAGAACCTCGCCGTGTGCCGCAAAGGCCAATACGAGGGGTTGGGCAAGCTGAGCACGGACGAAGGCGCACCAGACTTCGGTCCTGCAGAATTCAATGATGCGGCCCGCCGCACCGGGGCCACCGCCGTGGGCGCGCGCGACTTTCTAATCGCGTACAACATCAACCTGAACACCACGTCAAGCCGTCGGGCGAACGCCATTGCGTTTGACATCCGCGAGGCGGGCCGAATCAAAAAGCGTGACGGCATCACGGGCCCGGCCATCCTCGATGCGCAAGGCGAGCCTGTCCGCATCCCCGGCACCCTGAAGTCGGTCAAAGGCATTGGCTGGTACATCGAGGAATACGGCATTGCCCAACTTTCCTTGAACCTCACCGACATCAACGTCACGCCTGTTCATGTCGCATTCGACGAAGCCTGCACCAAGGCCCAAGCGCGCGGCATCCGGGTGACGGGTTCCGAGCTTGTGGGCCTGTTGCCTCTTCGTGTGCTTTTGGACGCCGCCGACCATTACCTCCGAAAGCAACAACGGTCGCTTGGCATCTCCGAAGCAGAGAAGGTCAAGATTGCGGTGAAGTCGCTGGGGCTGGACGACCTCGCGCCGTTTGACCCCGCCAAGCGCGTCATCGAGTACATCATTGCGGAGAAGGGAAACTCCCCGCTGATCCACATGACGCTCACCCAATTTGCAGACACCACAGCTTCGGAAGCACCCGCTCCAGGTGGTGGTTCCATTTCAGCATATGCCGGTGCCCTTGGTGCCGCGTTGGCAACCATGGTGGCCAACCTCAGTGCCCACAAGCGTGGATGGGACGACCGCTGGGAAGAATTCAGCGTGCACGCAGAAAAGGGACTCGCCCTCCAAAACGAGCTCATGGCCCTGGTGGACGCGGACACCCAAGCATTCGATGCCATCATGGCAGCTTACGGCATGCCCAAGGGAACCGAGGATCAAAAGGCCAAGCGCCACCAAGCCATCCAAGACGCCACGCGCAACGCGATTGACATTCCGATGCAGGTTGCGCAATTGGCCCACGACGGCCTCGGTCTGGCGTCAGCCATGGCGGGCGACGGCAACCCCAACAGCGTCACCGATGCCGGGGTAGGTGCGATGTGCCTCCGCACGGCGGTCCTCGGCGCCGTCCTGAACGCCCGCATCAACTGCGGCGACCTCGAGGACGCCGACTACGTCGCCCAAATCCAATCTCGGTGCGCCGAGCTCGTCAAGAGCGCAACGGAGCAAGAAGGTGAGATCCTTGCCACGGTCGACCGCGTCATGGCGGAGTAAGCGTGGGAAAAACCTTCTAGCACGAAAAAAGCCAACCTCAAAGAGTTGGCTTTTTTCATGACCGCCTTCGCGGTCGGTACGATCGAAGTATTACTTCGCGAGGCGGCGCTCCTTGATGCGGGCGGACTTGCCCGTGCGCTCACGCAAGTAGTAGATGCGTGCACGACGCACACGGCCGCGCTTGTTCACTTCAATCTTTTCTACAGAAGGAGAAGAGATGGGGAAGATGCGCTCCACACCCACGCCGCTGGCCATTTTGCGAACGGTGAAGGTTTCGGTGGCACCTGAACCGCGGCGTTGAATCACAACACCTTGGAAGGCTTGAAGACGTTCCTTGCTGCCCTCTTTAATCTTGATGGTCACGGTGACGGTGTCGCCGGCGCCAAACTCAGGCCAGTCCTGTGTTTCGACCAATTTGGCGGTGATGTCCTTGATGCGGTCCATGGTGTTGTCTTATGCGTTGTCAGTCTGGGTCCCTTGAAGCAGAGCCCCAAATCGGGGTGCAATATTACGAAGATTCTTTGGGAAGTCCTTGCGCGAAAGGGAAGAAATTAACCCTTTGATGTGTCTTGCGCGCCCTCTCCATGGCCTTCGAGCAAATCGGGCCTGCGGTCGCGGGTGCGGGCAAGGGCTTGTTCTTCCTGCCACTTGTCAATGGCGGCGTGGTTTCCGCTGAGCAAGACGTCGGGGACTTTCCAGCCGTTGTACTCGGCGGGGCGCGTGTAGACAGGGGGGGCGAGGAGGCCGTCCTGGAAGCTGTCGCTCAGGGCGCTCGTTTCGTCGCCAATCACGCCAGGAACGAGGCGGACCAGCGCGTCGGTGAGGACGGCCGCCGCGAGTTCGCCTCCGCTGAGGACGTAATCGCCGATGCTGATTTCGAGGGTGACGACGTGGTCGCGCAAACGCTGGTCGATGCCCTTGTAGTGGCCGCAGATCATCAGCAGGTTGCCGGAAAGCGACAGCTGGTTGACGCGGCCCTGCTTGAGTTGCTCGCCGTCGGGGGTCAGGAAGATGACTTCGTCGTACGTGCGCTCGGAATGCAATTCGGTGATCGCGTCGTGGAGGGGCTGCATGGCGAGCACCATCCCTGCAGCCGTGCCGAAGGGGGCGTCGTCCACTTTTTTGTGCTTGTTGGTGCTCCACTGACGGAGGTCATGCACATGCACTTCCACCAGGCCCTTGTCGATGCCACGCTTGACGATGCTTTCGGCAAAAGGCCCACTCAGGAGCCCGGGGAGGACAGTCAGGATGTCGATGCGCATGGCTCAAAAGTACGAGGTAACTTTGCAGCCATCATGCGCGAGAAGAAGGATTATAAGTCGGTGGTGAGTCACCCGTACCAGGTGTTCAATGGGATTTTTTTGACCCTGCCTTTGGACGGCATTCGCCAAACGGGACTGCGCGTGCCCTTGCTGCAAGAGGCGTGCGAAATGGGGTTGGAACGAGGAGCGGCGCCGCATGAGATTTTGGAGGGCTTTCTGAAAGGGCAGGGCAAAGCCAATGCCGAGGAAGGCGCGGCGCTCTTGTTCCGCATCATTCAATACATCGAGCGCCAAGTCGTGCTCGTCGACGCCCTTGAGGATGCCCGATACGCCCAGCTCAACGACATGGGCGGGGCCGAATCGCTTCGCAGCCTCATGCAGCGCGTGCGTCGTCACGGGCTCGAAGACGAGATGCGCACCATGCTGGCCGAGTACGCCGTGCGCGTGGTGCTCACGTCGCACCCGACCCAGTTCTACCCAGGGAACGTGCTGGCGATCATCACGGATTTGGCCGTGGCGATGGAGGACAACGACCTCGTGAACATCCGCAAGCGGTTGCACCAGCTGGGCCTGACGCCGTTTTTCCAGAGCGAGCCGCCCACGCCATATGAGGAGGCGATTCGCCAGATTTGGTACCTCGAGAACGTGTTCTTTGAGGCCTGCTCAGCACTGGGCGCTCGCGTCTCCAATGCCCTGGGTCGTCCCGACGGCGAAGGCCTCAACAACGGGATGTTGCGCATTGGGTTTTGGCCCGGGGGAGACAGAGACGGCAACCCCTACGTGGGCGCCGACACCACGCTCCGGGTGGCCCGAAAGTTGAAGCTCACCCTGCTCCGCTGCTACCGCAAGGAATTCCGAGAGTTGCGTCGCCTCATCACGTTCAAAGGTTTGGAAGGGGAACTCGACATGTTGCAAGGCATGATTGAGGAAGCCATCTTCAGCCCTAGCGATTTGTCGTTGAAACAGGACGTGCTCTTGCATGGATTGGGCCGGTTGGAAAAGAAGGTGGAGGCGGAGTTCAATGGACTGTACCTCGACCAAATCCGCCAGCTCATCTTCAAGGTGCGAATGTTTGGGCTGCACTTTGCCTCGCTCGACATCCGACAAGACGCCCGCGTGGTGACCAAAGCGTTCAAGTCGCTGCTTGAAGCGCAGGAAGGGGCAGAGGCCGTGGCCCGTTTTGACGCCATGGACGAGGCAGAAGCCCTCGATTTCCTCTTCGCGTACGACACGGTCTTCGAAGGAACCCTCGAGGAGGAACGTCACCAAGATGTGCTCGAGAGCCTGCGTGCCATGCAGGAAATCCAACGACACAACGGCGAGGCAGGTTGCCACCGCTACATCCTCAGCAATTGCTCTGGCGCCTACCACATCGCCATCCTTCACGCCATGGCCAAGGCCAGCGGGTGGGAGAGTTCGCTGACGGTGGACCTCGTGCCGCTCTTTGAATCGATTCAGGATTTGGACGGGGCGCGGGCCGAGATGCAAAAGCTCTACACGCATCCTGTGTACGCCGCGCACCTCGACCTTCGTGGAGGAGACCAAACCGTCATGCTCGGCTTTTCTGACGGCACCAAAGACGGCGGCTACCTCCGCGCCAACTGGGCCATCTACCGTGCCAAGCAGCGCCTGACCGACGTGAGCCGCGAACACGGCCGCACCGTGATGTTCTTCGACGGACGCGGCGGACCTCCTGCGCGTGGCGGCGGCAACACCCACCGCTTCTACGCGTCGCTCGGCCGAGACATCGAGAACCGCGAAATCCAAACGACCATCCAAGGCCAGACAATCTCCTCCAACTTTGGCATTCCGAAGTCGGCGGGATTCAACCTCGAATTGCTGTTCACGGCTGGGGTGAAGAACCGCCTCTTCGACGAGGAGGAAACGCGCATCCTTCCGGAGGACGAGGCGCTTCTCGACGAGCTCGGCACCACGTCGTACGACCACTACCTCGCGCTGCGCAACCGCCCCGAGTTCACAGATTACCTCGCCACCTTCGGCACGCTGAAGTATTACGGCGAAACCAACATCGGCAGCCGCCCCACCTCCCGGGCCAAGGACGGGGCCATCAACTTTGAGGACCTGCGCGCCATCCCGTTTGTCGGTTCCTGGTCGCAGCTCAAGCAGAACGTGCCGGGCTACTTCGGCCTCGGCACCGCCCTTGAAGCCCTCGACCGGGAAGGGCGCCTGGAGGAGGCCGCAAGCCTCTACCGCCGCAACGCGTTTTTCCGCACCCTCGTCGAGAACTCGATGCAGTCTATGACGAAGTGCGACTTCCGCTTGACGGCGCACCTTGCGGCGCATCCGCAGTTCGGAGACCTGTGGAACACGGTGCACGAAGAGTACGAGCGCACCCGCGTCCTCGTCTTGGCGATCACCGGCCAGCAAAAGCTCATGGAAACGGTGCCGTCCATTCGGGAGAGCATTCGACTTCGCGACAGCATCATCATGCCGCTGCTGGTCATCCAGCAGTTTGCCTTGACCGAAATGGAGCGCCAAACCTCGTCCACAGAGCCGGCTGATTCGGATTGGACGCCTGAGCTTCTGCGCAAGCTGATCATTCGCACGATGTACGGCATCGTCAACGCGAGCCGCAACGCCGTGTGACATCATCGCGTAAGGTCACTTCCAAAGAAAAACCCCGACCAGGCCAGAACCTGAGTCGGGGTTTCTTTTGGCGCTCGCGCGCCTCACAAGCAAAACTTACTTGCCGTCGGTGGGCTCGCTGAGCTGGGGCTCGGCCAACACGTCCGCAGGCTCGTCTGAAGCGTACACGAAGTCCATTTCCTCGATGAGGTTGGTGCAGCCCGCGTACTTGTCGAGGATCCACATCACGTAGCGGATGTCGACGGAGATGGTGCGCTGGAGCTGGTGCTCGAAGGCGATGTCACCACTCATGGCTTCCCAGTTGCCGTCGAAGGCGAGGCCGATGAGGTCGCCGTCTGCGTTCATGACAGGGCTGCCGGAGTTGCCGCCCGTGATGTCCGTGCCGTGGATGAAGCACACGACGAGCTCGCCGTTTTCGTCCGCGTACGGTCCAAAGTCGCGCGCCTTGATGAGCTGCTCGAGGCGCTCGGGCACGATGAACTCAGGGTTGCTGTTGTCCTTCTTTTCGAGGATGCCGTTGGCCGTCGTCACAAAGTCGTAGTGCACGGCGTCGGCGGGCTTGTAGTCGCCCACAGGTCCGTAAGTGAGGCGCATCGTGGAGTTGGCGTCGGGGTACCACGCCTTTTCAGGCATCAACTCGCGCAAGCCGCGTACAAACAAGCGGTATCCTCGGTCAAACTTGGCTTGAACTTCTGGCGAAGTGCCTTGGAAGTAACGTTGGAGCAAGCTCATGGACATCGCAATGGCGAGGTCGTTGTCAAACGTCTTCTGCTTGGGATTCTCCAAGAAAGTGGCGAAAGCTTCTGCACTGCGGAGGGGAGACTTGCTGTAGATCTTGTCCGCATAGGCCTCGAAGTCGCCCTTGTACTTGTCCTGTACGACAGTGAACTGGGTCGGCCAGTAAGCAGGGTCAATGTCGTCGCGGTACTTGGTGAGCATCTTCACGAACAATTCGCGGTCCGTGTCCATGTCGTAGTCTTTGAAGTGGCCGTCGGCCAAGCCTTGCAACCCGGCCTTTGCGGCGGCCACTTTCTCAGGATCTGCGTCAAACAGTCCTGCACCCCCGCGTCCCACGCGAAGGCCAAACAGGGCAATGTCACTGCCCAACAACCCGGCTTCGAGGGCGTACACATCGGCTTTGACCGTCGCATCGGTCTCCGCGTAGTAATCCGCGATCAAGTCAAGGGCCTCGCCGTACTCGGCCTTGCGGTCTTCGCTTTCGTTCACCCAGCGGGTGAAGAGTGCTTCGAGCTTTTGCTTTTGGGCCTGAACCTCAAGGCGCTTCAGGCCTTTGGTTTGGCCGATGTAGTACTTCCAGTAGTTGGCCGTCTGGGCGTATTTGGCGGCGTACTTGATGCGCACGGCCTTGTCGGCGTCCATGTGGCTCTTCATGGTCTTGAGCTTGAGGTCGCGGCACTCCACCACCGAAGGGTTGTAGAGGTTGATGGCCTGCTCAACGCCCCAGCTGCTGAGGAAGCGGTCCGTACTCCCGGGGTAGCCCATGATCATGGTGTAGTCGCCTTGGTCGACGCCAGCCATGCTGATCTTCAGGTGACGCTTGGGCGTGTAAGGCACGTTGTCCTCGCTGTAGTCGGCGGGGTTGTTGTCCGCGTCCGCGTAGATGCGCACCATGCTGAAGTCGCCCGTGTGACGTGGCCACATCCAGTTGTCGGTGTCGCCGCCGTACTTGCCCACGCTCTCGGGCGGAGCCGCCACGAGACGCACGTCGCTGTAGTCCTGGTAGGTGAAGACGTAGAACTCGTTGCCGTAGTACATGCTCTTCATGTCGTAGCTGTAAGCGGGGTTCGCCTCCATGTACTCTTTTTGGATGGCGTCAAGTTCCGCAGCCACGGCCGCGCCGCGCTCGCCCTCAGGCATGTCATCGTTGACTTTGCTGAGCACGCGCTCGGTGATGTCGTCGATGCGCACGAGGAAACTCACGTAGAAGTCCTCGATGTGCATTTCTTGGTCTTTGGCCTTGGCCCAAAATCCGTCCGTCAGGTAATCGTTCTCAGGCGTGCTGAAGCTCTGGATGGCGCCGTACGCGCAGTGGTGGTTGGTGAGCACCAAGCCCTGCGAAGAGATGACCTCCGCCGTGCAGCTCCCGCCGTTCAAACGCACGATGGCGTCCTTGAGGGAGGCGTTGTTGATGTCGTAAATGTCTTGGGCGCTCAAACGCAAGCCAGCTTCTTGCATGCTTGCTTCGTTGATGCGCTGAAGCATGTGGAGGAGCCACATGCCCTCGTCGGCGCGTGCCGAAGAGAAGAGGAGCAGGAATGCTGCTGCCAGGGTTGTGAATCGTTTCATGTCGATCAGGTTTTTGTGTTCGTGTCAATCATCGCGCAGAGCTCGCGTCGGCTTGCCAATCGGCGGCACCGGCCAGGCGCTCAATGCGGGTGTAAAGGTCGTTCAAGTCAGGTCCCCCGTAGCGGTTGAAGACCGTGTGCCCATCGATGGTGATGATGTTGGCAGGAAGGTCCATGACCTTGGGGTCGTCGTATCGGCTCTGCAAGGTGTCAAAGCCCATGTCCGTGGCCAAATCCGCGACCATGCGCCACATGCCCACGTCCACCTGCGCCCGGTGCAG
>Ga0163109_10000884_pt1 | contig 23643 bp, 33 predicted proteins | sample CRUFie1St13metaG_FD_108704 | JGI IMG/M metagenome (GOLD analysis project Ga0163109, IMG submission 108704) | Marine microbial communities from the Costa Rica Dome - CRUD Field 142mm St13 metaG | ecosystem: Environmental > Aquatic > Marine > Oceanic > Photic zone | place: Costa Rica: the Eastern... | reverse complement strand
AGTACATAGATCAGGGAATTTCGGTAAATACATCTTACAATCCCGAACACTATGAAGATGAAAAAGTACCAATGAGTGTGCTGATTCAGGATCTCCTAATGTTTTATAAGTATGGTGGTAAGCAGTTGTATTATAATAACACATATGACGGCCAAGGCGAGATTGATATTAATAAAGACGATAAACTACCTGACTTAGAAGCAGGCGAACTAGATGACGAAGATTGCGAGAGTTGTAAAATATAATGGGTGTACTTAATACTAAATCAAAATATACAAACAAAACAAATATGTTTTTATCTGATGACATGGGTATTCAGCGATTTGATGTTCTCAAGTATAAACAGTTTGATAAACTAACAGAAAAGCAATTAGGTTTCTTTTGGAGGCCAGAAGAAGTTGATATTCTCAAAGACGCAAAAGACTTTAAAGACCTAACAGACTTTGAGCAACACATCTTTACTAGTAATTTAAAAAGACAAATATTATTAGATAGTGTACAGGGTCGTTCACCTAATATTGCTTTCTTGCCTGTAGTAAGTCTACCAGAATTAGAAACCTGGATTGAAACTTGGGCATTTAGTGAAACAATTCACAGCAGAAGTTATACACACATAATCAGAAACGTATATCCTGACCCGAGCAAAGTTTTTGATGAAATGATGAACATAAAAGAAATTATAGACTGTTCAGATAGTATAACAGAATATTATAACGATTTAATTGATTACAATTTATTGCGAGACACAGGCAGTAAGAAGTATGATGAATACGAACACAAAAAGAAAATATGGATGTGTTTAATGAGTGTAAACATATTAGAAGGTGTACGTTTTTATGTTTCGTTTGCTTGTAGTTGGGCATTTGCTGAACTTAAAAAAATGGAAGGCAATGCTAAAATTATTAAACTAATTGCTAGAGATGAAAATGTTCATCTAGCAAGTACACAACAAATGCTAAAATTATTACCACGTGAAGATAAAGACTTTGCTAAGATAGAAAAAGAAACATACGAAGAGTGTACACAACTTTTCTTAGACGCAGTAGAACAAGAAAAGAAATGGGCAGACTACTTATTTAAAGACGGAAGTATTATTGGTTTAAACGCAGACTTACTTAAACAGTATGTAGAATATATAGCAGGTAAAAGAATGCATGCCGTAAGACAAGAAAAAATATTCAATACAGGTACAAACCCTTTACCGTGGACTCAAGCATGGATTACAGGTGGTGAAGTACAAGTTGCTCCTCAAGAAACAGAAATAAGCAGTTACGTTATTGGCGGCACAAAACAAGACGTAGACAAAGAAACTTTCTCAGGCTTTTCACTATAATATAAATAATCACACACAGAGGAAACACATGCTAATACAAAAACCACATTCTAAAGGTGACATCGTCACAATCAAACTAACTAGCGATACCGAATTAATTACAAGATTTGTAAGTCAAAACGATTCAGGCATTACAATTGAAAAGCCAATGGCAGTAAGTATTACTCCACAAGGACTTGGCTTAGTACCATGGCTTTTTAGTGCTGACGCATCTAAAGAAATTACCATTGCTAATGAACAAGTAATTTGTACTATGGATACACTAAAAGAGTTAGCCGATCAATATGTTGAAGGAACAACAGGTATCAGTTTAGCAAAGGCATAAATACTATTATGCCAAAAGCCGCAAGAAAAACAGCAGATAAGGCCGGTGGTGCCATAATACAAGGGTCTGACAATGTAAATATCGAAGGACTTGCCGCCGCACGAAAAGACGATGCTATTCAGGCTCATGGCGATTCACCCCATAACAAATCAGTTATAGCCGAAGGTTCAAGTAAGGTAAATATCAATGGTAAACCAGCCGCACGAGTAGGCGATGCCGCAACTTGTGGTCACAGTATTAGTGGCGGAGCAAGTAAGGTTAACATTGGATAATGAACTATACAAATTAGATCTCTACAAAAATTGTTTTATAGATGATCTAAACTCATTCAATTTTAGAAAATATTGTATTAATACATTTGGTGTTTATATACAAAATGACGATATGTCAATGTTCAATGTTACTAAGTCTACACTACCAAACAATGTTAAAATTGAAAATACAACTACAGACTATGTTAAGAAGCACATGTATGATTTGCTTCAAGAAAATAATTACAATTTATTTTTAAGTGGTGGTATTGATAGTGAAAATATTGCTAATATTTTATTGGAATGTAATGTAAAATTCACACCTGTAATTGTATCGTATAGTCATAAAAATCAAGTACTCAATGATTATGATATATCTTATGCTTTTAAATTCTGTAAAAAAAATAACCTTACACCCAAAATTATAGATTTAGACATCATAGACTTTTTTTCAAAAGGTACATTTAGAAAATATGCTTTTGACTACGGTTGTGTAAGTCCTCAATTTGCGCCTATACTTCATGCCTTTGAAAAAATTGACGGCAACATAATTTATAGCGGTCATCAAAAAATATTTACAAATTTATTTTATAATTGTAGAACAAAAAATAAAAGTTTACATGAGGTAATTGAGGAGTATGACTACAACGGGGATTACAAAAATGATGTGAACTTTATGGAAAAGAATCCCGGGTTTTTTGTTTTTGATAAGTTTTTAAAACAACGCAATGACAACTCTATTTCAGATTTTTATAACTTTAATACAGACATGAGTTTAACCTCAACAAATAATTTATTACAAAATACTGATGTGTCATACGACGAAATTTTAGGGTATAATAGTTGGAAAATTAAAAACAACGAAATTACTTGGGCACAAGATTGGAAAGATTCACAAATGGGAAATACAAATCAGAGACAGTTTAAGCACAGAAGACTGAAAGCAAATAAATATAATTTCAAATATAAAAATTTGTATAAGCCTAATAATTTATTTGCTGAGCCAAGACCTAAATACACTGGCTTTGAGGGCATTAAAAAGTTCTATTCAGATAAATATATAGGTAAAGACTTATTGCTTAAACAATTCGATAAGTACTTTAGAGAAACATTGACCAATGCCGTCGATACCACAGTAAATGCGCCAGGCATGGTTGTAAATTATATATTGAGGGAAAAATAAAAATGGCAACTAAAAATTATTTTGTATCAATGAAAAACCACCGTATAGACAGCGGATTTAGTGGTAATGATTTTGATCCAACAGCACAAAAAAGCGAATTAACGGGTGTTGGTGCTACAGTAGTAAATGACTATGAAAGCATTGCCGGAGGATTTTACGAAATATCTATAGATGACTCACACATATCAAATGTTACTGGACTAGCAAATGTTGTTGCTTCAGAACTAGTAGGCACAGACGCAAATGTTGCCACTTTATCGATTAGCGAATCTACTAGTGACTGGCATAAGCAAAGACTAGTTACAAGAAATTTACCTTTAAGAACAACTTTTGACCCTGTATACGAAGCAGACAATGTAATTGTATATGTTTTAGACAGCGGTGTTGATGTAGATCATCCTGAGTTTGCTAACGTTACAGTTCATAAAGTACATAATCCAGATAACGGAAGTTACGATGAATTTATTAGTAATGGAGGTTCTGCTTCGTCCTTCAGTATAGAAGATGATCACGGACACGGAACAGCAATGGCAAGTTTAGTAGTCGGTGAAGAAGTCGGTGTTGCCAGACATGCCGAATTAGGTGTGGTAAAAATTAGTGGTGCGGATGGAAACGCAACAATATCAGATGTTGCCGAAGGCATAAACTCTATGTTCAAGCACAGAGGTATCTACGCAAGAGCAGGTGAAACAGTTCACCCATTGGCTCCAGTAGTATGTGCGTGGACTTTTCCAAAGTCTGAAGCATTAGATAGATTATTTTATTTTATGCACCAAAGTAGATTTTTATCAGTGTGTGCGGCAGGTAATGCCGGTGGCGACGTTGATAATTATTCTCCAGCAGGATTAAATCTATTATTGACAGTTGGTGCCAGCGACAATTCGGATAATGTACCAGCATTTTCAAATGACGCAGGTGCTGTAGTTGAACAAGGTTCAGGATTACAAACAAACGGTGGTGAAGAAGTTGACGTATTTGCTCCTGGTGTTGGTGTAAGATTTGCCAGCATCGCAAATAGAAATGAAGGCGGTGGATACGATTCGGTATCAAGTGAAGATCAATTTGCTACAGGTTCGGGTACAAGTATTTCCACAGCGATTGTAGGCGGAGTTTCTGCTATTGCTGTACAACGTTTACCAGGTGCCATGGCAGAAGAGGCAAAAGAATTTGTAATTTCACAATCATTAACAGGAATGCTTTTTCAAGATCCAAGTTTATATAGTACAACACCAAATAACATTGTATATTTAGAAAATGAATATTACGCAAGTGTATGGAATACAAATCCAGGACCATTGGGAGAATCGTTAATTAGTGCTCACGCAGATATTGACATAAGTCTAAATGTTGCTAACACAGTAACAAACATTGAAAGTTCAGATTTTGCCGCAATACCACCAGCATTAGAAATAAGTGGTAATGCTTCAGCAGGTTGGTCGATAACAGCAAATGCCACAGTAGCAGGAGCATTAACAGAAGATAAAACATATAACTTTATTTTAACAGCAACAAAGTCAGATAATACACAATATAATAGACATTTTGCTTATAGTTTCTATACAGGTAGCAGTATCACAGATGCTCAAAGAGCCAATATAACTGAATCCTACTTTATTGTAGATGGTTCAGACACTGAAGAAATACCATACATCAAGGGTATGCAAGCCGCATTCAACTCTGGTGTTATACGTGATAAGTAAATAGAATCATTAAAAAGTAGGCTGGTAACAGCCTATTTTTTTGACTTTTCAAAATAAATAACAGTATGGACGCAAGATCGATATCATTTGAACAAATTAGTAGCATTTGGCAAGAAGAATTATGGCCTAATAGAAAAAGTCCAATAGAGACTCATAGTGCTATGACTTGGCCGTTTGACGGCAACCCCATTGAAATTGATATGGATATTTTTAATTATAAACCAGCATTTTTTGGCGTATTTAATGATCAATCATTAGTAGGTGTGAATAGCGGCCATAGAACTAAAGACAATGTGTATAGGAGTAGAGGTATATGGGTAGATCCTAAATATAGGAAAAAAGGAATTGCTCAAATGTTATTTCTGATGACAGAAAGTCAAGCATTACGAGAGGATTGTAATCTTATTTGGAGTATACCAAGAAAAAGTGCTCTTAAATCATATACTAGTTTTGGGTTCGAAACCGTAGGAGATTTTTTTGATGAAGGTATGGAATTTGGACCAAACATATATGTCAAAAAAGAAATAAATGGATCTTATTAAAGTACATGGACCACGTGGCGATCATGAACCCAATGATATAACAATTCAATGGAGTATGGGTAATAGTTGTAATTTTGATTGCGAGTATTGTCCTACACAATTACACGACGGTAGTTTAGGTTGGCATGACACAAAAAAATACATTGACATTATAGAAAAAATATGTAAACACTATTCTAAACAAAACAAAACAGTAAATTTTGAATTAATTGGCGGTGAAGTAACAGTTATACCAGGATTTTTAGATATACTACAAAAAATTAAAGAACACAATGGTCGAAGTATTGTTTTTACAAATGGCAGTAGAACTAGAAATTGGTGGAGCAAAGCAAAACATTATATAGATGATTTAATTATAAGTTTTCACATTAACAGTATGCATGAAGACGATCTGATAAACATTGCTGAAGAAATAAGTGATACAGTACCAGCAAGTTATCAATTAGCAGGTGTAAAGGACAGCCTACCAGATATAGAAATATTACAAAAAAGATTACGAGAAGTTTATAGGAATAACAAAGTACAAGATTACTACGGTGTAAATATTGCTATAAAAACAATATATAAAAAATTGCTAGGTCCAGGAAGTAAGCAAGAACCTTTTTATGATTATGACGGCAACGATTGGCGAATAATAAATTTACCTGCTTGGGAAATAGACCCGAATCCACCCGAACCTGTAAATCCGCCTCCAGCAGTACAACCGCACGACAGACACTTTTTGTTTACTGTTATGTCAAGCGAAGGTACAAGATATATGGAGCCTGACCAAATAATGAATCACGGACTAAACAAGTTTAAAGGTATGACTTGCCATATAGGTGAACGAGGTTTTAATATTGACATGCGTGGCAACATTGTTAGCAGTTGGTGTGGAGCAAAAACATACGGAAATGTTTTTAAAGAAAATTTCGAACTGCCAACACAAGATGGAGTTGTGTGTCCCCACACGCATTGTAACAATCCCAAAGATATCGCAATTCTCAAAACAGTCTAAAACACCCACTAAAATTCCCATTCTTTATAAATAGACTTTATAAAACATTATAAGTATGTTTTATATTATTTTTGCCCAAATCCAAGATAATTTTTTAACAATATACTAGGTTGTATATTGTGTAATCCTATTTTTGGGTACAACAGACAAACAAAATGGAAGAACTAAGAGACAAAGCAGAGTTATTCACACTGATATCAATATTTTTAATAAGTGTAGTAGCACTTACTCCAGCAACATGAAATATACTTTATGTTACATGATGTTACTTTTTGCCGTACATACTGATAATATAGCAGGTATTCTTCGCGGCATAAAAGATGTCGATAATATACCATACTATCTGGAGCCTAAGAGATGCAAAGATTAATTGCTAAAAACAGATCTATTTTAATTTTAGGCCTCATTTTCATACCATGGGAAATACCTTTTTTAATTGTGCTGGCCGCATTATTAAAGATGTTTTAAACGTTCTGTTTTATAATGAATTTATATAAGAAGTTATAAATAACATTTATAATTTTATATTTAGGGAACGCCGTAAGTTTCGGGTTCCTAATAACCTTGCTATAACTTAGGAGGATACTAAAATGAACTTTATAGTCGGCATACGAAATAAAATTTTATGGCTTGGATTTAGAGCCATTAGACCATTAATATTTTTAATGGAACCAGAACAAGCACACTACTCGCTGAAAAGAATGGGTGTGTTATTAGGAAGTAATCCAGTAACAAGATGGCTAACAGGCCTGCTTATGGATTACAATCACAAAAGTCTAGCAATCACAGTAGATGGTATTGACTACAGAAACCCTGTAGGACTATCGGCTGGTTTCGACAAGGACGGAGAACTAACAAAAATATATCCGTCAATTGGATTTGGACTTGCTGAACTAGGATCATTCACAGGTGAAATATGTCCAGGGAATCCTGGTAAAAGATTATTTAGAATGATCAAATCAAAAGCAATCGTTGTATGGTACGGACTCAACAACGAAGGCGCAGAAACAATATCGAAAAGATTAGCCAAAGAAGACTTTGGTAGATTAAGAGTAGGTATCAATGCGGCAAACTCTAACCTTACACCTGAGTTTGACTTAGAGATGTCTATTAACGATTACTTGAAAACAATGAAACTGTTCAAAGATATTGGTGACTACTATGATGTAAACATCAGTTGTCCTAATACACAAGACGGCGAACCATTTGTTGACAAGAAAAACTTAGACGCACTTTTAACAAGGATCAATGAAGAAATTAGACCTATAAGCGACAAGCCTATATATGTTAAACTTGCGGCTGACATGACATTAGATGAGATAAACACCATTGTTGACGGTTGTGTTGAGCACGGCATGGACGGTGTAGTATGTACTAACCTTGCTAAACCTCAATATAATTCGGAACACAGACCAGAGGAATATCCTACAGTAGACGGTAGACTTCCAAAAGGTAAAGGTGCTATGAGTGGGTTACCACTACAACGTATTTCAACTAATGTGATTAGGCATGTGTATAGAAGAACCAGAGGTAAACTTACTATTATAGGTGTTGGTGGTATATTTACAGCCAAAGATGCTTATGAGAAAATTACATCAGGTGCTAGTTTGCTACACATGATTACTACAATGATTTTTGACGGTCCACAAAATATAAATGAAATAAATAGAGGACTAGTTAAATTACTTAAAAAAGACGGATTCGAAACAATGGCAGAAGCAGTTGGTTCTCGTAATCCACTACCGGAGATGAAATGAAAAACACACACAAATTAGCAACAGCATTTTTAATGCTATTATTGTCTGCTCCAACCTTTGCGGCTGAGCATGTAGTGAAAATGTTAAACGCAGGTAAAGATGGTCCAATGGTATTTGAACCAGGATTTTTATCTGTAAACGTAGGGGACACAGTCAAGTTCGAAGCAACTGATATGGCGCATAACTCAGCATCTGTAAAAGGTCTTATTCCAGCAGGAGCAACACCATGGATGGGTAAAATGAGTAAAGACATATCAGTAACATTTGATACTGAAGGTGTTTATGTGTATGAATGTACACCACATAAAATGATGGCGATGGTTGGTGTTATCAAAGTTGGCAACGCAAACAACTTAGATGACATAAAACAAAAATCAAATGCCTATAAAAGATCATTTGTAATGAATAAAGATAGACTGGACAAGTATTTGTCAGAGTTATAATGAAAGAGTTTGTAGGATACGATTCTTGGAAGAGGCCTGTTTACCAGGAAATTGAAGTTGATAAAACACCAGAACCGGCTCCTACAATTCACCATAACGAACCTGTTAAATTATATGTAGAGGCAACACCAGAAGAAGTCGAAGCATGGCGACAAGAAGACTATTGGAACAGAGGCGACTATGATCCAATGGTCATGTTCGTAGTTATTCCTGCCATAATACAATTAATGGCTATGGCTATGATGGGTGCTGTCATGTATTTTAATAATTTAGCATTTTAATGATTAAAGAGGCATTAAAGGCTGTAATTGGTGTAGGTAAACGTAGTAAAGATATCAACATTACACCTTTAAGAATTTTAATTTTTGCTTTTCTAGTAGCATTTATATTTTTAGGTACAGTTGCTAGTTTATTAATGTTGACAAATCTTTTTTTATCTGTATAATAAATACACTTATGATTAGGAAAAGAAGAAACAAAACATTAAGGACTAGAGCACACCGTGAACTCTTTACTCACGACAGTCCATATGGTCATAAAGTTCAGAAAGATAAAACAAAAACTATACCTAGAAAGCAAAAGCATAAACCTGATTTATCCGACAAATAAGGTAAATACAAGTAACATTTAAAGTATTTTATAATTATATGTCACAAAAAACACCATATGAAATTCGATTGGAATTAATCCAAGAAGCAAGGTTGATTCTTCAAGCAAAAGCCACTAAACCTGAATATATGCCAACGGCAAAAGAGGTTATAGAAGAGGCTGAAAAACTCAATAAGTTTGTATCCAAAAGACCAGAGTAAGCAAACACACCCTAAGTAAATAATATTAAGAAGCCACCGTAACTCAGTTGGTAGAGTAACTGATTTGTAATCAGTAGGTCGTCAGTTCGAGTCTGACCGGTGGCTCCATTTTAATAAATAAAACGACACACAAAGTAACAGGATAAAAATGGCACGGAACAAAAAACCAAGAAACAAAAAATACGCAGGCCCAAAAGAAAAATTAAGGTCTGCTCAGTCTAACAATCTTGAACCGCAAAATGTAATCAACCAGGCAGATCTATCGCCTGAACAAATACAAGCAGAAGAAGTACTTTTTAGTCTGCTAGAAAGAAAAATTGAAATACCGGTTGAAAACTTTAAAGATAAACATTTGTTTATTGCTACGCCTTGCTATGGCGGGCAAGTAAGCGAACCTTATTTAAGAAGTCTGGTAAGATTAATCTTATTAATGAATAGGTTTAATGTAGAATTTACACTTAGTACATTAGCAAATGAAAGTTTAATTACTAGAGGAAGAAATACATTAACAAGTTTCTTTATGGAAAACGATAAAGCAACACACATGTTTTTTATCGATGCTGACATTGAATTTAATCCAGAAGATGTTTTAAGAATGTTAGCATATGATAAACCTGTAATTACTGGAGCATATCCTAAAAAAGCACTAAATTGGGATAGCATATTGAGTGCGGCTAGATCACCCAACTTAAATGAGACAGCCGAAACAATAGAAGGTCATAGTTCAAACTACGTTACAAATTTTGATTATCCTAAAGATGAAAACGGCGAGCCAATTCCTAATGTACAAATAAAGAACAACTTAATTAAATTATTGGATGCTGGCACAGGCTTCATGATGATTAAAAAAGACGTTGTACAGAAAATGTTTGATGCTTACCCTGATACAAAATATAATAACGACTTGAACATTGATAATAAATTTGAGCCTTATATGTATGCTTTATTTGACTGTATTATTGATCCAGAAAGCAAAAGATATTTGTCTGAAGATTATACATTTTGTAGACGATGGCAAGCAATTGGCGGTGAAATTTGGTTAGATCCTAGAGTAGCATTAAATCATGTAGGGCATTATACGTTCCGAGGCAATGTTAGAAAAATGCTTACTGGCGAAGCAACATCCAGCAATTATCAGTCACCAGATCAAAGACCATTTGTAATAGGTGTTTCGGATGGTAATAGACTAAAGGAACAAAGAGATAAAGAGAAAGCCGAACAACAGTCTGCTCCGCAAGAAAAATTACAAATAAGTAAAAGTAAATGAAAAGAATAAGTATTTTATTAGCCACAAGACAGCGACCCGAAATGCTAGAAAAAAGTATTGACAGTCTTTTAACAAATGTAAATGATTCTAAAAATGTTGAAATTTTATTAGCAATTGACAATGACGATAATGAAACTATTGAACATGTACAGCAGGAAAAGTTTCAGAATAAAATGCAAGATACATATAATGTAGATATACAAGCAGTTTTATTTGACAGACTTGGATATAAAAATTTACATCAATATATGAACACCCTTTGGGGGCAGGCTAGTGGTGAGTGGTTAATGTTATGGAATGACGATGCCTTAATGGAAACTAAAGATTGGGATTTAGAAATTGGCAAATTTGATGATCAATTTGCTTTACTAAAATTTAATCAAATTAATCACAGACACCCTTATGCACTCTTTCCAGTGATACCTACAGATTGGTGTAGACTTATTGGTAACTACAGTTTAAATTCTCAAAATGATGCTTGGCTTAATTTAATCGCTCAGCCTTTAGGTATTGTTAAAAACATACCTGTAGATGTTGTACACGACAGATTTGATTTAACAGGTAATAACGATGATGAAATTTTTAGAACTAGAGAATATTCAGAAGGCAATCCGCAAGACCCACAAGATTTAATGCACGAGGATATGATCAAAACCAGAGATGCTATTATACATAAAATAGCATGGTATTGTAATAGAATTGGTCAAACCGAAACAAGCGACTACTTCGAAAAAGTAAAATCTGGTAAAGTTGATCCTTTTGCCGAATGGCATGAAATTAGAAAAAATGCTGACGGTTTAGGCTCAGGAATATAATTAGGAATAGTTGACAAATACTATAAATAGTAGTATAATAGGTTATTATGGATAAAGAAGATCTACATAAAGTATTTGTTTACGGTTCACTTAAAAGAGGTGGCAACATCCGCGGCAGTCAAATGTTCAAAAATGCTATAAATGTGGGCCAATCACAAACAACTGCCGGTATATATTCAATGTACGACTTAGGTGCTTTTCCAGGTGTAACACTGGACGGCAAACACGATATAAATGGCGAAGTTTTACTAATAGATGATAAAACATTAGCAGAGTTTGACATGATCGAAGGATATCCAGATTTCTATGATAAAACAGAAGTTGAAACCACCGAAGGCAAAGCCATTATGTACTACCTGCCATATGATAGAGTAACGGACAATGAAGGCAATCCTGCTTATTTAAAAAATGAAGAGTCCGATCAAATTACAGCCACATCTAAAATGCTAACATGGAATCTATAAATTGGAACAAAACATTAGTAAATGCTAATGACCCAACCTTACACACACCAGCAACAATAGATCCTTTTGAAACAGATCTAGTATGGCAAACAATCGAACTAGAGATGTTTAATTTGATGGAGGAACGTATTGGTATAGGTCTCGCCGCTCCACAATTAGGAAATCCTGTAAAAATGTTTGTTATGAAACATAGCGAATTAGGTAACATAGGTGTTTATAATCCTGAAATATTATTTCAATCAGAAGAAACAGTTAGTATGGAAGAAGGCTGTTTAACATTTCCTGGTTTATTTTTTCATGTAACCAGGCCCGAAGCAGTACAAGTCAAATTTTATGATAAAAGAAAACAAGAGCAAATATTAGAACTAGATGGCATGGATGCTAGATGTTTCCAACACGAAACTGATCATGTACACGGTATAATATATCTTAAACACATAAGTGATTTTAAATTACAAAGAGCAATCAAAAAACGCGACAAACTGATTAAAAAATATTCTAAAATAAAACAATCAGTTGGTCGTTCATGAATTATCCTTTTTGGGTCTTTGATTGGAATCGTGTTAAAGACTATCAAGACAAATATCCACTTACAAAAGAAATATTTAAATATCCACTAAGTTTATGGTACGGTAATCGTAGTGCTAAACCCATAAAAAATCTGGACAAAAGTCTTAGAAGGTTATTTAAACGTAGTGGCAACAAAATGCCTGTTTTGGTTATTTACAATATGCCAAACAGAGATATTGGTCAATATAGTAAAGGTGGCGCAAAAACACACAACGAATACTTAGGATTTATTCAAGACTTTACAAATGGTATAGGTAATAACTCACCAATAGTGATATTTGAGCCTGATGCCATTCCGCACTTAACACATTTAAATAAAAAAGAAGCAAATAATAGAATAGAATTAATAAAAAAAGCATTAAATATACTTACTACATCAAATGCTATAGTCTATATAGATGTAGGACATAGTAATTGGCTAACTCCAGAAGATGTTAGTAAATATTTACAAAAAGTTACCAATACTAGAGTAAGAGGCTTTAGTGTAAATGTAAGTAATTACAGAACAACACAAGAATCTATAAAGTGGGCAAATAAAATTTGTGAACTCAGAGAAAATGATTTTTATGTTATAGATACCAGTCGAAACGGCAATGGACCACATGGTAACGAATGGTGTAATCCACCCGGTAGAGCATTAGGAAAGCCACCTACATGTGATACCGGAGAAGAAAAGTGTGATGCTTTTTTATGGATTAAGATCCCCGGTGAATCAGATGGTAAAGGTAATGGTGGTCCAAGAGCAGGCAGAATGTGGGGCGAAATGGCTGAGGATTTAGTAAGGAATACACAATGGATAAAAACTTTATAGTAATAGATAACTTTTATGACAATGTCAACGATGTAAGAGATTTTGCTTTAAAAAAAGAATTTATTACTGAGGGTAACTATCCAGGTTTAAGAACTGGTCCCGAAGATGAACCTCAACATTCATACTTAAAAACTTTTTTTGAAAACAATGTAATAGGTAGAAAAATAACATTTTGGCCTAAAGAATATAATACAGCATATCAAATTACAACACAGGAATCTAAAACATGGATACACCATGACGAAACTATGTGGGCAGGTGTAGTGTACCTAACACCTAACGCCCCAGTGGCATCTGGTACTGGTATTTTCCGACATAAAGAAACAGGAATATACCAATGGGACGGTGTAAAAGATTCACCTAGTGATTTTAATTACTCTGATATAATGGGCGACGACTCTATGGATAAATGGGAATGTATAAACTTTATAGGTAATATTTATAATAGATTAATTTTGTATAAAGGCGGTTTATATCATAGAAGTGCTATGCCTGGGTTTGGAACAGATAAATATACTGGAAGATTGTTTCAAACATTCTTTTTTGATACGGAGTATTAATGGACAGTTACTGGCAATGGAATAAGGAAAACTATGATTGGCATTACGATCCTTCTTCTAACAAGTCAGATGTACAATATGTAGGTAGATTTATAACTGAACCTAAAACGTTGCTTACAGACGGTATAAATGCGTCTAAGAAGGCATTACACAACAACGACAAGTATAACGAAGTAAGTATAAAAGGTACGCCATATAATAAAGAAGCCGCCGAAATTATGGAAGGTTATCATAATGATCTTACGCGAGCCGGCTTTAATGAACATAATACTGGCGGTAGACAAACACGCGAAGGCCTACATAATATTCTAAACGAAATGGCTAAAGCAAGTGGATTATGGAATCCGCAAATAATGTTTTTAGAGCAACCGCCAGGTAAATTCATACCGTGGCACAGAGATAGTTATAATAACTATAGACGTAATCATGCTAAAGTAGACGATGAAGTAGAAGTAATTAGATATCTAGTACAACTTAATGACTGGCAATGGGGTCATTATGTGTTAGTTGGCAATGATGTAATACATCAATACAAAGTTGGCGATATACATTGCTGGCCAGAAGGAATTTATCATTGTACAGGTAATGCTGGCTATTGGCCAAGATATTGTTTAACAATTACAGGTGTAGTTACGCCGTCAGCACTCCACTTAAAAGAACAAAAAGAATTTTTAATTTAAAATGCCGTTCGTAGTTGGAAGTCCGTGTGTTGGCTGTAAGGATACAGCCTGTGTATCTGTATGTCCAGTTGATTGTTTTTATGAAGGTCCAGATATGTTATACATTAATCCGGACGAATGTATAGATTGTGCTTTGTGTGAGCCTGAATGTCCTGTCGAAGCCATATGGAGTGACGATGAATTACCTCCGGAACAAATACCATTTATAGAAATTAACGAAAAAGGCGCCGAAAAGTATGCTGACAATAATATTGCGGATCAACAAGAACCTAAAGCAGAGAAAAGTCCTTATACTACACTCGAGGCAATTAAGGTTGTCCAGATAGATTAAAAAAGAGATAAATACTGTTATGAACGCAAGTGACGTAATAGTAATATATCCAGGTAGATTTCACCCTTTTCATAAAGGACACAAAGGTGTATTTGATTTACTTAATAGTAAATTTAAAAATGTCTACATTGCTACATCGGACAAAGTAGAACCAGGTCGTTCACCATTTAATTTTGAAGAAAAGGTACAAATTATGGGAATGTTAGGTGTTCAACCTAACAATGTATTGAAAGTAAAACAGACTTACAACGGTAACGAATACATGTCACGATTTAATAATAGTTACGGTCTTATATTTGCTGTTAGTGAAAAAGATATGGACGATGATCCGCGATTCAATTTTCCAGCAAGTGGAATGAATTTAAAGAAAAACGGCGAACCAGCATACTTACAAAAATTTACAGATTTAAGTAAAATTGAAGATATGACCAAACATGGATACATTATGACTGTGCCAACTACAACATTCAAAGTAGGCGGTCATGACGTAAATAGTGCTAGTCAAATAAGATCTTTACTGGGATCAGATAATATAGACGATGCAAAACAGGCATTTGTTGATTTATATGATAAATATAATGAAACAGTATTTAATTTAATACACAATAAACTAGGTGGGAAAACAATGGAAAGTATAGACATAAACGAATTAAGAAAATTAGCAGGGTTACAAGAACGTGACCTAGATGTTGATGACGATTATTCTGATGTTCCTGGTTACAAAGAAAAACCTATGTTTGATCAACTAGGCAAAATTATTGACAGTGATGACATGTCAAAAGACGGCGACGACATCAAAAATCCATTATCGACAGTAAAAACTGACGACGGCGAAGAAATCGAAGTTAGTGTAGATGAAGCAAAAGCATTAAAGAAAATGATGGAGATGTTACCAAGTGCTAGAATGGGCGATGAAAAATCAGCAAGGGAAAAGTTTTTAGATTCTATCCAAACTTCAGAAGGCCTTCACAGTATGATTGAATTTGCTAGAGGCAAAGGTTTAGTTGAAGAAGCAGACGTTGAAGAAGGTAACGCATTTGCTAAAAAAGTAAGAGATTTAAAAGCACAAGGTAAAAAGAAAGGCACAAAGTTTGAGTTGGACGGCGAAGAGTACGCATTAGAAGATTTAGACTTAGATGACATCAGAGCAGACTTTGGTGTTGAAGAAGGTCGTGTTAAAGATTTAGCAATGGATATGACCGATGAGTTTTATGACAAAGTAAGTGCTATGGTAGATCAAAATAATGACCTAGGTAAATCAGTTGTTGATGCTTGGGACGATGATGATGAAAATCCACCAACTTGGGCACTTGATGATGAAACAAGAGCAATACTTGTAAATGCTGGCAAAATAGAAGACGAGCCAGAAGAGCCTGAAATGGAAGAATCAGAAATACCAGAAGGCGACGATATGCAAAGATGGTTAGCAATTTCTGAACAGTATCAATTAGATGAAAATATGTTATCAAAAATTCGATCTATGGGTGCGGCAGGAGTTGGATTTTTCCAAAAACTAGGTAGTTTAGTTAAATTTTTAGTTTTCAATGTTGATAAACAACTTGCGGCAGGTATGCGAGGAGGTATATTTAGAGTATTATCAAACTTATCAGGTGCTTTAAGAGATTTCTTTATAAAAGGTGCTGACTTTACAAATTCGTTTGCTGTAGACATGGCAGGCGCAAGTGATGATGCTGTAAACAGATTAGATAATCATAAACAAGAAATGGAACAAGAACTTATTAAGTTTAAAAATATATTAGATAAAAATGGAAGAATACCTATTATTATAGATTTCTTAGAAAACGATTTAGACGATTTCATGAAAAGATTATCAAAAGGTTCAGAACGAGGTATGACAAAGGAACCACCAAAATTAGGCATGACAAAGCAACCGCCAGAAACTGGAATGGCCAAAGAAGGAGCAAAGCCAGACTATATAGATTTAGATGGTGATGGCGACAGAGAAGAGTCAATGAAGAAAGCCGCCAAAGATAAGAAAGAAAAAGACAAGAAAAAAGACGAAAGTTTTGACCCAAGAATGGAGCCATCAAAAAAAGATTTAGCAATTAATCACATGATGGACGGCGATTTTGAAGCCGCTGGTGGAGTATTAGGTGGCAATGGAGACGATGTCATGGATGAGTGGAATGAATACTGCTCAGAGAGAGGATTGGATAGAAAAGATGCTCTCAATGATATAGATCATGTAGAAAATGTTGTAGACGAAATGATGAGTTCAATGGACGATAAAGATTATCCATATGATATGGGCGAAGATCTAGACAGAATGCGTGAATTAGCAGGTATCGAGCATATAGCAGAAGCAGAATGGGATTGGGACTCAGGCAGTTACGATGAAAAAGCCGGCTACGATGTAAATTTTAATTTATGGTCACAAGAGGTACAAAGAGAAAGACGTGCTTTTGGAGATAAACCGTTTAGTAGTGAAGACGATATGCATACGGAATTTCAGAAGATAATGAAACAAAGAGGCATAGACGTTTTTAAACAAAAACAATTAAGTTTGGCAAAGAAAAAAGCAGACCAACAGGCTCAAATGGATAGATTTAGCAGAAAGCCTGAACAAACATCAATGGATTTTTAATATGAGTAAAGTAAGTAAAGAAGATTTATCAAGACTACAAGAATTAGCAGGTATCTATACAGATACTCTAAATGAAAAAGATGCTGGTGATAGCAGTAATCCTAAACTAGCAGTAGGTCACGTAGATAATGAACGTGATATGATTAGAAGACAACTCTATCAAATGGGAAAATATACAGTAGAATTAGCAAAAATGCTAAAAGATTTACCAGATTCAGATTTTCCAAATTGGTGGCAAGCAAAGATAACAAAAGCAGAAACTTATATAAGTAGTGCTAAACATTACTTAGAAAACAGCATGGCAGTACCACCAGGCGATGACATGACAGGCGACGGTACACAAGGTAATGTTGATGTAGTTGATCCAGATTTTGAAAGAGACGACGTACAAGATCCTTCAGGTGTAAGTTAAACCTTTTATTTACACTAACATAGATTACGTTGTGTAAATAAGACTATGCCTAAGACACTTCAAGAAGAATATTCAGATACAATTAAACGCGACGGAGCCGTTAAATTTGTAGGTTCTTATAGCATGAGTGATTTCCACTCACATAGTAATATACATTTCAAATATTTAAAAGAACAAGGTTTACAACCGCATCATAAATTTTTAGATGTAGGATGTGGAGCATTAAGAACTGGCTCAACAGTTATTCCATATTTACAAAAAGGTAACTATTTTGGTTTAGATCGTATGCCAGAATTGATTGAGTATGGATTAAATGAAGTGTTACAAAAAGAAACAGTTTTTGAAAAAAGTCCAAATATATCTGTAAATTCACATTTTAATTTTTCTTTTGTATCATGTAAAGTAGACTATGTTTGGTGTCAAAGCCTCATGTCACATCTAAATGAAGACGATATAAAATTATGTCTTAATAATATAAAAAGTGTGTGCCACAGTGATACACAAATATATTTTACATATTTTCAAATGGCAGGACTTGAAAAAAATAAAAGAGATGAAAGTCATTCTAAAGTTGACATAATGTATGATGCTGACGTTATGGACAATATAGTAAAAGAAGTAGGTTTAAAAAAAGTATTTAATGGCGAAATACACCATCCAAGACAACAATGGATGTACATTTGTAAGGTATAAATAAAATTATGAAAGTTGAAATATATAGCAAACCACAATGTCCTTACTGCGATATGGCAAAAGCATTAGCAGAAAGAGAAGGACACGATTTAACTGTAAAAATGTTAGACGAAGACTTTGACAGACAAGCATTAATGGAAACATTTCCAGGTGCTAGAACATTTCCGCAAATCATTGTAAACGGTGATAAAATTGGCGGATATACTGAGTTTAAGGCTATTGTAGATGGAAACAGTTAAAGAACAATTAGAACGTGTAATTGAAGAAACACCTATAATACTTTTTATGAAAGGTGATCCACATCAACCACGATGTGGTTTTTCTGCTAAAGTTGTAAGCATACTAAAAGAATATCAAATAGAATTTAGTTACATGGATATATTAGCAGATCCAGAAGTTAGAGCAACATTACCAAGTGTAAGTGAATGGCCTACTTTTCCGCAACTATTTGTCAAAGGAGAACTTATAGGTGGGTGCGATATTATTACAGAAATGCATGTATCCGACGAACTAAAAGAAGTTTTACAAACTTAACATTGTGTTGCCACAATGTGAATCCTATCTTCATTACTAAAATTTACTGCTGAATGCAAGTAATTAGTACGCATTAGATAAGCATGTCCTACATTTAAATTATAATGTTTAATTGATATATCAGTACCTGTGTCACTAGCAATAGGTTTCTGGGTGTAGAACATTAGAAAATTTTGATCGTTCGTTATAACAGGTATATGTAGGCGCATGATATGTTCTGTGCCGTCATTGTGTACACTATAGCATGTGCGTCTAGCCTTATTCATTATACGCCATCTACAATAATTAGGACCCAAACTTTGTATTAATTCGCCTATATAACGGTCCTTTATGCTATTATTGATTACAGTAAAGTCGCTTTCTTTATGTTGTAAATCTGCTATTTTACCAATACTACATTCCCAATCATCGTTTCCTGTAATACTAGTTAAACTGATTTGTTGATTTGGCCATAGTGGAGTTAAGTTAAGAATATACTCAACATCGTTTAATAATTCTTTTTGGTCTATCTGAATCGATAGTTTGTTTATATACTCCATATATGTAGTTCAGTTTTTTCTTTTGGTAAGTTCAATTGCTTAGTAGTCCAAGCACTTTGCTCTTTATAAAGTAAATGTATCCATTCATCTTTATGTTCTATTTTATATTTAGCGAACTCAAACCAATCAGTTGAAAAAACTAAGTCTTCAATGATTTGCTTTTTTTCTAAAACAGCATTTAAATCATTGTCGTCCCATTCATAATGAAATAATTCCATTGTATTACTTCTATCCTCGTCTACATAATCTAAACTAAAATCTATACCCCATTTAGGTTTTATTTGTGACATTTTATGTAATAAATGATTTTCTTTTGACCAATTAATTAATTGATCTAATGCCTCACCTTCGAATCCTTTTCTTTCGTATAAGTATCCATGATTGATGTGAGGACCTGTTGTACGGTCATGAGTAAACCAGTCTTTTGACATAGCCATACCGTCCCATTGATATTCAAGATTGTCCATATTTACATTTGCGTATTCTTGTTCTAATGGACACAGGTGATAACCTGTTTGATCAAATCTTTTTAGTTGCGGTGGAGTAGGACAATCAACTTGTTCTATTGCTTTGCTCCATTTACCGTTTTTTGAAAATTGATTAGATGATAGTTCGAATATTACCATTTACGACAACTCCAGTACCTTGCTTTTGTCTTTGGTCCTGGATTATCGCAGTTATGCCTTGCTCTAAAACTCTTACGTCTTTTAGGGTTAGACTTTTTAATCTTCATTGTTTTTTGCCCGGCTTTTTTAGCACTACTGCCACCATGTCCAAAATTTACTTTTTTAATATTTCCTGTTTTAGGATCTTTTACATAAACTTTAAACTTTTTAACATCACCTCTTGTAGGTTTATTTAACTTAACTTTTCGACCTCTGTATTCTGCTTCATCAAGATCCTCATCGAAATCTAATTCTTGTTGTTGTGGATCTCTAGGTTTAAAAGGCAAATCTAATTGCTTTGGCGGTCGCATATTTAATTTTTCGCCGCCTGTTCCGTAACCTGTTTCTTTTTCAAATCTAATTTTTGCTATTGCGGCTTTATTCATTTCTTTTGGTTCTTTCATAAAGTTTATGCTAAAATCACATTTGTTTTCTTTACACCAATTCACAAATTTTGCTGACATTGGTAAACCATTCTTCTTAATATCTTCTACTGCTTTTTTAACATCATCTGGTGCTTCAAACGGAACTAAGTTATTTTCATCTAGACCTGCTAGTTTTCTTAATTCTGCTAACTGCCTATCTTGTTCAGTGAATATATCTTCTGCTATTTCGTCCCAGCCAACTAATATATTTTCATCTATTACATGTAATACTGGCACTACTATACCTTCTCCATCTGCTGTTTCGATCATTAATTCGTCGCCTGCCTGTATGCTCTCATCAGCATACTGTTTAAAGTCGTTTAAATAGATAGCATGTCTTTGACTTATGATATTTGGTTTAGGAGGATTTTTATCTGTTTTCATAGTCCAATCATGATAATCCTTAGCACTCAGAGGTGTATGATCATCATATGCTGGCATCAACCCTACTTTTGTTTGTATGCTAATCATTTTCTTTTCCATTGCTTCTCCCATCGACGCATGTTTGGCCGCCATGTGTTTCTTATATTTAGCAGAGCCTTTCTTATGTGGTGACTTTCCTTCTACAATTTCAAAATCGTCTACAGATGTACCACTATAACGAGATGCTGTTCCGCCATGTTGTGCTCTTGCTTTCTCTTTGGCACTATTGTCATGCATGGCTGTAACTTTATACACTTTGCCTGTTCTTTTGTGCTTAACTTGATAATGTTTGAAAGATTCTTCTAATTGTGATAAGTCCATGTTCTGCATAACATCATCTAATACGTCACCCGATGATATAACATCTATAACTCTACCACTGGCAAAGTCTCCTATACGTTGTCCACCTACATACTCTTCTGGGTCTACACAATCTGCTACGTCCAACGATGCCAATTCATTATAGATGGCATATTCAAAATCTTCTTTGTTAGCAAACTGATGTTCTCTTCCACCAAATTCATCTACTAATTTTTCTACGCAGGCATCTTGAATAATGCTTCGCTCTTCGCCTTCTGTAATTTTTAGTGCTTCTAGTAATGATTGTAATTTCATACTAGTATTTATCAAGAATTATTCTTCTGAGGGGTCTTTCCAAACTAACTTAACACCGCGGCGAGTTAATTCGTTTCGACATTTTTGTTTAATTTTAGGTTTTTGTCCTTCGTTGATGTATTTAATTAGTTCTTCCTTAGGGGTATTTTTGATATAAAAGTGTTCTGTTCTTTTACCTTGACCTTTTACAAATACTGTTTGTGATGGTTTAAATTTTACTGGCATTATCTTCCTTGTCCTCTATATCTTTTGTGAGATCGTTTTTTGCTTTTATTCATAGTAGACATGCCAATCTTTACACGTCTACCGCGACCGCCCTGCCCTATAGATGAGCACTTTCTAGTACCTACATGTGTTGTTGCGTATGCCTTTGATTTAGCCATTTGTCTCCTTTGTTGAAGTATATTTATCCTTGATTACAAAAATAACTTATCAAAGTTGAACCAACCTGTAGCAATATATTTTTCTGTATCTAAATTAGGATTCCCTCGATGCCTATGAGTAAAACTAGCAGGCCACATAAGTAAACTGCCTTCTTGAGGCTGATAGGATTGTTGCTGATAGTAAAAATCTGTACTTCCTGATTCTTTAATTGTGTTTAGATAAATCATCCAAACTAAAAATCTACCTTTACTATGCTCTGCTGGACCTTGTTCAAAATGCCAATCAAAATGTCCAGGGGGATTAAATTTTTGATATTTTATTTCGTCAATTATATCTATTGGTTCAATATCATGCGTCATTCCATTATCCATATAAGTATTAAAATAAATTTTAAAATGGTGCGATAAAATATTTTTTATTTTAGTATCATATTTTTCAAAGGTGCTAGTTTGATTAGATGTTAGTGATCGAAACAATTTTAGCAGAGAACTATCTGGCTTAATTACATGTTCCTTATTACTGATGTCAATATTAGATTCTATACAGTCAATAATACTTTGACAGTCTCTACTGGATAAAACATTGGGGACATTATAGATAAATGATTCTGCCATACAGAATATTTATATAGATAATTTACTTTTTCTTTTTGAGAGAGGCTACTTCTTTTTCAAGTTGTACTATGCGATTGCCTAAAAGTGGGTATTGTTTGAGCCATTTTTCTTCACGTGTTGCTATTTCTATATCATATCTATTAGCAACCCATTCCATAGCATTATCCATTTTTACTTGGAACCATACCCCCATCTTTGTGTTTTTAAACCATTGATAAAAACTACTACCTATAATACTAGATAATATACTTTTTAGTGTTAATATTAATAACCAATTCATTTACTTCTTTTTCTTACTTGTTTTAGTAGTATTGCTTACGTTTTTAGCCTTACCACGTCTGTTTTTGTTAGGATCGTTTCTACGTTTCTTTCTTACTGCGGCCGCTATTGCCTTTTTGCCACCTTTGGCTCTTAGACTTGCGGCTCTGCTTTTGCTAAGACATTTTGGTTTGCCTTCACCTTTTTTGCTGTCACCACACTTACCAATTCTTTCACCTTTGGTATTGTAACGGTCCCAGCCTCCGCCTCCAGCACCACCTTTTTTGCCTTTGCCAAACCAGTCACGTAAGTTTTCATTAGTGTTTATATTAAGCCTAAACAGAGGAGCCATTTCATCATCTTGATCGAAATGTTGTATAGTAATAGGTATATTACCGCCATCAAGTGCTTCTTGTATTTTATCCTGAATAAACTCTCTGAGTTTTATCATATCTGGATGTTGAGTAAATGTTTTGGGGTCTTCTCTCCAGGACCAGTTTGGTTTTAGTTTTGTGCCTTTGGGTGATATATTTTTAGCAATCCATATACCAACCACATCGTCTGGAATTCGCTTGGGTACTATCTTTCGTATCAGTGACTTTTCTAGAGGTTTACCATTTACACTATATCCTTGCTCT
>Ga0163109_10000883_pt1 | contig 23652 bp, 19 predicted proteins | sample CRUFie1St13metaG_FD_108704 | JGI IMG/M metagenome (GOLD analysis project Ga0163109, IMG submission 108704) | Marine microbial communities from the Costa Rica Dome - CRUD Field 142mm St13 metaG | ecosystem: Environmental > Aquatic > Marine > Oceanic > Photic zone | place: Costa Rica: the Eastern... | reverse complement strand
TTTGATATATATAAACCACCATCGGTTGATATTAATACTATTTCATTATTATTATTATCTAAAAAGAAACGTATTTCAGGAATATCAGCATGAAGCAAATTTTCAGGATCTTCATAATATTGCCACCAATTATTAACTAAATCCCATGATGATGCAGAATTGTAGCTCACAAATAATTCAATTCCTCCAATTCCAACAATATTTGTATTAATGTTTGAAGAATTAAAGCTATTTGACATAAATGTCCATTGTGGCTGATTTCCTTTATCTAGCCAATTTAAACCGCCATCATCTGAAAAATATATTCTTTCACCAATTTTAGCGTACAAAAAAATATTTTCATCAAAACCTCCAGTCAACATATTATCTCCACTCTCAAAAGTTGAAATATTTCCTAATTCCTCAAGTTGATCATTACTATTCAAAATATAAATTTGACTATTATTCAAAACATAAACATCAGATTCTACATATCTAGAAGTCCACATATCGTGTCCACTATCATTTTCAAACATTACTACTTTTTCAAAATTCTCACCATGGTCGATAGATTTATAAATAGCACAAGCAGCATTCCAGTTTTGATAATCCCACTCTTTGACTAATAAATAAATTGTATTTTGGTCATCATTTTTTATAACAGATCGAATTGTATTTCCCCAATCATCAAGAGCTTCTAAACCATTTGCTTCTTGAATTGTAACACCTTCATTATCAGTATAAAAAAATGATTTTCCTCCACAAATAAGCAATCTTCTATATTCATTAAAATCTTTATACCTTATCATTTTAATATCTCTAATTTGCATATGATCATTTAATGATATCCAGTTATCGCCCTGGATTGTACCTTTCCAAACGTTTCCTCCAGACGATCCACAATAAATTAATTCATTATCAAAATCTATTTCAGCAGTATGAATTCTACCAGCAAGATTATTACTTCCTTTTTCATTCCATACACCACTAATTTCTCTTTCTAATATTGTTTCTCTTAATGGATCTGAATCATCCCATCCTTCATTAATTAAATTTTCTCTAAGGCTATTTATTTTTTTTGTCTTTTGTTGTCTTAATTTTTGATTTAATAATCTCCAATCTGTATCTGGAGCAGAACGATGCATATTGTTCATCCATTCTTTTCTACCTTGTTTAAATTTTTTTCTGTCTTTTTTCTTATTAACATATTCTGTAGGTGTAGGCATAGAATTTTTACTAGGAACAAAATTCTTTATATAAATGATTAAAAACAAAAAAACTAATGTCAAAATCTTTAAGATACTATTGTAATTAGAATTCAATAGTAACTCCAGCTACTGGCAATTGCTTATATTGATATGCCATTTCTTTTCTACCATCGGGAAGATGAACATATTCCCACTGATTATTTCTATTAAAAACATTTTGAAGATCAAGAAAAGTGATAATATTTATCTTATTAAAATTAAACCTTCTTAAAATCATAATATCTAATCTACTGTAAAAATTGTATCGTTCAGAATTCCAATTGTCTGAGAAAATCCATTCCCTATGCTGAGGTAAATACGATCTTGGTGTATATGGCCTTCCTCCCATATATCTATACCTAAAGCTTATTTCTAATATATCAGAGGGCATGATAGGTAAATATAAAAGATATTTTAAAAAATTATCAGATCGAATAGTATTATACCAATCATATTGCCTAAAATGAAGTTTATATCCTCCTAAAAATGTCATAACCTGTCCGTAATCCATTTTTTTAGAATAGGTTTCTCCTTCCTTCCCAGGCCTAGGATCATCTGCTACTGATACAGAATTAGAATAGCTTAATGTTGTATACCAATTATTTGAATATTTTTTTTGAATAAATAATTCTACACCTCTAGAATTTTCTGTTCCTACACTTATACGTCCTATGTACTGATCAAGTGAATCTTCTGAAATATCTGAGTTCCTTACTGGTATATCATAATAATTTTTGTTGTATATTTCTAAAGTAGCTTTAGTATCTTTTGCAAAATATCTTTCAAAACCTATAACAAACTGTTCAGTGTGAGAATTTTTTAATTTACAATTGCACCCTTCGCTGTATAGTTCATTGTTTGGGTTCATCAACATCCAATAAGATGGCGTTTGATAATATAATCCGTAAGCAAAGTTTATCATAGTTATTGGATTAATTTCAAATGACAAACCTAATCTTGGTGCAATCTGATTAGTATTATTATATGGAACATTATTATAATGCGCCCCCATAGTTAATTTAATTTTGTTCAAGTGATATTTAAATTGAGTAAACCCTGAATATTTTCTTATTGTTCCACTAGTATTTTGTTCAAGACCAGGGTTTATTAAATCATCATTATAGAAACCTATTATTGGATGATCCATATTATCAATAGATTCGTCTGATAACCATTCAATATATGAATTTGAATCACTAAAATATCGTGTTGGTTTAATATTTTCTAAATTACCAAACCAATCTACAGAATTTTCAAACCATTCATTGTAATCATTAATATCTGATTTATCTAAATATTGGTTTTGTATTGGGTCATAATAGAGAAAGGTGTAGATTGTATCAGCCCTAAAACTTTCATCAAATACATAACTCCCCTCTTTTATATTGAAACCAGAGTTAAATGTAATATTATTATTTATTTTATATACAAATTGACCTTTTAAATAGGTATCTTCTTCAATATTATTCCTAAATATGTACTGATCTTTTAAACTATTATTTTTGGTATAAACACTACTAATCCATTCAGATCTATTTGTGGCTCCAGTAATAAGATAATATCCATTTGAAGAAAATAGAGATTTGTATGTTAATCCATAGGTAATTTGCTCTCCTTTAAAATCTACATATTCTGCACCATATAAATCAGGTCTACTTTCATCTTCAATGTTAATATTATCATTTCCAATAATAAGATTAAATGTTAATTTATTTTTAGCATTTATATCATATACTAATTTTGACTGGGCATTCCAATATTCTGGCACTGATGTCATTCCAGCACTTTTTATTACATATTTTAAAAATGATTTCCTGTAGGAAGTCATATATGATGCTTTATTTTCAATAATTGGACCCTCAGCAACAAAACCTACACCCCCCATATTAGCTTCAGCCTCAATCTCGTGTTTTTCTTTATTGCCTTCTCTAAGAGTAACATCCATCACTGACGATTGTTTGTCACCATATTTTGCAGGAAAACCGCCAGCAAAAAAATCAATTTTTTCAATAAAAGCTGAATTAACGAAATTTACTGGACCACCACCTGTTCCCTGTTCACCAAAATGGTTAGGATTAGGAATCTCTAAATTATCCATAATAAATAAATTTTCACCAGCATTTCCTCCACGAACAATAATTTCGTTACTCTGATCTCCATCTGAAACAACTGATGGTAATGCTTGCATCATCATCTGGATATCATAAACTCCTACAGGATCAGATCGTATTTCTTCATAATCCATAGTACGATTACTAACAACAGCATCTTGAGTCTTTTCAAAATAACCCTCATTAACAAAGATGGCTTGGCCTTCAACAACTGACTTTTCAAGATATAAATTTAGGTGCGTTTTATTATTTGTGGTAACATTCACGTTTGGTCTCATGATTGGGTGATACCCAATCATATTAATTTGAATTGTATAGCTTCCTACTGGTATATTTTTGATTATAAATGTTCCATCTTTATCACTAGAAGTCCCAATGGTTGAATTAATGATAACAATATTTACATCTGATAAGGGCTGATGAGTTTCCTTATCAATAATTTTCCCACCCAAACTACCAGTAAAATTTGCTAATGAAATTGAAAAGAATGATATATATATTATAAAATTAATTAACATTTCAAAAAAATCCCATATTGGTAAAATAATGGGATTTTTGTCATAATTGCTCTGTATATCTAGACCTGATTATTCTAAGATTAAATTTATTAACTGAACAATATCCAATATATCAATCACTGAATCACTATTGATATCGCCTACAATAGATTGATAGTTAGTTGGGCCTACAACTTCAAGAATGATATTTATAGTTATTACAATATCTAGGATGTCAAGAGTCTCATCAGCATTTAAATCTCCCAGACTGCTATTTGAAAAAGATGAAGTATATAATCCAGTTCTTTTCAAATCACCTCTATACATATTCCAATAACTAGTAGCACTTCCTTGCTCCTTAATATCCAAAATTGTTAATCCACCTGTCATACCATAAATCAATTCCATATCCATATCACCATCCAAATCAGTAATCATTGGTGAGCTGTTTGTTCCAAATAAGTAATTAATTGGAAAATGATTATAATTACTACCATCCATATTTAAAACTAAAATATTTCCTGAAACGGTACTTGAAACAATTTCCACAAAATTATCACTATTTAAATCAAAAAATGAGGGTGTAGAATTAATACTACCATTGTAAAAAATTGGCCATCCTGAAATATTATTTCCAAACTGATCAATAGCATATATTCCACCTGTCTCTGTTCCGAAAAAAATTCCTACAGTAGAATTACTGAAATTGGTAAAGCTAATTGCAGTTGTTATCGCGCCGTCTGCCAAATAAGTAAAATTCAAATCTCCTTCTGAGTTTATACTATACAGATTTCCACCTTCATCACCAGCAAGAATAGATATATTACCATCAATATCAAGGATTGATGGTGCATTTTTAAATTTATAATTTGATGTTAAAAAATCTTCCGATGTACCATCATCATAGACAACTAATATTTTATTTTCACTTTCAGTTGCAAAAACAATATCATCTTTACCGTTATTGTTAAAATCGTAAACAGCACCACCCTCACGGATTTTTTCGTTTACTTCAGATGGAAATCCAGTTACAGTTGAACCATCGTGATTTAAAGCAAAAACATCTCCAGATGATGAAAAGCCAGCAAATACAATTTCTTTTTCATCATCATTATCAATATTACAAATTACTGGAGTCCCCATTAAAAATTGATTAGAATCATATATAACCTCTGGGTTACCCAAATGATCAAAAATGTATAGTTCCTTTGTTTTAGATGTAACAACCAATTCAAAATCTCCATCATTATCTAAATCATCTACAGCTGGTGAACCCCAAACATCATCTCCAATGGTATATGACCATATAGAATTTCCATTTTTATTTACTGCTTGTACTGTTCCTGAATTATCAACAAATATAACTTCTTTTTCATTATCATTATTAATATCAATAGCAATTGGTGATCCAATAATTTCAATATTTGTTACTAAAGGAAAATTAGCTTGGTTTAAACTAACATTTAATTCAAAAGGGTATTCTTCTATGTAAATCTCACCATTTGATGAAGTTCCACTGAGGATTAGACTTAGTGAGTAATCTCTAATCTCAGCTTCTGGTAATATGTATATTAAAAATGGATTATTTTCATTGATATATTCTCCTCCGCTACCTATCTGATCTATTAAAAAACTTCCACTAATAATTGAAATATTATCTTCTTCTGTTGCTAGATAAGCATCCACATTTTCAGCTTCTGGCCACGGAATCAAATTATTAATTGAAACATATACCTGCGCACTTTCACCTGGATTCAAAACACCATCCATATCACCAGATACTTCATTTGAAAAATGTGTATTTAACACTAGGTTAGGCTCTGTTAAACTTTCCGGTTCAATATTAACTATAACAGCCATATCACCTGTATACGAATCACCTCCAGCATTTAACTCATTAATATAGTAGAATCCATTGTAGGAGCCTCCCCAACCCCAATTATTGTGAAAGAGGTCATCATCGTATCCATCAATATTCCATGCGTGGCCACCTGAATTAGAATATCCTCTATATATTAATGGTCTACCGCTATCTAATTCATCTTTTAACAAACTTCTCCAACTATTCCAGTTGTATGATGATTTGTATCTAAATTGCATATCGTCATTATATAAAAAATGATCCCTCATTGCTGTCATAGCACAGGGATAACCCGAACCAACCCAGGCACCTGATCCATCTGCACCATATCCCATCTCTACAGCTACACCTGCATGGTATGATAGTAATTGCACTGGTATTGTACCTGTTGTATTTGGCATATTATCAAAATCATAAAATGTATTAAAGTTTGCTGATAATTGACCATAATTATTGTGATAATAAGAATGAGATCCAAAGCCATATTCTGGATAAGACCAGTAATGCATAACTTGGACCATCGATACAGCAACACAGCCAACTAATGCATTACCTCCTGGTCCATCAAAATCAACAGGACACATATCATTGTAGGGGTTGCCTTGATTCCATCTTGCTGATAAAAGCGGAGCAACTGATCTATCATCTCTATGAATATTTACTGATGATTTATATTTATTCCATACTTCTTCAATATATGGATCTATTTGAATATTTTCTAAAATAGCAATAGAAATTTGATCTTTATAGCTATCAAATAAGGCTTCAAACTGAGAAGGAAAATTTTGATTTGTAAAATTTGATTCATAACTATAACCTAGTAGAGGATACAACCTATCATCAGCAGAAATAAGTATAAATCCAACTGGGTTGACATTAACAATATAAATCAATTCACTGCCTAACTCAGATACTATGTCAATATTTGAAACAACATATCCAGTATTGTTTGGAAATTTATTACTAATAACATTATCTGCTATCGATAAAATATCCTCTTCTAAAACTGGTGCAGCGTACAGCTGAAATATAAATAAGAAAGTAAATAATATTTTTTTCATAGTTTATCCTACTATTAAGTTTATAATTAATACAATATCTTGAATATTTAATAATTCATCCTGATTAATATCTGCAGATAAAGCCTGGCATTCGTCAGGATTTTCAACATCTAATATAAAGTTTATTACTCTAACAATATCTAAAACATTAATGATAAAATCATTATTAATATCTCCAAGTTCCCATCCGGAACAACTGTCTCCATTAACTATTAATGAAACTGGTACTTCTAAAGTTGAATTATCAAAATCGTTGGAATTAATGACAAAATAATCATTATAGTCACCATCCGATAAATTTGTGGCATCTAATGAAACATTTAGGTTTTGTATACCTCCGGGAGGAACAGTCAAAACTAATGGATCAACACTGATCCAGTATCCTCTTAGATCAATTGGTACAGAAAACTCATTACTAACAAACAGATTTGTAGTTGGATCCGCTGCATATGCCATCATAATATAGTTACCTTCATTGTCTTGCATTCCAATTGTTGGTGAATAGCTTCCTGTAATACTCCTGTAATTAAAATCGATATTACCATCATTGTGCAGGACAACTTGAAAATCATAAAAACTATTTTCATAATTCGTCCACCAATGAGCTACATTGTCAAACCAAATTATAAACTTATCATTTTCTGACTTATAATAAACGTTACCAGAACAGTAATCATTACAATTATCATTTACTGGGTTCAGATCATCCCAAAATGGGAAAATAGCCGGACTTGGAGCCGAAGTAGATGGCAATGTACTATTATTCCATTCAGTATTATCATTTCCAAATCCTAACCATCCATTTGCATTTATAAAGATTGAGTTGTAACTATAATTATAAAAAGGAAAACTGAAATCTAAATCTAAATTAATTCCAGAAGCATCGTTATTTGGGAAACTATACAGTACGCCATCTTGTTGGATATCAACCCAAGAATATGTAGCATCATCATCTGAAGTAGTGTATGAATAACCAAAAGGATCAACAGATATATTTAAATCAATTTCTCCACCATTTATTACTGGGACTTCAATAGTGGTCTGAGAACCAGATTCTAATTCAACATTTAAACTTTCTAATCCCAAACCTATTTCAGGGCCACCTGTTAAGTAAATTAATGACATATATGCATTAAGTCTACCATATCCTGTCTCACTATCCCAACCATTGGGACCTATGTCGTCACAGGTAACTTGCATAATTTCTTTAACATTATCAGGAGATAATGATGGTTCAACAGATAATATTAAAGCTGCAATTCCAGCTGCGTGAGGAGTAGCAGAAGAAGTACCATTAAAATCACTCATATAACCGCCATTTAATGCGGTAGTATGAATTCTAACTCCAGGCGCTAAAAAATCCAATTCAGAACCATAATTGCTTCCCCAATAGTTTTCACCATCACAAGACCCAGTATTTTTTCTCTCATTACAAGGGGATAATGACCCTACTGCCATAGAACCTTCATATGCTGCGGGGTAAGATACAGATGAACTATTATCGTTACCAGAAGCAGATATTACAACAGAATTTAAATCATTTGCATAATTAATGGCATAATTCATAGAATTATCAAAACCGCCACCTCCGAGACTCATACTGATTACATTCGCTCCCTCCTGTGCAGAAAATTGAACTCCATTGACAATATCAGCGTAATCACCAAATCCATCATCACTTAATGATTTAATAGGCATAATTTTACAATTCCAAGCAACACCAGCTATTCCAACACCATTATTACCCTGAGCAGCTGCTATACCAGCGCAAGCAGTTCCATGCATATTGCCATCTGAGGCATCTGAGTCATTATCAACAAAATCATAACCAGGAACCATTTTACCCTGAAACTCTTCATGATTACCATTTACGCCCGTATCAATAATTGCAATTGTTATGTCTTCACTTCCTTGGGAAATGTCCCAAGCAAGATCAGTATCAGTATCACTATCAATTGTTCCAACTGTATTACCGTTTGGAGTGACTGCCTGACCAATATTTTCATGCCCCCACTGTAAAGGATAATATGGATCATTGGGAATTGTGTATGCTTCTGCTCTAAAATTTAAATTGACCGTTTCAATATCATCATGCTTTTCTAATGCTTCGATTAACGTTTTGATACTATTGATTTCAGTAAAAGTTAGTAAATAAAATTGATGAAGGCTATGCTTCCATTCCAATTCTGTAAAATCTTTGTAAAATCTGAAAAGTGGTTCAATTTTTTCTAACTTACTATTTTTATTTAATAAAGTATACAGATCTTGTCTTTCTAGGATGTCGAGTGGTTTATCTTTTCCAAGAAGAGGAGAAATTTCAGAACTTAGCATGACTATTAGTTCATTTGGCCTATGATAATGTCCATCGAGATAATTCCATTTTAAACCGCTACTGAAGCAAATAGAGATTATTAATAACAATGTGAGATTTTTTAAATAATGCACTTTAACTCCATTTAATAAAATTTTACAATCAAATTTGCGTAAGAAAAAATCATTTAACTAGTAATTTAGTATTACAATATGTAAAGATTTTAAGGCATATGTGAATATCTAAAAACTAGTATTACTTTTTCCTGGCTTCGATAAAACTTTTAACAAAACATAGCACACAATAAGCTGTTGTAATCTGCATTATTAAAATTCTTATAAAACCACTAACATCTGATGCATTCAATCTAGCCATTAATGGCATAAATAAACTTATCAATATCAAGATCATTAGCAATAAACAAATATGTGCAACTAATTTAGTATTTTTATCATAAAACAAATAACATACACCAATTAATAAACCAAAAATAACAGGTATCAAAGCAGTTGGTGATGATTTGAGAAAATATCCTATGAAACCAATAATTATTAGTGTTAGTGAATTTTGTTTTATTGCTTGTTTGGGTTCTAAAAATTTCATTCTTTTTCCTTTTTTATGGCAATTACATTATTATTAGTAATATAACCAAAGTTATGACTATCATCCGAACAAGTAATATCCGGATTGTCACCTTCTACAAAGAGATTGATTTTATCAACAATGGTTTTAACTCTCTTGACAATTTTAACTTCATTTTTAAATGGATGATTGAACACAATTATGTCATCAACTTCAATTTCATTGCCATTATTTAAATAGTCAAAGGTTACCTCGTCACCATCATTAAAAGTTGGAAACATACTATCCCCCTTGACAATGAAATTGATTTTTTTTGAAGACAATAATTAACCAGCTAAATACCAATCGATATTTTTATCTTTTGTAGACCAAAATAAATCGTGAATTTTTCTAACATGGTCTAAAAGGTCTTGAGCATGATCAATTGATAATTCAACTTTACAAGCACTACAAAGTTTAGCAGTTTTCCAAAACAGATCATGCAAATCACTATTTTTATCTAAATGCTCTGGTTTAAAAAAGTCTGTCCACAATAATAAAATTTCATCTTTACATTTTTGAGCTTCTTGTTCTTTAATACTCGCGTATCTACTCATTGTATTTATATAGTGCGCAAAATTATTAGATTCACTTGAATTTGGTGCATTTAAATCTAACATTTTTTTTGTCATTGACAATACTGCTTCGGCAGCAATTCTTGCACTGGCAGGATCATAAACTCCACAAGGACCATCGCAATGTGCATTTATAATTTCTTTTTTCATTTTTTCTCCTAATTTTAATGTTTTAATTTAAGTATAAAAACATTTTTTTTAAAAAATAAAAATATCCAATTTTAGAGTTTGAAAAAAAATATTAAATTATGTTTATTATTTTTATTAAACTCTTACAATCAGGAGAAAAAATTTGGCTTTTATAACTTCAAAATGGAAAGGTAACGAATTTTTCCCCATCCATAATTTCCATCATGTGGAATTTTATGTTGGTAATGCAAAACAATCAGTCCACTATTACCGATCTGCTTTTGGTTTTGAGCCATATGCCTATTCCGGACCTGAAACTGGGGTAAAAGATCAAGTCTCATATGTATTAAAGAATAATAAGCAATTTTTTATTTTTACTACACCATTAAATTCTAATCATCAAGGTTCAGAATGGTTAAAAAAACATGGTGATGGAGTATTTGATATTGCTTTTTTAGTGGATTCTGCTGAAGAAGCCTATAAGTCCTGTTTATCTAGAGGTGCAATTGGATACAATGAACCTTTTTCAATAAAAGATAAAGATGGTCATTATGGCAAATCCTCAATCAAAACTTATGGTGATACAATACATTCATTTATAAATGATAGAAATTATAAAGGTTTATGGGCGCCTAATTTTATTAATCTAGAACTTCCTAAGATCAAAACAGAAAATACAGCTTTGGAAAAAATAGACCACATTGTTGGTAATGTCGAGTTAAATAAAATGGATGATTGGAAAAAATATTACGAAACAATTTTTGGATTTATGACTTTTGTTAGATTTGATGAAACAGATATAAGTACTAAATATTCATCATTGAAAAGTATAGTTGTTCGTTCAAAAAATTGGAAAGTTAAGCTTCCAATAAATGAACCAGCAAAAGGAATAAAAAAATCTCAAATTGAAGAATATTTAGATTTTAATGAAGGTCCTGGTGTTCAACATATAGCAATTCAAACAAATAATATTATAAAGTCCATTAAAGCACTTAGAAATAATGGAGTAGATTTTTTAGTTGTTCCTGATTCATACTATGATGATTTGAAAAAAAGAGTAGGAAATATTGACGAAGATATCGACAAACTTAAAAAATTAAATATTTTAGTTGATAGGGATGAGGAGGGCTACTTATTACAGTTGTTTACAAAACCAATTGAGGATAGGCCTACATTATTTATTGAGATAATTCAAAGAAAAGGTTCAAGAGGTTTTGGCCAAGGAAATTTTCAGGCCTTATTTGAATCTATTGAAAGAGAACAAGCGTTAAGAGGTAATTTGTAATGCCATTTTATAAATCAGAGGGTAAAGTTCCTAAAAAGCGACACACTACAATGTACAATGGAGAAAAACTCTACTATGAGGAATTAATAAGCAGAAATGGATTTAGTAGCATTTATACAAATGTCTATCACATAAATAGACCAACACAAATTACCAAGATTGGGGTACTTGAGCCTTTTGTATTAAAAGATAGTACAAAAAAATATAGAGCAAGGCATATAAAAACATCTAACATCAGTTCAGGAAATCTACATAGTAGAATTAATCTACTTTATAACTCTGATATATTAATATCTGTTTTAAAACTAGATAATTCCTGCTCTTCTTTTTTTAAAAACGGAATAGAAGATGAACTTTTTTATGTCCAGTATGGTTCAGGATGTTTGTCAACAAACTTCGGTGATTTAAGATTTAAATCTGGAGATTACATAATTATTCCTAGAGGAATAATTTTCAAATTTACTATTTCTGAAAGTGTAAAACTTCTTTCAGTACAATCAAAAGATCCAATAGAAACTCCAAAAAAATATAAAAATAATCAAGGACAACTTCTTGAACATTCTCCCTTTTGTGAACGTGATATAAGATTGCCAAAATTGAATGATCCAATAAATGAAAGAGGAGATTTTATAATCAAAGTTAAAACCAATAAAGGGTTTCAAAACTTTCATTATGCCACTCATCCTTTTGATTTAGTTGGATGGAATGGATACTATTTTCCTTGGATATTAAGTATTCATGATTTTGAACCTATTGTGGGTAGTATTCATCAACCACCTCCAGTACATCAAACTTTTCAATCTAAAAATTTTGTAATATGTTCATTTGTTCCAAGGCCTTTTGACTTTCATCCAGATTCTATACCAGCACCTTACCCTCATTCAAATTTAGATTCAGATGAAGTCATATACTATTCAAAAGGTGATTTTATGAGTAGAAAAGGGATTGATACTGAATCTGTTACTTTACACCCTATGGGTATACCACATGGTCCTCAGCCAGGTAAATACCAATCTTCAGTAGGTAAAAAATATACTGATGAACTTGCAGTTATGATTGATACTTTTAAAAGTCTTAATGTTGCAGATCAAAGTAGTGAACTCGACGATCCATCATACCCTTTGAGTTGGATAAATTAATAGGTACAATATGACAATAGAAGATATTAAATTAAAATTAGAAGAGGCTTTTCCAGGAGCAACGATAGAATTAATAAATACATCCTCAATGCACATTGGTCACGGTGCAAAGGGATATCATCTTAAAACAACAATTGAATATAGTGGTTTTAAAGGGTTATCGCTCATTGAACAACATAGATTGGTCCAAAAAGCTCTTAAGGATGAGCTAAATGGCATCATCCATGCGCTATCAATAAAGACAATAGTTTAAAAAGGAGGAAAAATGAATCAAGAACAAAAAGATTTGGTTAAAAATACAATTAATTCAAATAAAATATTTGTTATGCTTAAAGGAACCCCAGAACAGCCAAGATGCGGTTTTTCAAATAGAGTAGTACAAGTTTTAAATCATTTAGATGTTGAATATAGTTCTTTAAACGTTTTTGACAATGTCGAATTAATGAATTTAATTAAAGAATACTCAAATTGGCCAACTACTCCACAATTATACGTTAATGGTGAACTAATTGGCGGATGTGATATTGTAGAAGAGTTAGCTCAAAGTGGTGAATTAAAAAACATTTTAGATAAGGCAAAATAATTTATTATGAAATTAGTAACATTTAAATATGAAAACAAAATAGCGGTTGGAGCTGTAAAAGATGAAAGAGTTTTTAATTTAAACCAACTGGATTCTAATATTCCAAACGACATGATTAAATTTATAACAAATATTGATTCCAATCTTAAAAAAGCAGAAGAAGCTATGAAAAACAATGAGGGAATAAACAAATCTAAAGTTGAGTTTTTGTCACCTATTTTAAATCCTCCCTCTGTTAAAGATGGTTATGCTTTTAGACAACATGTTGCAACAGCTCGACGTAATCGAGGTCTTGAAATGATACCTGAGTTTGATGAAATTCCAATTTTTTACTTCACAAACCATCATGCAATTTTTGGAGAAGGAAACTTTCCTGTGCTTAAAGACCATTTAGACAAGCTGGATTTTGAGTTAGAATGTGCTGCTGTGATTGGTAAAAAAGGTAGAAATATTTCAGCCTCAGAAGCAGATAATTATATTGCTGGTTTTATGATAATGAATGATCTTTCAGCAAGAGGCCTCCAAATGCAAGAAATGAAGTTAAATTTAGGACCTGCTAAAGGAAAAGATTTTGGTTCAACATTTGGACCATACCTTGTAACAAAAGATGAACTCGAAGATTTCAAAGTTTCTTCTAAGGATGGAGATAGATACAATTTAAAAATGAAAGCATATGTTAATCAGATACAAGTATCGGAAGATAATTTATCAAATATGAACTGGACATTTGCACAAATAATTGAAAGAGTTAGCTATGGTGCTGATATTTTTCCTGGTGATATCATAGGTTCAGGTACTTGTGGCACTGGTTGTTTTTTAGAATTAAATGGATCTAAAATAACTGATAATCAGTGGTTGAAAATTGATGATAAGGTTAAACTTGAAATTGAAGGGCTAGGAGCACTTGAGAATAGAATCATTCTGGATAATTTAAGTTAAATGAATTTTAAAACATATGATCCAAATGATCTAAGTATTAGAGATCGTCACCAAATGCTTATTGGTGCTATTGGACCAAGACCAATAGCATTAACAACATCTATTGATAAAAATAACAATTTGAATCTTGCACCATTTAGTTTTCATAATATTTTAAGCTCTAACCCACCTATTATTGGGATCTCCCCAGCTTTAAGTGGAAGAACAGGTCAATTGAAGGACACACTGAAAAATATTATTGAAATAAAAAAGTTCACTGTTTCAATTGTTTCTTATTCTATGGTACATCAAATGAACTTATGTGCTGTTGAATTTGATTCAAATATTAACGAGTTTGAAGTATCTGGATTTTCCGAATTTCAAACTAATTCATCTATTCCTGGCGTAAAAGAATCACCTGTTATACTTGAATGTGAACTTAGCGATTACATCAAATTAGGCGATAAACCAGCATCTGGTAATTTAATTTTAGGAAAAATTTCTAAAATACATTTAAATGATTTAATCGTTGATAACCAAAACAATATAGATCCCCAGAAAATTGATCAAGTAGGTAGATTAGGTTTAAACTGGTATTCAAGAGCAAATGCTGATCTTTTTGAGCTTGGAACGCCAAGATATAAACCAATGGGATACAATAATATACCTAACTATGTTAAATCACATAAAAAATTTAATAATGATCTAATAAACAAGCTTGCATATCATGATTCTTCAATTGAAATAGAAAATTTAAACTTGATTAATGATGTTTCAGAAGATGAATTAGTTGACATGTGTATTGATTTTATCATTAAAAATGATACTAAATCAGCTTGGCAAATCATAAAGTTGATTGACAAATCATTTTATGAATAAAATCTTATGGGAACCTAAACAAGAAAATATTAATTCATCAGAAATGATGAAGTTTATTAGGTACCTAAATGAAAAAGAAAATATTACATTTGAAACATATGAAGATTTACATAGTTGGTCAATAAAAAATATTGCAAAATTTTGGCTACACTTATCTACTTTTAGTCAAATTATTTTTAACAAAACTCATACTGAAGTAGTTGATGATACTAAAAAATTGCCTGGTGCCAGATGGTTCAAAGGATCTAGATTAAATTTTGCTGAAAATCTTCTTCGACATAGAGATAATCATAATGCTATTATAACTGTAAATGAAAAAAATATTCCTGAATATTTAACATACAATGAACTTTTTGAAAAAGTTAGTAAAGTATCTTCCTATTTAAGGAAAATTGGAATAAAAAAAAATGATCGAGTGGTTGGATATATGCCCAATATTAGCGAAACAGTAATCGCAATGTTAGCTACTTCAAGCATAGGAGCAATTTGGTCATCTTGTTCACCTGATTTTGGTGTAAAAACTGTTCTTGACAGATTTGGTCAAATAAAACCAAAACTTCTTTTTTTTACAAATGGTTATCAGTACAACGGTAAGATTATTAACTGTGTACAAAATGCAAAAAAAATTATATCTATGCTTCCATCATTAAAAAATTCTATAATGATTAACCATTATGATGAACATAACTACGATCATTCACATAATTGGGATGATATAATTTCACTATCAAATTCTGGAAGCATTCATTTTGAACAATTACCATTTAATCACCCACTCTATATAATGTATTCATCAGGTACAACAGGGAAACCAAAATCAATTGTTCATTCAGCTGGAGGAACTTTAGTTCAACATATTAAAGAGTTACAATTACATACTAATGTAAAAAGAGATGATGTTATTTTTTACTTTACTACTTGTGGATGGATGATGTGGAATTGGTTAGTTTCTTCACTTTATCAAGGAGCTACGATAGTACTATATGAGGGAAATCCATGTTATCCTGATAAAGATTCACTATTAAAATTAGCTGATCAATTAAAATTTACAATTTTTGGAACTAGTGCAAAATATATATCAATTCTAAAGACTAATAATGTAAAACCAAAACTAATTTCAAATTTTAAAAACCTAAAATCTATTTTATCTACAGGTTCAACTTTATCAGAAGAAAATTTCGATTACATCTATGATCATTTTAGCGATGTACAATTATCTTCTATATCTGGAGGAACTGATATAATTTCTTGTTTTGCACTTGGTAATCCGTTACTTCCTGTTTACAGGGGCGAATTGCAAAGTAAGGGTTTAGCCATGGATATTGATTCATACGATTCAAGTGGAAAATCTTTAAAGAATGAAAAAGGTGAATTAGTTTGTAAATCTGCTTTTCCATCGATGCCAATTTATTTTTGGAATGATGATAATGATACCAAATATCTAAATACCTATTTCAATACTTTTAAAAATATTTGGTCGCATGGTGATTATGTTGAAATTAATGATCATAATGGAATTACTATATATGGAAGATCTGATGCTACATTAAATCCTGGAGGAGTTAGAATTGGAACGGCAGAAATCTATAATGTATTGGAAAAGCGTTCAGATATAGATGACTCCTTAGTAATTGGTAAAAAAAATAATGACGATGAGCTGATATTGCTATTTGTCAAATTAAAAAATAATAAAAAAATGCAAGATCAATTGATAAAATCTATAAAATCTGATATAAGATTACAATGTAGTCCAAGACATGTCCCCACTAAAATTTTTCAAATTGATGAAATACCTTACACAATCAATGGTAAAAAAGTTGAAATTGCTGTTAAAAATATTATAAATAATCTTCCATTAAAAAATACCGATTCAATTGCAAATCCAAAGTCTTTGGAATATTTTTATAATTTTAAAAATAATGAATAAATTATTATATGAGCCAAGCTAGAAATAATTTACCTAAATACCTAAACAAATATATAACAAATCAAGATTACTCAAAATACAATGCCATTGATCAGGCTGTATGGAAATATATAATGTTTATATCTGTACCTTTTTATAAAAAATACGCACATTCTGTATACCTTGAGGGTTTAGAAAAAACTGGGATACCTATAAACCATATTCCAAAAATTGATGAAATGGATGAAAAACTTGATCAATTTGGCTGGGGAGCTGTTGCTGTTAAGGGTTTCATTCCTCCTACAGCATTCATGGATATGCTAGCAAATAAAGTTCTAGCTATTGGAGTTGATATCAGAACAGCTGAACATTTAATGTACACACCTGCTCCAGATATAATACACGAAACGGCAGGTCATGCACCAATAATAGCTGATAAAGATTATGCAAATTATCTATGTAGTTATGGTGAGGTATCAAAAATGGCTATTTCATCATTAGAAGATAATGAAGTTTATGAAATTATAAGGAAATTATCTGATCTAAAAGAAAATCCAAATGCATCACAAAAAGAAATAAAAAAATATGAACAATCTTTAGTTGAACTTAGCAAAAAAGATACAATCGTGAGCGAAGCTGCGCAACTTGCAAGAATGAATTGGTGGACCGCTGAATACGGTATGATTGGAAGTATTAAAAATCCAAAAATCTATGGAGCTGGACTACTATCTTCTGTTATTGAAGGTTTTGAATCAATAGATCCTAAAATCAAAAAAATAAAATATGATCTTAATTGCATAAACTATAATTATGATATTACTGAACCACAACCTCAATTATTTGTAACAGATAATTTTAAAAATTTAAAGACTCAACTTGAAAAATATTCATCTTCAATGGCATATGTAACCGGCGGTTTAGACGGATTAAATAAAGCTTTAAATTCAAAAACTGTAAATACTATTGTATTAGACTCTAAAGTCTCAGTATCAGGTATTCTTAAAGAATTCCATACTAATAAAAAGAACATTTCATATCTTCAATTTACTGGTCCATCTCAATTGTGCTATAACAAGAACGAAATTACAAACCAAGGTACTGAATTTCATCCAGAAGGATTTGGATGTCCTCTTGGAAAGATAGAACGTTTAAATAAGAGTATTTTTCAATGCAATGTAAAAGATTTAGATACATTGGGATTAATATTAGGAAAAATAACAACGCTTAAATATAAATCTGGAATAACATTAACAGGAAAAGTAGAAAATATTCAATACATTAATAAGAAACCATTAATTATAACTTTTTCAAATTGTAGCATAAAAAATAATAAAAATATTTTTTTTAAACCTGAATGGGGAAATTTTGATTTAATATCCGGAATTGAAGTTACATCTGTTCATGGTGGTGCAGCTGACTATGATAAATTTTATAATAATAATCAATCATTAAATTATGTTCAATCATCAACATTAACAGAGGAAAACAAAGAACTAAATGAATTTTATGACTATATTCAAAAAGTTAAGTTAAGTCAAAATAATAATGCAAATAAACTGAACCAATTGTATGAATATGTTATAAGTAAATATCCACAAGAATGGTTATTATTGTTTGAGATATTATATAAGATTGATGATGATTTAAACTTTTCTGAACTTAAAGATAAAATTAAAAATAAATTAATTTCATTTTGCAATAAAAAGGAAAATCAAGCTATCATTATAAAAAGAGGTTTTGAGCTTATATTCAAATCATAGTTTGTGACCTAAATCAATTAAAATTTTAAATGTTATTAACATCACATTTTCTTTGTTTTAATTATAATAATATTTAATAGTTAAAGTAATTAACATTAAAAATATAATTAAAAAAAGGAGAAAGAAATGTTAGACTTATCAAATATTAATTCAGATGATTATAAAAATGAACCAAGTGATGAAGAACTTGAAATGATAGAAAGGCAATATTTTTTAGAAGATTAAATGTTATTGTTGAACAATTTTTACAAATTCATTTTTATTAAAACCATAGTTAATTTCTAGAATATTTAAAATCTTATTATAATATTCTTGATTTATAGTTTTTGACCTTGACATTACCCAGGCGTAATTGTTCGATATAACTGCAACATTTTGGTGTCTGTAATCAATGTATGCTATTTCATATGGGGCTCTTATAAAAGGAATCCAAGGTTTTACGAACTTTATCGTCCATTTAGTTAGATCTTTATAATCATCAACTGATGCCAACTGTTTAATTGTTTTTGATTTTCCATTCTTTATAGTTTGGTAAAAAACACTGATAGTGCTATCTTCGTTGAGTGTATACTCATCGAACGAGTTTATACCCCCTTTTTCAATAAAATTTGGTATATGAGAAATAACATACCATTTACCCATAAATTTTTTTAAGTTGAAATCTTCAGTATGTAAATTCCCATACATTAAACTTAACAAACAAAATGTTATATATAATCTTATCATAAATTATCTGAAATATAATCTGTAAAGAAGTTTTCTTAAAAAAATTGGAGATACTAATAAGGGATAAAGTAAATAACCTGTAATAAAAGAATTATGATTGAACTGCAGATGGTCAATAATTTTAACATAACCATTTTTGTTTACTACACTGTGTTTGTGCCTCCAAGATTTTAACCCAAGTGGAAGTACTTGACCATTATCAACAAAAGAAAGCTCATTTTTATCTAAAGAATAATCAGAATGAATGACTTTAAAGTTTTTCCAACCAAAAAACCACAACTTAAAATGAGCTACTTTACCATCTTCAATTCCATCCCATTCAATTATTTGAATGGGCTGGAGCTGAGTTAAAAAATTCACAATTTTTACATTCTTAAATGAAGATACAATCTTATCAAATGTTACATTTTTAATACTTACTTCTTGATAATACTCCATTTTGGACAAATAATAGTATTTATCGGATTATGATATTAACAATTTGTATTATATCAAGAATATCAATAGTTCCATCATTGTTTAAATCAGCTAATGGATCAAAATTTAAATTTAATATCAAGTTAACTGTTAAAATAATATCTTGTACATTTACAATTGAATCACCATTAACATCACCATTGGCTACTATTGAGCAGGTTATATTAGTATTATATAATGAAGTTATTGATGGTGTTTCGAGTAGTGCATTACATGCCTCTTCACTACCGTTAACCTTATAATCTAGCCAAGATAGAATGTAATCAGAAACTTCTCCGTAAGGATATGCAGCAGCACCGTGTCCTTCACCCGCAACCTCAAAAATTATTTTCTCTGTACTTTCGGGAAGATTTGTATAAACATCCTGTCCTAACATTCCCGCATAAGCTTCTAATTCATTTACTTCAACTTGACCTGCGAATATTAAGGATGGTACATAATGTTCTATAAGTTCAGGTACTAGACATATGCAGTATATTTCTCCTTCATAATCTGCTTCAGGACAATAATTACAATCTTCAAAAATAACGGTTGGATTAAGAGATATTAATGCTTTTATAGATCCATCCATTAATGCTGCATTGTGGGATGCTCCCCCACCCATTGAATATCCTGATACAATAAAATTATCTTCATCCACTAAACCATTAACGGGCGAACCCTGTCTGTAGTTTTCTTGTCTGATAGTTTCAATTCCATCAAGAAGGCCTTCTCCTCTTTGACCATGAGAATCGTTTATTGGGTCATTAGGACCAATAACCAAAGCAATATATCCATTTGAAGCAAAGTAAGATCCCCATTGAGACATTGATGAGCCATCGCCACCAAAACCAGGAGTCACAACTATGCTTGCATATGGAGGATTAGCATCTACTGGGTAGTATAAAACTCCATCTAAATAATCGGGTCCATTTCTTAATCCTTGAGCTTCAGTTATTGTAGAATAGGTGTAAGGTCCATCTGAATCACCACCTCCACCACCTCCACCGGAATCTTGACAAGCATTTGTGTCTTCATTCCATTCACATCCATAAGAAGCATAATACAAACATAGATCATAATCTAGGTCAGAGCAATCTGCAAAAATAAAATTTGAAAATATTAAAAACAGAATTGAAAAATATTTTTTCATTAATGAACTCCTTGATTATTAATTTTTATAAAAATGTGCTAACATATAATATTACAATTTTAAATCAATTAAATTAATATTTACATAATTTTACAATTGTAAAAAATTAAATTTGAATAGTATTAAATATATGACTAAAATTAAACCATAATTTGTTAGGAATTTGGTGCAAATCCAAAACTGTCGCGCAACTGTAATTCTAATTTAGATAAGTCAGATACTAACCATATAAGATATTTCGCGGTTGAATATTTTATATCTTCTAATCATAAGCCGAGTGAGGAAAAAAAATGAAAAAATATTTTAATATTTTTATGTTAGGATTGTTTTTAACAGTTGGGTGCGATGATTCAGATGACCCTACATCAACAACAGATGCTTTTGATAGTATTTCAGAAAATGGTATGTTGGAAGGTTCATTTCAATACACTGGAGCAGTAATTTATCAAAATGATGATTGTACAGGTACCCCTTTAACAGAAATGTGTGATTATTCAGGGTATGAGGAAATAGATGAATTTTCACAAGAACAATGTAATTCTGTTGGAGGAACAATGGTTCCTTTGATTGAAATGTTTACAAATGGTGATCCAACATGTGCACCTTATTTAATTTTCAACAATAATGGTTCTTTAACAGATTTTGATTGTCAGTCTATTCCTTACACATTAGATTCATCAACATATGCCATACAAATAATTGATTCTTACTGTGACTATCAACATACTGATAGTGATGCTGAAGTTGTAAACTATGAATCTGACTGCGATTCACTTGGTGGTAATTGGATTTCAGTACCTGTGAATGGAATGTTTAACCTATCTGATGGTTCAATAACATTGAGCCAGTTAGAAGAGGCTGATTGCAATGATGATCAATATGTTACTCAGGAAGAATGTGAAGCAGCTAACGAAGATTGGAATGAATCTGAATGTATTGAATTTACATTAACATATGACTCCAATCACGATGGAATTTGTACTGGAGAAGATCTTTGTGATGATGAAAGCTGTGAAAGTGACGAAGATTGTCCTTCAGATGAAACTTGTGTTGATGGAGAATGTACTTACAATGATGATGGTGGAGATGAAAATTGTTCTACCTATTTGATGACATATATTGATAATATTTTTAATGTAGTTAGTGGTACAGCTTCTATAGAAGAATGTGAAACTGCTTATAACGCTATAGTAAATTATTGTAATGAGGGATGTGAATCAACTGATTTACCAGAAGAAGAACAATTATGTTCAGATGATCTTTCAAATCTGGATTCTGAAGCTATTACAGCTAGTTGTGAAATGCTTATTGGTGGTAGTGATATATATGGATGTACTGACCAAAATGCCTGTAACTTTAACATAGAAGCAACTATTAATGATGAAAGCTGTGAATATGCGCAAGAATACTATGATTGTGACGGTAATTGCCTAAGCGATGACGATGGCGATGGTACTTGCGATGAAAATGAGAATACTACGTGGACATTTATTGCAAACGAGGGTAATTATGGTGCATCAAATGGATCCATTTCAATGATTGATGATTTTGGAAATGTTTATGAAACCGAATCACTTGGTGATGTGGTTCAATCACTTGAAGTTTATAATGATAAACTTATTGTTATATTAAACAATACTCATATGATAAAAATATATGATATTACTGAAAATGGTTTAAGTATGCCTGGAATTGAAATATCAACAGGCGGTTCTAGTCCACGTGATTTAGAAATAATAAATGACAAAGTATATTTTACAAATTGGAATTCAAATGATATTAAAGTTTTCAATCTTTACAATTATGTAATTGAAGCCTCAATTTCAATTGAAGGATTACCAGAAAACCTATACTATTACAATGATTATTTATGGGTTACAGTTCCTCATTCAGATGCATACTTTAGTACAGGCAACACAGTTTGTAAAATTGATATAAATTCTAACTCTTTAATGGAAGTTATTGATGTTGATTCAGGGCCACAAGAAATCACATTTTTTGAAGATGAAATATATGTATCCAGAACCTTCTACGATGAATCGTTTAATACATTTCACGGTATCACCAAAATAGGTTCTGAAATTTCTACTGAAAATTATGGTTCTGGAGCTCCTTGTGGTGGTGCAATATTAACTCACAATTCAAATGTTTATAGGTCTTACAATGGAGGATTAGTGCCAGTAAACGATGATCTAACTTTAAATACGAATGATCAAATTGGATCATATGATCAAAATCAAGTTTATCACATAGAAAAAATAAATGATCAAATATGGTTCGCTTTAACAAATTACTCTGATTATAACGCTGTTAAGGTACTTGATTCAAATGGTAATGAAATAGCAAGCTATAATGTTGGTATTATCCCTGGTGATTTTGCTCATTGGTCAAAATAAGTAATTAAATTTTATATTATTTTTAAAAAGCCTCTTAAATTAAGAGGCTTTTTAATTTA